>ENA-OQKQ01000086-OQKQ01000086.1-human-gut-metagenome-genome-assembly--contig:-NODE-86-length-36693-cov-3.223514_pt1 | contig 36693 bp, 32 predicted proteins | sample MGYA00242651_ERZ504803 | MGnify/ENA primary metagenome ERZ504803 (study PRJEB26092, sample SAMD00036380) | human gut metagenome | host: Homo sapiens | study: EMG produced TPA metagenomics assembly of...
TGTCAGCATTGCAGTGCAGTACCTTCTGCACACCGGTCACCGTCAGGCCGGGCGCGGCTTTCCAAGATCAGATCGTGCGGCGCGGGCTGCGGATCTCTGGGTGTTTTTTCCGGCATGGTTCGTCTCCCCTTTTCTGGTGCATCCTATGCACCGGACCGGGGCTTTTATGCCTGCTCGCCCTCTGCAATGATCTCGTACATCTCGCGGGCCACATCCTTGGTGCGCGGCTCCACATCCGAGAGCACCTTTACCTTGATGGGCCGGTTGCCGAAGGTCACCTCGATGATGTCGCCCGCCTTGACGGCCTGACTGGCCTTGGCGATCTTGCCGTTGATGAGGATGCGGCCTGCATCGGCCACCTCGTTTGCCACGGTGCGGCGCTTGATCAGACGCGAAACTTTCAAATATTTATCCAGACGCATGGTTCTTCCTCCTGTCACAAAAAAAAGCCGCCGCACCCTCTTGCAGGCAGCGGCGGCAAAGCAGATACAGCTTACAGGGTGTCCTTCAGGGACTTGCCGGGCTTGAACACGATGCTGCGGGAAGCGGCAATGGTGATCGGCTCACGGGTGCGGGGGTTGATGCCCTGACGCTCGGCGCGCTCACGCATCTCAAAGGTGCCAAAGCCGGAAATGGTGATCTTTTCGCCCTCAGACATGGCCTTGCTCAGAGCTTCAAACACAGCATTGACAGCCTGCTCAGCGCTCTTCTTGCTCATCTCAGTGTTCGCAGCAACCTGTGCGATCAGATCGGTCTTCGTCATAAAAATACCCTCCAGATTTGTTACTTGGTGTTCTTTTTTCTCTATCGGAGCAGGTCACTCGACCTGAGTACCGCTTTGTTCTTTCTGCGCCAGCAGTTCTGCACAATAGCGCTTGGATGCAAAGGTCAGCGCTTCCTCCGCGTCCACACCAGCCAGCCGCATGGCATTGGCCGCAGCAAACAGCAGTTCTCCCGCCGCCTGTGCGTCCTGTTCCCGGTTCCAGCCGTCCAGCGCTGCCTGCAAAGCCTGCCGTGCCGTTTCCGGCGCAGACTGCCCTGCCCCGCAGCGGTCGGCACGCTTCTGCAGCTTCTGGGCACGCATCAAAGCAGGCAGCGTAACCGGCACTGTGCCCAGCTCATCAGCCAGAGTGGTGCGGCCCTTTTCCTTATTTTTGAGCGCATCCCAGCCGTTTATACCCGCATTTTGTGCCGCCGAGGACGCAAAGATGTTCGGATGCCGGAACACCAGCTTCTCGCACACCTCACGGCAGACATCCTCAAAAGTAAAGCGCCCGCGCTCTTCTTCGATCACCGCGTGGAACGCCACCTGCATCAGCACATCGCCCAGCTCTTCCTGCATCAACTGCGGATCGTCAGCATCAATGGCCTCCAGCGCTTCGCAGGTCTCTTCCAGAAAGTTCTTCCGGATGGAAGCATGGGTCTGTACCTTATCCCACGGACAGCCGTTCTCCGGGTCCCGCAGGATACGCAGAATTTCCAGCAGCTGCTCTGCCGTATAGGGTGCCTTTGGCTGCCAGTCCAGCACAGCGCTCACCTGCCTTGTAAAAGATACTGTATATTGTATCGCATCTCATGCAGTTTTGCAAGACAAAGTGCGCAAATTTCCCGCATTTCGCCTGCATTTTCCGCTCGCAAAAACAGGACGGTGCCCTGTGGGGAGCGCCGCCCTGTTGCTGAACCGTTTTATTACAGCTGTGCACCGCACTTGTTGCAGAACAGTGCATCGTCCGAGACGGGAGCACCGCACTGCGGGCAGGCTTTGTGCTCTTCCGGCTGGTCAGCAGGAACTTCCTCGTGCACCACATATTCCGCCTCGGCAGCTTCCGCCGGGGTCAGGGATGCTTTCAGGCGGGCGATCTCCTGCTCGATGTTATCGATCATCTCGATATACTTATCCACCAGCGGCTGGTTTTCTTCCTTGCCCTTGGCCAGACTGTACACCAGTGCGCCCAACTGGCGCTGTGCCTTGAGCAGCTTGCCCTGCTCATTTACGATCAAAGCCTGAGTCTTGCCCTTTTCGGCCAGGTCCAGCGCAGCATTCTTGCCTTTTTCGGCATATTCCAGACCCATTTCCTTGATCTTGTTGAAATCCATAAAAGACACCTCTCTTACTATCGGCCTGTTTATCGTGGGCCATGTGCGGATGTTATCTCCATTATAGCGCACAGGCCGCTCGTTTGCAATGAACGGACCGCATTTTTTACAGTTTGGTGCCGGTTTGGAAACAATTTTTTCGCATTCGGCCTAAATTTACACGATAATTTCACACATCGGCATTCTGTGCCCTGCGGTCGGCTGCGCCGCCGTAGAATTCCCGCAGCATGCTGTCCTCCGGCAGCAGCTCCAGCTCCAGCGGTGCCACATGCTCAAAGCGGCGGGCTGTCTCGTCCCACAGCTCGGCGTTGTGGCCTTCCAGCGTGAACTGACGGCGCACCACGCCCAGCAGCTTGGAGATCAGGCCCAGCTCGTAGGTAAAGGAGGTATCCAGCAAAAAGTCTGCCGTGGTCTTGAAGCCCTTGATATACCGCGTCTCACCGTCCAGCACGCGGTCCCACATGGCAAGGGTCTTTTCCGGGCTGCGGCCGCGCGCTGCAGCGTCCCGCAGGGTGCGGCGGCACAGGCGGATATCCTGCGTGTTGATGACGCGGCGGCCATCGATGCAGTATTCCTCCCGCAGGCCTGCATAGATGCGGTAGATGTCGTCGCCCTTTACAAGGCCGGTCAGCTCCGGGTTCAGCGCATGGATGCCCTCCACGATGCATACACCGCCCTGCAGGTCGATGGGCTCCACCTCTGCCGAGCGCTTTTCGGCAGAGAAATCGTAGATGGGCAGCACGGTCTTGCCCGTCTCGCTCAGCTCCCGCAGGCACTGCTTGATGAGAGGCAGATCCAGCGTATCGGGGTTTTCGTAATCCAGCGTGCCGTCCGGCAGCCGGGGGTAGAACTCTGCGCCTTTGAAGAAATTATCCAGACTGACCACCTGCGCCGGAGTCCCGCGCTTTTGCAGAGCCTTTGCAATGCAGTGGGCGCTGGTGGTCTTGCCGCTGGCCGACGGGCCGGTGAGCATGACGATCTTTGCGCCGGAAAGCTGCACTTTCTGGGCGGCGTAATCTACCCTTTGGGCATAGCTCTGCTCACTCAGGTCGGCAAGTGCCTGCGGGCTGCGGGCTGCCACATTGTACAGATCGATCTCAACCAGACGTTTGGGTACCCAAATCGTGATCATAAAAATCAGCCACTCCTTTTTTGCGTTCCAGCACCTCCGCAAAACGCTGGATATATTCGTTCGGATACTTAAAATTGAAAATGCGCTGCATCCGTTTTCCGCCGTCGGCCACCAGCTTGGTGCTGCCGCCTGCACCGGCGGAGAGGATGGTCTGGACTTCCTCCATGATATAGATGTTGTAATATCCCTCGTGGCCCGGCTTGCACCAGCCCACGTTTTCCAGGTTCTGCAGAGTGTTTTTCTGGCGGTAGAGGTAGTAGGGCCGGTAGCCCGCTTCTGCCAGCAAACGGCATTTTTCCAGCATGGCGGCGACGTCGGCGTAGTCGTTCTCCTTCTGGTCCTCAATGACGATGCGGGAAGCGCGCTTGAGGGTGAGGGTGTGCACGGTGATGTTCTCCGGGTCCAGCGCGATGGCCTGCCGCAGGCTGCGCTCAAAACTTTCCACCGTGTCGCCGGGCAGACCGGCGATCAGGTCCATGTTGATATCATCATGACCGGCCTTGCGCGCTTCGGCATAGCAGTCCAGAATGTCCTGCGCCGAGTGCTTGCGCCCAATGCCCGCCAGCACCTCGTCCGAGAAGGTCTGCGGGTTGATGGAGATGCGGGTAGCGCCGTATTCCTTGATGACCGCCAGCTTTTCGGCATCCGTGCAGTCCGGACGGCCTGCTTCCACCGTATATTCCACGACCTTCGAGAGGTCAAAATTCGCCCGGACCGTGCCCATCAGCTGCCGCAGCTGGTCGGCAGACAGGCTGGTGGGCGTGCCGCCGCCGATGTAGATGCTGCACAGTTTCAGGCCCGCCTTGTCGGCCTGAATGCGGATCTCTTCTACCTCTCGGCACAGACAGTCCACATAAGGCTGCACCATCTTGCGGTCGCGGTCCAGATTGCAGCTGACAAAGCTGCAGTAGCTACACCGGGACGGGCAGAACGGGATGCCGATGTACAGGCTGTAGGTCCCGGGTTCATTGCCCACTTTCAAAATCGGCTCCTGCAGGTCGGCAATGGCCTTGGCCATCTGGTATTTCTGCTGGGAGCAGTCGAACCGGTCAAGGAAGAAGCGGTCGATCTCCGCTTCCGTCCAGCCTGCGGCGCGCTTGTCGTGGATGAGCCGCACCGGGCGCACACCGGTCATTTTGCCCCATGGCGGGCGGATGCCGGTCCAATCCCGCAGCAGATCATAGGTCAGGCTGGCAAGGCTGAATTCCGGGGTCTCGCCGCCCTGTTCCACAGGCGCGGGCAGCGGTGCGTGTCGTTCAGCACTTCTGCCGTCCTGACGCACCAGTGCATGCAGGCCGTCCGGCGTTTTTTCTGCCCAGACGCAGTCCTCGGCGTTCTCCGGCGGGGTGAGGGTGAGCGGTGCCATGGGGTAAAACAAACGCACCAGATGCTCCACTTCGTAGCCGGAAGGCAGGCCGGTAATATAAATCTTCATGTTGTTCACTCTTTAAAATAAATCATTGTTGCCGCGCACAGCGCTGCGGATGAAGTAATTGTTGTCCAGTTCATCGCCAAAGGTGGAGAACTCGCCATGGCCGGGCAGCACCTGCGTGCCGCGCGGGATGGGCAGCTTTGCCAGTTTACGCAGACTCTCGGCCATCTGTGCACTGCTGCCGCCCTCCAGATCGGTACGGCCGATGCTGCCTGCAAACAGGGTATCGCCGCAGAAGAGATACTCGCCGCACAGCAGCACCACGCCGCCGGGCGTATGGCCGGGCGTGTGCCAGACCGTGAACTGCAGCTCGTCTACCGAGACAGTCTCCCCTTCTGCGTAGCCGCAGTCCGCTGCGCTCAGCGGATACATGCGGTCGCCTGCAAGGTCGGCAGCCTCACAGTAGAGCTTTGCGTTCCACTCGGTGCGCAAGGCTTCGGCGCTGCCCACATGGTCGTAGTGGCCGTGGGTGCACAGGATGGTGGTGAGCTGCGCATTGTTTTCCTTTAAAATTTTATCGTAGGTCTGCGCATCTGCCGCCGGATCAATGACCACGGCATGGCCTGCGTCGGAAATGAGCAGGAAGGTATTGGTATACAGCGGCGCAGCGCCCGGAATATGAAAAGCCTGCATGGCGGTCACTCCTTTTTCTTCCACTCGTCGGTATCGATGATAATGGTGCAGGGTCCTCGTTCACAAGAGCCACCTGCATGTCCGCGCCAACTCGCCGTGCTGACATCCTTCAGGCCCTCGTTGTTCATCTCTGCAAGGAACAGCTCGTAAGCATCCACGGAGAGCGGCGGCTTTGCGGCCTTGATAAAGCTGGGCCGGTAGCCTTTTTCGTGTCGCCGTAAAGGGTGAACTGGCTCACCACCAGAGCCGAATAGCCAAGATCCCGGGCGCTGAGGTTCAGCTTGCCCTCTGCGTCCGGAAAGATGCGCAGGCCCGCGCATTTATCGGCAAGCTTGGGCACGATGTCCAGACTGTCGGTATCCCTGACACCCAGCAGGATCATAAGGCCCGGCCCGATGGCTCGCGGCTCACCGCCGTTTACCCGCACACTGGCGGAAGACACCGCCTGAATGACTGCACGCATGTTTTAGCTCCTTGTCACCTTGAGCACGTCCTTCACCTTGGAAAGTCTTGCGACCACACGGTTGAGGTGCTCGGTATTGTTGATGCCGATGGTCAGGCTGACCACGGCGCAGTTGTTTTCCACCTGACGGGCGTTCACCGCATAGATGGGCACCCGGATATCCGCCAGCGCAGCCAGCACATCCTGCAGCAGCTCGTTGCGGTTCAGCGCGATGATCTCAATGCCGGCCTTATAGCTGTCCCTGACGCTGTCGGCCCAGTACGCCTTGACCCAGCGGGGGGCGTTGGTGGGATCCTTCATGCTGGAAATGGCGTTCACGCAGCTCTGCTTGTGGATGGAAACGCCAAAGCCGCGGGTGATAAAGCCCACGATGGGGTCGCCCGGCAGCGGGCTGCAGCACTTGGCAAACTTGATGGGGGTGTTATCGAAGCCTTCCACCACCACGCCGTCGGTAGCGTGCACACGGCTCAGGTCCACCTTGGGCAGGTCTTCCCCGGCCTTTTCCTCCGAAGCTTTCAGCTTCTGCCACTCCTCCTTGAGCTTGGGCAGGCAGTTGGCAATGGTCATGCCGCCGTAGCCGATGGCGGCATAAAGCTCCTCGGCATTGTTCTGGCGCAGGCGGCGGGAACAGCTGTTGATAAAATCGTCCAGCTGGTCGTCCGGAAGGATGATCATTTCCCTGCGCAGCTCACGGGCCAGTGCATCACGTCCCTGCGTGATATTTTCCTCGCGGCGCATCTTTTTGAACCAGTTTCGGATCTTACTCTTCGCTTCGCTGGTGCGCACGATCTTGAGCCAGTCGCGACTGGGGCCTTTGTCCGCCGGGCCAAGGATCACTTCGATGATCTCGCCGGTGGAAACGATGTGGTCGATGGGCACCATGCGGTTGTTCACCTTGCAGCCCACCATGCGGTTGCCCACCGCCGAATGGATCGCATAGGCAAAATCGATGCAGGTAGCGCCGGTGGGCAGGTTGATGACATCGCCCTTGGGGGTAAAGGCAAACACTTCCTCCGGCAGCAGGTCGCTCTTGAGGTCGTGGAGAAGGTTGCCGGAATCCTCGCTGACGCGCTGGTTTTCCAGCAGCTGGCTCACCCACGCCAGACGTTCGTCCAGCTTGTCGTGGCCATCCAGACCTTCTTTATACTTCCAGTGGGCCGCAACGCCGTACTCGGCCTGCTCGTCCATCTTGCGGGTGCGGATCTGCACCTCAAAGGGGATGCCCTCGTGGCCGATGACGGTGGTGTGCAGGCTCTGGTAGCCATTGGGCTTGGGAGTGGAGATATAGTCCTTGAAGCGGTTGGGCAGCGGATGGTACATATCGTGGATGAGGCCCAGAGTGCTGTAGCACTCGGCCAGCGTATCCAGAATGACACGCACCGCATAGATATCGTAGATCTCATCAAAGGACTTGTTCTGCATGATGGTCTTGCGATAGATGCCGTAAATGCTCTTGACGCGGCGCTTGATGGTAGCGCCCTCAATGCCGCTTTCGGCCAGCCGCCGCTCGATCACACCGGACACCTTTGCAAGGAACTCCTCGCCTGCACGCTCACTGAGCATCCGGCTGATCTCCTCGTAGCCCACAGGGTCAAGGTAATGCAGGCTGCGGTCTTCCAGCTCTTCCTTCACGTTCAGGATTCCCAGACGGTTGGCGATGGGGGCATACACCTCCATGGTCTCGCGGGCTTTATCGCGGCGCTTCTGTTCCGGCCATGCATCACCGGTGCGCATGTTGTGCAGCCGGTCGCACAGCTTAATGATCATCACGCGCACATCGCGGCTCATGGCCAGCAGCATCTTGCGCAGGTTTTCAGCCTGCAGTTCCTCAATGTTAGAGAACTGGATCTTGGTCAGCTTGGTCACGCCGTCCACCAGCAGGGCAACTTCCTCGCCAAAGGCGGCTTTCAGGTCGTCCAGCGTAGTGGGAGTGTCCTCCACCACATCGTGCAGCAGGGCCGCAGCAATGCTCTCGGAGTCCATGCCAAGATCCAGCACCAGCCGTGCCACAGCCAGCGGATGGCAGATATACGGCTCGCCGCTGCGGCGGCACACCCCCTTGTGGGCAGTGTTGGCAAGGTCATATGCCTTTTCGATCATCTCCATATTGTAGGAGCGGCCACTGGCCTTGATGGCCTCACACAGCTTTTCCCAGGTAACGATCTCCGGCCGCACCTCCGAAGGCAGCGCGCCTTCCGGGGCATCGGCCAGCTGTGCTGTTGCAGAAACGGTAGCCGTTTCCTGCACCTGTACCGGCTGATGCAGGTGGGTCTTTGCGGAGTAGAGATCTTCTTCCCGCACCGGCTTGGGTGCCGGGACCGCAGCTTTCTTTCCCTCTGGCATTTTACATTCCCTCCAAACATTTCAGGATCGGGGCATCCGCAAGGTTCTTTTTGCCCTGCGCAGGCACAAGCTCCAGATATTTTGCCCCACCCTTTTCCACCGTGGCGATCAGTCCCACCTGTTCCAGAGCCGTGACCGCCACCAGTGTTTTGCCTGTATTTTCCTCGCCCAGTTTTGCGCACAGCGGCTGCAGATCTTCTGCGTGCCAGCGGCGCGCCTGCAGCTCACGGTACACTGTGACGATATCACTGCGCTCAGGCGTAATAAGCTTTTTCTGTTCCTCAGTCAGGGGTGTGCCGCGGCGCAGCGCCACCACAAAAGCAGCCTGCTCCGCAAGCTTTGTGCCCAGCCCTGCCGGATGCAGGTCCAGAATGCGGCCCGAAAGCTGTGCGCCCCGGGGCGAATCGTAGACCGAAAGGTTCAGCGCAGCATCCACCACATCGCCCATGGCATAGGGCAGCCGTTCCGGCGGCATACCGAACCACACGGCATACACGCTGGCATTGCCCTGCCGCAGGCGCAGGCGGCTGTGCCTGCCCTCCGATACCGGGTATACCCCATCCAGCACGGCGTTCTGCAAAAGGAACACCGGGGTCGGGTTCTCGGCCCCATAGGGAGCCAGCTGGTCGAGCTTCCGCACACTTTCCACGGTCACACGGTCCAGATGGATGGGCAGATCGCACTCCAGCGGGGTGGTATGCAGCACCGGGCATTCCCGTGCTGCCCAGTCGTTCAGGCGGCGGCGCAGAGCGGGCAGATTTTCTTCCCGCACCGAAAGGCCCGCAGCCATGGCATGGCCGCCGTAGCGGATGAGCAGATCTGCACAGGCACCAATGCAGGCATGCAAATTGAAGCCCTGCACGCTGCGTCCGCTGCCCTTGCATTCGCCGTGCTCGTCGATCGTCACCACGATCACAGGCCGGCCGGTGCGTTCCACCAGCCGGGATGCCACGATGCCAATGACACCGGGGTGCCAATCGCGGCCCCACAGCAGCATCACGCGGTCTTCCAGCCGCTCCGGTTCCTGTTCCAGCAGTTCCTGCGCGGCCTTGAAGATCTGCAGCTCTGTCTCCTGACGCTTTGTATTGATCTCGTTCAGTTTATGGGCCAGCTCTGCGGCGCGGTCCGGGTCCTCACACATCACCAGCTGCAAAGCCGTAACAGCGTTGTCCATGCGGCCAGCCGCATTGATGCGGGGCGCAATGGCGTAGCTGACATTTTCTGCGGTGACCGGTTTGCCCGCAAGGCCCACCTCTTCCAGCAACGCTTCCAGACCCGGACGGTCCGTGTTCTGCAGCTGGCGCAGGCCAGCCTTGACAAGGGTGCGGTTTTCGCCGGTAAGCGGCATCACGTCCGCCACAGTACCCACAGCGGCAAGGTCGCCGCAGTAGTCCAGCATTTCTTCCGGCGGGCAGCCATCCAGTGCGGCACACAGCTTGAACGCCACGCCCGCACCGCATAGGCCCTTAAAGGGACTGGTGTCGTCCTCACGACGGGGGTCTACCACGGCAATGGCCTTGGGCAGAGTTTCCGGCGGCAGATGATGGTCGGTAATGATCAGGTCAATGCCCAGTTCAGCGGCATAATCGGCTTCTTCCACAGCAGAAATACCGTTATCCACCGTCACGATCAGCTTGCAGCCCTTATCGTGGATGGAACGGATGGCATTGCGCGAAAGGCCGTAGCCGTCGCCCTCGCGGCTGGGCAGCATACATTTTACGGTAGCCCCCATGCCCTTGAGATGCTGGTACAGCAGGGCCGTGGCCGTCACGCCGTCCACGTCATAATCGCCGAACACTACAATGGTCTCGCCCTCGTCAATGGCCCGCCAGATGCGTTCGCAGGCCTTGTCCATATCGGTGAGCAGCGAAGGGTCGCTCAATTCTTCCTCACCGGCAAGCAGGGTCAGTGCTTCGGTAGGGTCGGTGATGCCGCGGGCCGTCAGCACGCCCGCCAACAGGGCATTTTCCTCTGCTGGGCGGCAGGGCGCCGCATATTTTTGCTCGCTCCACGGCTCGTCGTTCTGTGCGTTATATTCCAGTTCTTCGGTGGCCTGCTCTGCAATCGCCTGCGTCAGCTCCCGCAGCGCGGCACGGTCCAGCGGCTTCAGATTCCATGCACGGTAGGTCATTCAAAATTTCCTCCCGTCAGGCCGTCGTTGGCCAGCATTCCCTGCAGGGCGGCGATCTCAGAAGAGACATCCATCGCTACATCCGAGAGCAGCGTATCATACAGGGTGTCGTAGGCCTGATTCAGCGTGTGAAGGATGCCTGCGATATCGCGGCGGATTGTCTCGGCGTTTTCGCCCTGCTGGCCCTGCACATCGTTGTAGGTGTGCAGCAGCTTGAGGGTGGTGGGGATATAGTATTCCGCAAAGCGGCGGGCCTTGGGCAGGCTTTCCGGGTGTGCTTCCAGCCAGTCACAGATGGCAGTGGTGGTGGTCTGCATATGGTCCAGCTCTTCGCGGCCCTGCGCATCCTGCATCAGCTGTTTTTCCTGCTGCAGCACGGCGGCAAAGCGGCGCGTCGTCTCAAGATTAAGCGGCACATCGTCTGTTTTTTCTGCCGTTGGTTCCCGGCTCGCGGCGGTGCCTTGGAGGCTGCGGCAGCTTCCTGCGCGGCACGGTAATCCTCAGCAGTCAGGTAAAGCTTTTCCGCTTTTTCGTCCACCCATGCACTCAGCCAGCCATTGCGGATGAATCTGCGCACCCGCTTGAGGGCACGGGTCTTTTTCTCGTCCACGGCTTCCAGCGGCAGGCCCTTTTTGCAGTCAAAGCCTTCTGCTGCCTCGGCCAGACGGAGCAGCGTCTTGCTGGCCTTCAGGCGGGATGCACCGGCAGTGATCATCCACACGAACACGGCGGTGACAGCCGCAAAGCACCAGCCGGTGATCCGCACCGCCCCCAGCGCAAAGCTGCCCATGGCTGCAGCATTTTCAGCCATAAAGCTGTCCTGCAGAAGAGCCTGCAGAACCGCCGCATTGGGCGTAAACAGGCCCGCCGCACCCAGACAGGAAACCGCCGTGATGCCAAAGATCACCGTAAACGTGATGCCGACTGCCAGCAATGCACAGCCTGCGCTGTAGCGCTTTTTGGCACTGGCGCGGATCTCGTCTGCCGGGGTCGTCTCTGCCTTGCCGAACATCTGCCGGAACCAGCCGGAAACACCTGCGGCCTGCGCGTTGATATTGTCCTCATTCAAGCCCTGTTTTTTCGTATTCTGCGCATTCTGACGGCTGCGGTAGTATTCCTCCCGGCTGCTGCGGAACGCCTTTGCCGCTTCGCCAAGGCCAAAGTTTGCAGCATTCACCGCCGCACGGCCCACACCATAGGCGCGGTCGCCAATGTCCTCCCCTTTGCCCTCAAAGCCATGGGCAAAGGCATCCGACACGGTATCGCCAAAGGCGCGCAGCTGGTTTTCCAGCTCCTGCTGCACCTGACGGCCCTCATTCTCTCTCATTGTATCGTTTTCACGATCGTTCATCAAATTCTTCTCACCCTTCTGCCGGTGCATACCGGCTGATGATGGCGCGGGCCACCCGCAGGCCATCCACGGCGGCGCTCATGATGCCGCCCGCATATCCGGCACCCTCGCCGCAGGGATACAGACCTGCCAGCTGGGAGCATTCAAAATTTTCTTCCCGCTTCAGCCGCACCGGGCTGCTGGTGCGGGTCTCAAGACCCGTAAGGATCGCTTCCGGCGCGGTATAACCCGCAATTTTGCGCTCGTAGGCGCGCAGGCCCGCCCGCAGCGTTTCGGCCAGCTCCTGCGGCAGCAGTGCGCCGAGGTCTGCCGCAGCAACGCCGCGGTCATAGGTAGGCTGCACGCGTCCAATGTTCAGCTGGCCGCGCCCTTCCAGAAAGCTCTGGATGTTCTCTGCCGGAGCGGCATACTCCCCTGCACTGCGCCCAGCGGCGTAGGCTTTGGCTTCCAGCTCCCGCTGGAACGCGATGGCCCGGCGCGGATCGTCTGCAAAGTCCTTGCCTCCCACGCTCACCACCACGGCCGCGTTGGCATTTTTGCCATTGCGGGCGTGGAAGCTCATGCCGTTGGTCACTACACGGCCTTCCTCGCTGGCCGATGCCACCACCTGCCCGCCGGGGCACATGCAGAAGGTGTAAACGCACCGCTCCCCCACATGCTGGGAGAGCTGATACTCGCCCCGCGGCAGAGCCGGATGCCCGGCAGCCTCGTGATATAAGCTCTTTTCGATCTCACTCTGCAGATGCTCGGCGCGGAAGCCCACACTGAACGGCTTGCATTCCAGCTGCAGGCCGCCGTCCATCAGCATCCCGAAGGTATCGCGGGCCGAGTGGCCCACCGCGAACACCAAAGCTTCGCAGGCAAAGGTGCCATTTGTGGTAAAAATGCCGGTGAGCTGACCATTTTTCTGTTCAAAGCCGGTCAGGGCCGTGTTGAAATGCACCTCACCGCCCAGAGCTTCGATCTCCTTGCGGATAGATGTGATCACACCGCGCAGCAGGTCGGTGCCCACGTGGGGCTTCTGCTTCCAAGCGATCTCCTCCGGCGCACCGTGCTGCAGGAACACCTCGGTAACAAAGCCGCACAGCTCATCGCCGATGCGGGTGGTCAGCTTGCCATCCGAAAAGGTACCGGCACCGCCCTCGCCAAATTGAATGTTCGCATTCACATCCAGTTCGCCGGTAGCAGAAAAATGTTCCACCGCCTTTACGCGCTCGTCCAGCGCCGGGCCGCGCTCCAGCACAATGGGCTGATAGCCCTGCCGGGCCAGCAGCAGCGCTGCAAACAGGCCCGCCGGGCCAAGGCCGCACACCACAGGCCGATGTGCCAGTGGCTGGATGCCATTCTGCACCGAAAAATCCACCTTCTGCTGCAGAGAAGCATCACCACAGCGGGCTGCAAAAGCCGCTTCCTCGGCAGGTTCTTTCAGGGTGACAGCCACGGTATACACCAGCTTGGGCTGGCCGTGGCGGGCATCCACCGAGAGCTTTGCCACGCCCAGATGCTGCACCTTTCCGCGCGGGATGCGGGCGGCGTGCAGGGCTTTTTCAAATGCCTGCGGCTCTCCGGCAGAGAGCGGCAGACGGATGTTGCGAACCAGAATCATGTTATCGTGTGTTCCTTTTTGTTTCAGTTGCTTTCGATGCGGCACTGCAGCACATAGCTGCCCAGTGCAAAGATCTTGCCGTTGGAGGGCACATACAGGCGGCAGGCGATGTTCTGCTCGCCGGTCGCCACCGAGAAATCCTCGGCATCGATCTCAATGACCACCTGCTCCGGGGTCAGCGTTTCGATCGCGCCCTTGGGGCCGCAGAGCGTTACATTCATCAGGCGTTCGGTCTGCACCGTCAGCTGGTAGGTAGAGGGCAGGTTGACCACCTGCACGCAGATATTGGGCAGGTTCATGGTCTTGGTTCCCAGATTGGAGCAGTCAAAGCTGACCGTTATGGTGGAAATGTTATCCAGCAGATAGATGTCTGCGGGCAGGTCGATGGGCAGCTCATAGCTCTTGTTCAGTGTAAAGGTGGAAAGGTCGATATTGCCGATGGGCAGCGTGGACAGCATATCGATCTTATCTGCCGGACCTGCCACCTTGAGCTGCTTGCGGCTGAGTGCATATACCAGCATCGAATCATCAAAATCACGCGGTGCATTGATGAAATTCACGTCCACCGGCAGCGTTGCCATCTTGTACACCTGCAAGGTCACATCCACGCTGTTCTCTTCCAGCTCCGTGTACTCAAACTTGACTTCCTTGCCGCCGGAGGTATAGAAGCGCAGCGGCGTGTTCAGCGTGATGGACTCGGTCAGTTCGCCGCTGTAGGTCACCTCTGCAGTGCAGGTAGCAACTTTATTCAGCTCACTGCTGGGGCCGGAAAGGGTGATATTCTCCTTGGAAACATCCGTACTATAAAGGATATAGCCGTCCGCGATGGTCAGGTAGTTGGTGGTAATGGTAACGGGCAGGGTCTTTTCCTCCACCACGTCAAACACCACATCCACCGTGTTGTCATTGCCTTCCATGGTCACGGTCACACCGTTCAGCAGGCCGTTGGCACCGCGTACCAGCAGGCGCAGGGTCTTTTCGCCGCTGTCGCGTACGCTGGAAAAATCCGGGTAGACCACAAAGTCGGAAGCCGTCAGCCCGCCGATGGTGTAGCCGTCGCCGGAGATCTTCAGGTTCACGGTCTTATCCTCGGCGCTGACGATGCTCAGGCCCCGGGAGGTGTAAGCAGCGGAATCGTAGGTATAATCCACCGGCACATTGTAGATGGTGTTGCTGGTGCCGGGCTGCACGATGATGGTGACCACCATCCATGCAACGATGGCACCCAGCACCGAAAGTGCCAGCCGGATGCGGCGGTCGTCCAGAATGTTTTTCTTATGGGCGACCGCAGGCTTTGCGCCATTTTTCTTGTTGGGTTCGTTGTTCATTGCGCATCGTCCTCCTTCTGGCTGACCCATTTCCACAGACGGTCCAGCTGACCGCGCCAGCCGCTGACCGTCGTCTTTTCGGTGGTGGTCTCCTTAGGGATCATCTCATCCACCAGACGGGTATACAGGGTCTGCCGGTCAAAATGGCGGATCAGCACGCCGTTTTTCGCCATGGAGATGATGCCGGTCTCCTCGCTGACCACGATGGCGATTGCATCGGAATTTTCGGCAATGCCAAGGCAGGCGCGGTGACGGGTGCCCATATCCTTGCCAAGATCCAGATTGTTGGAAAGCGGCAGCACACAGCCCGCGGCTTTGATGCGGCCATTCTCAATGATGGCAGCACCATCGTGCAGGGGCGTGCCCTCGTAGAAAATGGTGCCCAGCACTTCCAGATTGACCGCACTGTTCACCGGCGTGCCGGTGCGCACGATCTCCGAAAGGTTCGTGTGGCGTTCCAGCACGATCAGTGCACCGGTCTTGGTCTCAGAAAAGCGCTCTGCCGCATCGCAGATGGCAATGATGGCGCTGCGCCATGCACCCTTCAGGCTGGGATCGTTGTAGCGGCCTTTGACATTGAACAGCTTGGCGGCCCACTGGTCGGTCTGGCCCATGCGCTCCAGCGCACGGCGGATCTCCGGCTGGAACAGCACCACCAGCGTCAGCAGGCCCACCTGCAGCAGTGAGTTCAGCAGCCATGTGACGGTACGCATGTTCAGCGTTTCTGCCACCAGATAGACGGCCATCACCAGCAGCGCACCCTTGAACAGCTGGCCGGCGCGGGTGCGGTTGACAATGCCCAGCAGCTGGTAAATCAGGAAGGAAATGATGATGATATCCAGCAAATCGACCAGTTTGAAGGTCTGGAAATTTGCAATGATCGCGTTCAGAGTCATTGGTACACGCTCCCGTTTACAGTGTTTCGATCAGGGCAACAGCGTGGGCGGCAATGCCCAGCCCCTCACCGGTAAAGCCCAGATGTTCCTCGGTGGTGGCCTTTACACTCACGGCATCCACCGGCAGGCCGAAGGCATCGGCCAGATTCTGGCGCATGGCCGGAATGTACGGCGCAAGCTTGGGCCGCTGACACAACAGCGTCGCGTCGATATTTTCAATGCGGAAGCCGTGCTCCTTTAAAATTTCGGCCACACGGCGGGCCAGCTTCAGGCTGTCGGCACCGGAGTAGGCCGGGTCATTGTCCGGGAAATGCTGGCCGATATCCCCCAGCGCAGCGGCACCCAGCACAGCATCCATCACCGCATGGGCCAGCACATCTGCATCCGAGTGGCCCAGCAGGCCTTTTTCAAAAGGCACTTCCACGCCGCCCAGGATCAACTTGCGGCCTTCCACCAGACGGTGCACGTCATAACCATGTCCAATGCGCATTTTGTGTTCCTCTTTCTGTTCCGGGCGGGGCAAGTCCTCGCGGGTCGTGATCTTATAATTGGCGTAATCGCCCTGCGTCAGCTGCACGGCGCGGCCGGTCAGCTCGAACAGGCTGCAGTCGTCGGTGACAAGGCGGGCTTTTTCGGCATCCAGCTCTTCCAGCGCAGCAAGGTACTCTGCGCGGTCAAAGCACTGAGGGGTCTGCACCGCATACAGGGTGCTGCGGTCGGGCGTTGTGTACACAAGGCAGGCATCCGGCACGGTCTTTCCGTTGCCGCGCGCTGCAGCCTTGATGGTATCCTTTACCGGTACGGCAGGTGCAGCTGCGCCGCACCGGGCCGCTGCTTCCAGCGCTGCTGTGATGACGGCCTGACTGACGAAGGGTCTTGCCGCGTCGTGCACTGCCACAAGCTCCCCTGCTGCCGCCAGCACGCCGTTTTTTGCGCTCTCGGCGCGGGTGGTGCCGCCCGTTACGATCTGCACAGGCTTTGTGCAGTCTGCTGCCTGCTGCTCCACAAAGGCGCGGTTCTTACCGGCCACCAGCACGATCTCCGTGACAAGCGGGTCCTGTTCAAACGCGCGGATGCTGCGGTGCAGCACGGTCTCGCCGCCCAGATCAAAGCTGAGCTTGTCAAAGCCCATGCGTGTGGAAGACCCCGCCGCCACCAGTACCGCGGATACTCTCTTTTCCAATTTCTTCACCTGCCCGATTCCTATAGTAAGCCATATTTTATTATAGCGTATAACTTCCCAAACTGCAACCAATATTCTACAGCAAAAATGCCCCTCTGCACACAGCAGAGGGGCACAAACTTGTTCTTGATGGAGTTTACTTCAGGATCGGCTCGATGGCAGCAGCCAGAGCATCCTTCTGTGCCTGTGCTTCAGCCAGATCCTTGCCCAGAGTGGTGAAGTAGGTCTTGATCTTCGGCTCAGTGCCGGAGGGACGCACCACAACGGTCGCACCGTTTTCCAGACTGTAGATCAACACGTTTGCTGCAGGCAGGCCGGTCTCCTCGGGCTTCTTGTAGTCGGTCACCTTGACCACCTTGTGGCCAGCCAGCTCGGCGGGCGGGTTATCACGCAGCTTCTGCATGATGGAAGCCATCTTCTCCATGCCGGTCAGGCCGGGGAACTCGAAGCTGTCCACCTTGTTCAGGTAGCGGCCATACTGTTTATAGATCTCTTCCAGACGCTGCTTGATGGAGGAACCGATGCTGCGGTAGTAAGCGGCCATTTCGCAGATCAGCATGGAACCGATGACGGCATCCTTATCGCGTACATAGGGGCCGGCCAGATAGCCGTAGCTCTCCTCGAAGCCAAAGATGAAGCGGTCCACCTCACCGGCAGCTTCCAGATTTGCGATCTGGTCGCCGATCCACTTGAAGCCGGTCAGCACGCTGCGCATCTCCACGCCGTAGTGTGCGGCAATGGCATCGGCCAGAGGAGTGGATACGATGGACTTGACGGCCACCGGGTTTTTGGGCATGGTGCCCTTCTCGATGCGGCCTGCGCAGATGTAATCCAGCAGCAGAGCGCCCATCTCGTTGCCGGATACCAGCTCATAGCTGCCATCCGGGCACTTCATGGCAATGCCCACACGGTCTGCATCAGGGTCGGTGGCCAGCATCAGATCGGCACCAGTCTTGGTTGCCAGCTCCAGACCCAGCTTCAGAGCCTCGAAAATTTCGGGGTTCGGGTAGGAGCAGGTGGTAAAGTAGCCGTTGGGGTACTCCTGCTCGGGCACGATGGTGATATCGGTGATGCCCATATCGTTCAGCACATGGGTCACAGGCACCAGACCGGAACCGTTCAGGGGGCTGTACACCAGCTTCAGACCGGCAGTCCGGCACAGGCCGGGGCGCACCTGACGGGCCTCGATGGCATCGTACAGGGCCTTCTTGCAGTCATCGCCCACAAAGCGGATCAGGCCCTGCTCCACGCCTGCGGCAAAGGAGATGTACTTTGCGCCGGTCAGAACATCGGTCTTCTGGATCTCATCATAGACGATGGCGGCGGCATCATCGGTCATCTGGCAGCCATCCGGGCCGTAGGCCTTGTAGCCGTTGTACTTGGCGGGGTTGTGGGAAGCGGTGACCATGATACCGGCATTGCACTCGTAGTAGCGGGTGGCAAAGCTCAGGGCAGGCACGGGCATCAGGGCATCATAGATGCGCACCTTGATGCCGTTGGCGGCCAGAACACCGGCGGCGGTCTTGGCAAAGACATCGCTCTTCAGGCGGCTGTCGTAGCTGATGGCGACAGTCTGGCTGCCGCCCTGGGTCTTGACCCAGTTTGCCAGACCCTGGGTAGCCTGACGGACAACATAGATGTTCATGCGGTTGGTACCGGCACCCAGCACACCGCGCAGACCGGCGGTGCCGAAACTTCAGGGCCACGGCAAAGCGGTCCTTGATCTCGTCGTCGTTTCCCTCGATCCTGGCCAGCTCCGGCTTCAGATCAGCGTCTTCCAGCTCTGCAGCCATCCAGCGCTTATATTCATCCAAATACATCTTGCACACCTTACCTTTTGTAAATTTTTCCGCAAAAAAGAACAGGTTTAGTTAAACCTACTTATAATATAAACTCTCCGCGTTCATGTGTCAATTGCGTAATCTGCAACAAGATTTGCAGTTCAAAACCGGCATATGGCACAAAATTCCAAGTTTTTCCCGGTAAAGTCGGGAACCATCCCGGCCTCGCCTGCATTTTCCAGCAGTTCATAACTCTGGCCTGCATCGTCCAGAACGTCCAGCCACTGCTCCAAACCGATGCTGTTTTCACACAGGTAGCGCAGCAGCTGCATTGCCCGGGCAAAACTGTCCTGCAGCAGCACCGCGCTGCGGCGCACCCGGCCATCCTGCTCCTGCCGCAGCTCCATTACAACGCCCTGCGCAGCGGCAGCGCCGCAATATACAAGGGTGTGGGCATGCTGCAGCCCTTCCAGTTCTGAATATGTACGGATATAGCGGCAGTATTCTTTGCTCATCATGGAAAACTCTCTCCTCTCTATCGCATTGACATCTTTCCTGCCCTTTACTATAATGAATTCAGAAATATTTTTGTGTCGAAGTATGACATAATCATCCAATATTTTCCACTTTTGCCAATTCTTTTCCGTCATATCATCCGCTGGGATAAGGGAGAACAACATGTATTCTGTTACCAGAAGCTTTGGTCTGAACGGCCTGAGCGGCTTTGCCGTGGCAGTGGAGGCCGACATTTCCGGCGGTCTGCCCGCCTTTTCCATCGTGGGCCTGCCGGATTCCGCTGTGCGTGAAAGCGCCGACCGTGTGCGCGCCGCCATCAAAAATCTGGGCTTCAAGTTCCCGGACCGGCGCATTACCATCAATCTTGCCCCGGCGGATGTGCGCAAGACCGGCCCGGTGTACGACCTGCCGCTTCTGCTGGCAGTGCTCACTGCCAGCGGCCAGCTGGAGGATGTGCCTGCCGACGCGGCATTTCTGGGCGAACTGGCACTGGACGGCACCCTGCGGCCGGTTTCCGGCGTGCTGCCCATGGCGCTGGCTGCAGCAGAAAATGGCACCCACGCCCTGTATGTACCTGCCGAGAATGCCGCCGAAGCAGCCGAGGCCTGTGCCGACAGCATGGCCGTCTACCCCGCCCACACAGCACGCGAAGTTGTAGATGCCCTGCGCGGCATCTCCCCGCTTGCCCCGGCGGCTGTTGTTCCCTTTGACCCTGCAGACGCATGGGCACAGGTGCCGGATTTTGCGGACGTGATGGGCCAGTCGCTGGCGCGGCGGGCTATGGTCATTGCTGCCGCAGGCGGACACAATGTTTTGCTCATTGGCGCACCCGGCACCGGCAAATCCATGCTGGCAAAGCGTCTGCCCGGCATCCTGCCGCCGCTCACCCGTGAGGAAGCCGTGGAGACCACTAAAATTTATTCCATTGCAGGGCAGCTGCCGCAGGGCCGGGGCCTGATCTCTGCACGGCCTTTCCGCAGTCCGCACCCACTCGGCCAGTGCCGCGGCTCTGGCTGGCGGCGGCGCACAGTTTCGGCCCGGCGAGTGCAGCCTTGCCAACTGCGGTGTGCTGGTTTTTAGACGAATTGCCGGAGTTCTCCCGCGAGAGTCTGGAAGTGCTGCGCCAGCCGCTGGAGGACGGCCAGATCACCGTGAGTCGCGCGGCAGGCAGTGCCACCTATCCCAGCCGCTTTCAGCTGGTGGCAGCCATGAACCCCTGCAAGTGCGGCTACTACGGTCATCCCACCCGGCAGTGCACCTGCTCACCCAGTGCCGTGCGGCAGTACCGCAGCCGGGTGTCCGGTCCGCTGCTGGACCGCATCGACCTGTGCGTGGAGATGGACCCCATCGCCTTTGACGAGCTGCACGCCGTCGTCCCTTCCGAGAGCAGCGCCGATCTGCGCAAACAGGTGCTTGCCGCCCGGGCCATTCAGGCAAAGCGCTATGCCGCCCCGGGTTTTGAGGGTGTACTCTGCAACGCCCAGCTCACCGCCGGGCAGGTGCGGCGCGTCTGCCGCATGACCCCCGCCGCCGAGCGGCTGCTGCGTGCCTCCTACGACGCTTTGGGCCTTTCCGCCCGCGCTCATGACCGCATCCTTCGGGTGGCCCGCACGGTGGCCGATCTGGCAGGCAAACAGCTGCTGGATGAGGACTGTGTGCTGGAAGCCCTGCAGTACCGGGCACAGGAAAAAGTGGAAGTATAAAAGCTTCTTCGTCTTTGCTTCGCAGATCCGCCTTCCCCGAAAAGGGAAGGGTTTGTGCAGCTTACCGTTACGCGCAAAAAAGCCATCTGTATCTTTCCAAATGCTCAATACGAGCAGGAGATCACAGATGGCTTTTTATAATTGCTTTTTAGAATCTGCGCCATGTATCCGGCACGAACAGCACCAGCATCGGGAAGATTTCCAGACGGCCGGCCAGCATGTCGAAGATCATCACCAGCTTTGCGGGGTTCGTAAAGCTGCCAAAGTTCATCATGGGGCCTACCTGCGCAAGGCCCGGGCCGATGTTGTTCAAAGTAGCTGCAATGGCTGTGAAGTTCGTCACCATATCAAAGCCATCCAGACTGATGAGCAGGAAGGATACCACGAAGATGAAGAAATACGCGCCCATAAACACATTGGTGGTGCGGATGGTCTCGTGGTTGAGCAGCTTGCCGTCCATGCGGACGGGGGCCACCACCTGCGGGTGCAGTGCCTGCTTGAGCTCCTTGCCCAAGGTCTTGCCCAGAATGAGGAGGCGGCTCACCTTGATGCCGCCGCCGGTGCTGCCTGCGCAGGCACCAATGAACATGAGCACCACCAGAATTTCTTTGGAGAGGGTGGGCCACAAGTCAAAATCGCAGCTGGAAAAGCCAGTGGTCGTGATGATGGAGCCCACCTGAAAGGCTGCCTGACGCACCGCTTCGCCAAAGCTGTTATAAAGGCTGTAGATATTGGCCGTGATAATGCCAATTGCCACCAGAATAATGGCGAAGTAGCCGCGCACTTCCTCGCTGATGGCGCGGTTGAATTTGCGCAGCAACAGCAGGAAGTAGGCATTGAAGTTGACACCAAACAGGATCATGAAGATGGTCACGACCCACTGGATGTAGGGAGAAAAGCTCGTAAAGCTGTCGTTCTTGAAGCCGAAGCCGCCGGTGCCCGCCGTACCGAAGGCCGTGAGCATGGACTCAAACAGCGGCATGCCGCCCAGCAGCAGGAATACCACCTCCAGCACGGTGAGTGCAAAATAGATGCCGTACAGGATCTTTGCGGTAGACTGCACCTTGGGCACCAGCTTATCCACCTGCGGACCGGGGCTTTCTGCCTTCATCAGGTTGACGTGGGAGCCGCCGGTCAGGGGCAGCAGCGAGAGCAGGAACACCAGAACGCCCATGCCGCCGATCCAGTGGGTGAAGCTGCGCCAGAACAGGATGCCCTTGGGCAGATCCTCACCCCGGGCAGGATGCTGGCACCGGTGGTGGTAAAGCCGGACACCGTCTCAAACAGGGCATCCACCGGGTTCGGGATGCAGCCCGTCACCACAAACGGAACGGCACCCACGATGGAAATGACGATCCAGCTCAGCGAGGTAGCAGCAAAGCCCTCCCGCATATAGAACACCTTGCTTTGGGGCTTGATGCCGCGCAGGGCGTAGCCGATGGCGGCGCTGACTGCCGCCGTGATCAGAAACACGCCCAGCACGAACCATTCGCCGTAGATCCAGCTGGCCGCTGCGGGCAGCAGCAGCAGCGCACCCTCGATCAGCATGACATAGCCCAGCAGACGGAAAACGATCGCATAATTCATAGTCTGCCTCCGTCAACCCTCTGCGCCCTTGTCCAGAATATCGCGCAGGTCATGCAGACCATGCTCCAGCGTGACCACGATCACGTTGTCGCCCACCTGGATCTGGTCGCCGCCGCGCGGGATCAGGATCTGATGGCCGCGGGTGATGCAGCACAGCAGCAGATTCTTTTTCAGGTGCAGCTGGCTCAGGGGGACACCGGTGGCAGCGCTCTTCTCGTGGACGGTAAATTCCAGCGCTTCCACGCGGTCGTCCAGAATGCGGTACAGCGTCTTGATGTTGCTGCCCGCTTCGTTCTGCAGTGCACGCACATACTGCACGATGTAATCGCAGGTCATGTACTTGGGGTAGACCACGCTGCCCAGATCCAGACCGGCCAGAATATCATCAAATTCCAGACGGTTGACTTTGGTGACCAGCTTGCCCTTGGAGTGCTTTTTGGCAAACAGGGTCAGCAGCACATTCTCCTCGTCGATGTTGGTCAGGGCCACAAAAGCCTCGGTGGACTCCATGCCCTCCGAGAGCAGGAATTCGCGGTTGGAGCCGTCCTCGTTCAGGATCTGTGCGCCGGGCAGCTGCTCGGCCAGCTCCATGCAGCGGGCAGGGTCGCGCTCCACGATGCGCACACGCACGTGGTTTTCCAGCAGCTCCTGGCTCAGATAGAAGGCGATGGCACCGCCGCCCACGATGAAGGCATTGCGCACCGGGCGCACCGGCAGGTGGATGCGCTGGAAGAACTCGTGGGCCTTATCCTGTGTTGCAAGGAAGGTGACCTGATCGCCGTTCTGCAGTACAAAGTTGCCGTTCGGGATGATCACGCCGCCGCTGCGCTCCACTGCACACACCAGAATGTCGCTCTTCAGACGGGTGGGAATCTCGCGGATGGCCACGCCATCCAGCCCCTGCTCTGCAGTGAGTGCAAACTTGATCAGCCGCACACGGCCGTCTGCAAAGGTGTCGATCTTGCTTGCACCCGGGAAGCGCAGCAGATGGGAGATCTCCTTTGCTGCAGCCATTTCCGGATTGATGATGGCCGAAATGCCGATCTGCTTTTTGATAAAGTCCAGCTCATGACTGTAGGACGGGTTGCGCACACGGGCAATTGCATGACAGTGGCCCGCCTTTTTGGCAAACATGCAGCACAGCAGGTTTAGCTCATCCGAACCGGTCACGGCAATGAACACATCCGCGTCTTCAATGCCGGCCTCTGCCAGCGTGGTGATCGAGGAACCGTTGCCCACGATGCCCAGCACATCGTAGCTTTCAGTCAGGTGCTCTACACGCGCTTTGTTGGTATCCACAATGGTCACATTATGGTCTTCCTCACTGAGCTGCCGCGCCAGCGCAGTACCAACCTTGCCGCCGCCCACCAGAATGATCTTCATAACAAGTCCTTTCTCTTTCCGCGTCCCTTCTGCCGGGACAGCACAAATCCATCATAGTATACCATATCTCCTGCCAAAGTTCCACTGTTTTCCACATTATGCAACAAAAACCTGCCAAATGACGCAAAAAAGCCCCGGGAGATACCGTCCCGGAAGCTTTTATTTCATTTAATAGCGCGCCACGCCGTCCTTCGTTACAAGGGCATACACCAGCGGGGCTTCCTCCGGCTTCTCAGGGCCGTATCCAAGGCCGCTGCGGTACTCGGCGGCGGCAGCTTCAAACTTATCGGCTGCGCCGTAGAAGGTGGCAAGGCTCTCGCCCTTCTTTACGTAGTCGCCGCGCTTTTTATGCAGGGTGATGCCGGCGGCAAAATCCAGCGGGTCGCCCTTTTTCTGTCGGCCCGCACCCAGCAGCACGCTGGCAGAGCCGATTTTCTCGGCATCGTTCGCCACAATGTAACCGTCCTGCTCTGCCAGCAGCTCAAAGCTTGCCGCGGGCTGCTCAAACAGGCTGTAATCGTCCAGCACGCGGGTATCGCCGCCCTGCGCCGCAAACATCTCCTTGCACTTAGCAAAGGCAGACCCATCGGCAATCACCGCCTCGGCCATGGCGCGGCACTCGGCAGGAGTGCCCTTATCGGCCAGCACCAGCATGTTCGCCGCCAGCTGCAGGCAGACCTCGGTCAGGTCGGCGGGGCCATGGCCCTTGAGCACATCCATGCTTTCCATGACTTCCAGACTGTTGCCAATGTTATGGCCCAGCGGGGTGTCCATATCGGTGATCATGGCAGCCACCCGGCGGCCGTGATGGGTGCCAATGGATACCATCAGCTTGGCCAGCTCAATGCTCTGGTCTACTGTTTTCATAAAGCTCCGGTGCCGGTGGTCACATCCAGCAGGATGGCATCCGAGCCGGAAGCCAGTTTCTTGGACATGATGCTGGATGCGATGAGTGGGATGCAGCTGACGGTTGCGGTCACATCCCGCAGGGCATACAGTTTTTTTATCTGCAATGGCAATGCCCTCGCTCTGGCCGATGACCGACAGGCCGATCCTGTTCACCTGCGCAAAGAACTCCTCCTGTGAGAGGGCGGTTCTGGTGCCGGGCACGCTCTCCATCTTATCGATGGTGCCGCCGGTATGGCCAAGGCCCCGGCCGCTCATCTTGGCGATCTTCACGCCGCAGGCCGCCACGATGGGGGCAATGACCAGCGTGGTCTTGTCGCCCACGCCGCCGGTGGAGTGCTTGTCCACCTTGATGCCCGGAATGGGCGAAAGATCCACCATCACACCGCTGTGAGCCATCACATCGGTCAGCTCTGCGGTCTCCTCATCGGTCATGCCGCGCAGATAGACAGCCATCATCCATGCAGCCATCTGGTAATCAGTCACTTCTCCGCTGACATAGCCATTGACGATCTGCTCCAGCTCCTCACGGCTGTGCGTACCGCCGTCACGCTTTTTTGCAATCAGATCATAAACGCGCATCGTATCACGCTCCTCGTTTTTTCAATAGTACGACATTGTAAGATATAGTATAGCAAAATTCCAAACAAAAGCAAGTATCATTCTGTAAACTTTGCCCAATTTTAAGTCAAAAAGGGCGCAGCCGCCCGAAAAAGCAGCTGCGCCCTTGTTTTGGGATCACGAGTCGTCGTTTTAGCGGGATCCCTTGTCGTAGGGGATGCCCTCTGCCTTGGGTGCCATGCTGTTCTTGGAGGTAAATGCAAGAATGATCATGGACGCCACGAACGGCATCATGTTGTAGATGTTGCTGGACCAGTGCAGCTGTGCCAGGAAGGTGGAGTCTGCAATGTTTGCCAGACTCTTGAACACAGCAAAGAACATGGCTGCGCCAAAGATGTTGAAGGGCTTCCACTGGCCAAAGATCATAACAGCCATGGCAAGGAAGCCTGCGCCGGCCACACCCACCTCAAAGTTCCAGGTCTGCACCGGGGGCACAATGTAGGCCATACCGCCGATTGCGCCCAGTGCACCGGAAATGACAACACCGGCATAGCGCATCTTGTAGACATTGATGCCCACAGAGTCCGCTGCCTGCGGATGCTCGCCGCAGGCACGCAGGCGCAGGCCAAAGCGGGTCTTATACAGCACCACATAGCTGATGATCAGCAGAATGATGCCCAGCGGCACAAAAATGCTCAGCTCCAGCCCGCCGATGCTGAACAGGAAGGGCCTGTTGGTGTAGTTCAGCTTTGCACTGCCGCTCTCGCTGAAATTCTTGGCAAGGACCACCGCGATGGCCGTGGCCAGCAGGTTCAGGGCCGTGCCGCCGATAGTCTGATCCGCCTTCAGGTTGATGGAGGCAAAGGCCAGCAGCAGACTGTACACCATACCGGCCAGTGCCGCCACCAGAACAGAGATCAGCACCACGAGGAAGACCGGCATTTCGGCAGGCAGCATGGTCAGGGTGAGAACACCCGCCACACCGCCAATGACCATGATGCCTTCCAGTGCAATGTTGATGATGCCGGAGTGCTCACTGAACATACCGCCCAGTGCCACCAGCATCAGAACGATGCCATACAGCAGTGTATATTTGATCAGAAGCAGCATATCACTTGCCCTCCTTTTCGGTTGCAGATTTTGCAGGAGCAGCAGGCTCTGCGTTCACATTGGTTTTATCGGCATTCTTGAACAGCAGTGCGTGGATCTTGCCGCGGAACAGCATGGAGAATGCACACAGGTAGATGATGATACCGCTGATCAGGTCCGAGATCTCGGTGGGGTAATACTTGGTGGAAAGGAAGGAGCCGCCCACCGAAATATGGGAAATGAAGATTGCCGAGAAAATGGTGCCAATGGGGTTGGAGCTTGCCAGCAGTGCAACGGAAATGCCGTTGAAGCCCATTGTCGGCAGGCTGGTGGAGTTCAGCGGGTTCCACTGGGACACATTGGACAGATAGTACAGGCCCGCACCAAAACCGGCCAGCGCACCGGCAATGGCCATGGAGAGGATGATGTTCTTCTTCTCGTTGATGCCGGCGTAGCGGGCAGCGCTCTTGTTCAGGCCCACAGCCTTGAGCTCGTAGCCGAAGGTGGTCTTGTTCAGCACCACCCAGATCAGAACTGCCACTGCTGCCGCCAGGAAGATGGCGATGGTGGTGCTGTTGGTCTGGAACAGCTTGTTCAGGCCGAAATCCGGGATGATGGACTGAGCGTAATCGGCGTTCTTGCTGATGTTGATGGTGCGGGTATTGCGCACATCGTACATGGGGCCGGTGCCGTTCTGGTAAATGAGCTCATTGACCAGATACAGGCCGATCCAGTTGAACATGATGGAGGTAATGACTTCGTTGATGTTGAAGTAGGCCTTGAAGAAGCCGGGGATCGCACCCCAGATGCCGCCCAGAATGGTGGCTGCGATCAGACAGACGAACCACGGCAGCTTGAGCATGATGGCGCAGTACAGAGCGCCGTAAGCGCCCAGCGTGTACTGACCCGCCGCACCGATGTTGAACAGGCCGGTCTTGAAGGCAAAGGCCACAGACAGACCGGTCATAATGAGGGGAGCCGCATTTGCCAGCTCCTTGCCGACACCGTAGGGCGCGTCATGGAAGCCGCCCTTCAGGATGCGCACAAAGCCGTCGCCCCATGCGTGGGCCGGGTTGATGGCCAGCAGCACCAGAAAACCGACCACAAGGCCGATCAGGATGCACAGCAGAGCAGCCAGCACACTGGTGATGGAGCTGTTCAGACTGCTGTGGGAAAGTTTTTTCTTGTTCATGTGTTATTTGCTCTCCTTTCCCTGCTTGCGTGCGCCTGCCATATACAGGCCCAGCTCCTGCACGGTGGTGGTCTTGGGGTCAAATTCGCCCACGACCTCGCCCTCGTACATCACAAGGATGCGGTCGGACAGGTTCATCACCTCGTCCAGCTCCAGACTGACCAGCAGCACGGCCGTACCCTTATCGCGCTCGGCCACGATCTGACGGTGGATGTATTCAATTGCACCAACGTCCAGACCGCGGGTTGGCTGGACTGCCACCAAGAGCTTCGGGTCCTTATCGATCTCGCGGGCAATGATGGCCTTCTGCTGGTTGCCGCCGGACATGCTGCGCACGGTGGTCAGGCTGCCCTGACCGCTGCGCACATCGTACTGGGCAATGAGCTTATCGGAATATTCGCGCACCTTATCACTGCGGATAAAGCCGCCCTTCTGGAACTCGGGCTGCCAGTAGCGCTGCAGCACCATGTTGTTTTCCAGACTGTAGTCCAGCACAAGGCCGTGCTTGTGGCGGTCCTCCGGGATATGGCTCATGCCGTCCTTGGAGCGCTGACGGATGGACTCGTTGGTGATGTCCTTGCCGTCCAGCGTGATCTTGCCGCTGCTGATCTTTTCCAGACCGGTCAGGCCGTAGACGAACTCGGTCTGACCGTTGCCCTCGATACCGGCAAGACAGACGATCTCACCGGCGTGCACCTGAAAAGAGACATCCCGGACTGCATCCTTCTTGTGTTGGGCGCTGTGCATGGTAACGTTTTCCACATCCAGCACCACTTCGCCGGGGTTGGCAGGCTTTTTATCCACCTGCAGCTGCACATCACGGCCAACCATCATGCGGGAAAGCTCTTCCTTGGTGGTGTCCTTGATGTCCACGGTGCCCATATACTTGCCCTTGCGCAGAACAGTGCAGCGGTCTGCCACCGCCATGATCTCGTTGAGCTTGTGGGTAATGAACAGGATGGACTTGCCTTCCTTCTTGAACCCGCGCATGATCTCCATCAGTTCGTCGATTTCCTGCGGGGTCAGCACTGCGGTAGGCTCGTCGAAGATCAGGATCTCGTTGTCGCGGTACAGCATCTTCAGGATCTCAACGCGCTGCTGCATACCAACAGAGATATCGCTGATCAGTGCATCCGGGTCCACGCGCAGGCCGTACTTTTCGCTCAGGGCCATCACCTTTTTGCGTGCCTCGGCCTTCTGCAAAAAGCCCATCTTGTTGGGTTCCACCCCCAGAATGATGTTGTCCAGCACGCTGAAGCATTCCACCAGCTTGAAGTGCTGGTGCACCATGCCGATGCCCAGTGCGTTTGCATCATTGGGGTTGCGGATGACAACCTCCTTGCCGTTTTTGCGGATCTGACCAGCTTCCGGTTGGTACAGGCCAAACAGCACGCTCATCAGCGTACTTTTGCCGGCACCGTTCTCGCCCAGCAGGGCATGTACCTCGCCTTTGCGCAGCTGCAGGGTGATATCGTCGTTTGCCTTGATTCCAGGGAACTCCTTGGTAATGTGGAGCATTTCGATCACAAAATCCTCTGCCAATCTGCTCACTCTCCTTTCGTGTCGTTTCGACACCGATACTTCTTTAAGTTCCATTATACCTGATTTGCGGCAATTTGCACATGTCTTTTTTGCTTTTTGGCAGAAAGCACAGACAATAGTATTACTTTTGTACTCTTTTCACGAAGAGTACGCTGCATTTTTCCCGCATTACGCCAATAGAAGACAGAAAAAAGCGGGACACCCCGTTACAGGATGCCCCGCTTTGAAAAGAACTATCGATCGTCCGCAGGCAGGCCTGCCGGACAACAGCTTACTGGATGTAGTTGACGGTGGTGAACTCGCTGACGGTGGGCTTGGTAGCGTCGTCGGAGCTGTTATCAACAGTGATCTCGCCGCTCTTGATCTTGCCCTTGACTTCCTCGTACTCGTCGGTGGTGAAGGACTCGAAGTTCCAGCTGTCTGCATCGGTGGGCAGGCCGATATAATCGCCGTCCTCCAGACCGAAGTTGCCATTGGAACCTGCGATGTCGTCCCAGCTGCCGGCATCGATATCAGCCAGAGCAGTGTTGACAGCCTCGGACAGGCCCTTCATAGCAGAGGTGATGAACGGGTTATAAGCGTAGGTGCCATCTGCAACGCCGTTTGCACCGATGTAGTTCTGGTCAACGTCAACGCCGATGACGTAGCCGTTGTTCTTCAGAGCAGCCTCAACAGCGGAGGTGTAGATGCCGCCGCCGCAGGCAAAGACGACCTGAGTGCCGTTGGAGTACCAGCCCTCCATACGGGAGGTGATGTTTGCATCGCCGTAGAACTGGCCGCCGTAGAAGTAGTTGATCTCGATGTTCTGGCCCAGCTCAGCAGCAGCGGCGTCAGCGCCCTGCACGAAGCCGTAGCCGTAACGGATAACAGCGGGAACAGCCATGCCGCCCAGGAAGCCCAGCTTGGTCTTGCCGTCCTTTGCGATGGCGTAGCCTGCCAGATAGCCTGCCTGCTCCTCCTTGAAGGTGATGCAGTAGCAGTTAGCAGGGATAGCATCGGTGCCGATATCGCCCTGCGTCACATCGATGGCGATGAACTTGACATCGGGATACTGGTCAGCAGCCCATGCCAGAGAAGCGCCGTACAGGTAGCCGACACAGACGATCACATCAGCGCCGTCGTTGACAGCCTGACGGATCATGGTCTCGCGGTCCTCATCGGAAGCGTCAGCCTCGGGAATGTAGTACTGGCAGTCATCGCCCATGTAGCCGGAAACAGCCGTCCAGCATGCCTGGTTGAAGCTCTCATCATCGATCGTGCCGGTATCGCAGGTCAGAGCGACCTTGACGATCTTCTCACCGCCCTCAGCAGCAGAGGAAGCAGTAGAAGCAGCAGCGGAAGAAGCGGTGCTGGTAGAAGAAGCGGAAGAACCACCGCAGGCGGTCAGAGCAGCGGCAGCGGCAGCGGCACCAGCCACAGCCAGGAAATTACGACGAGAAATCATCATAATCAAACTCTCCTTTTATTTTTAATAAAATTGCGTCAAACAAATAAAATGCGCAGAACTGCACATTTACTGGCTCAAGTATAACGGCAAGCCGTGTCAGATGCAAGCAAATTCCGATTACAAAATCTTTACAATAATTTTGTAAGTTTTTATCAAAAGTAGTATTTATGCACAAATTTGCCGTAGTTCCGTGCGTTCTCTGTGCTTTGGCACACAATGCACGTATTGCCGTCACTTTATTGTCCTGCAGTGCACCTCTGCGTTTTTATCCCGTCACTTCACGGCACGGTTGCCCGCCACATTGGAGGGGCCAAAACCGAAGGGCAGCAGTTCGTCCATGCTGCGCTCGATAAAGTCTTCCGGTGTCTTTGCCATGATAACGTTCAGTTCCGGCCCGCCGAATTCAAACAGAGCCTGGCGGCACACCCCGCAGGGAGAAGTGATCTGCTCGTTCACCTCGCCGCGGCGGCTGCCCACCACAGCAATGTCTGTGAACTCGGTCACACCCTCGGCCACCGCCTTGAACAGAGCCGTGCGCTCTGCACAGCTGGTGGGGGTAAAGGCAGCGTTCTCCACGTTGCAGCCGGTAAAAATGCGGCCATCCTTGGCGCGCAGGGCAGCGCCCACCATAAAATCGCTGTAGGGCACATAGGCTTTTTCCCGTGCAGCCAGTGCCATGCGGATGAGCTCCTTCTTTTCTTCCAGGGTCAGGTTTGTCATATCCGTCACTCCTTTTTTGGTTTTCAGGGGTCGAAAACAGCGCGGCAAGCCCTTTTGCAGGCAAACCGCGCTGAAATGCGTTTTTAACGCTTAGTATTCTGCACCCAGTGCTACCTTCATCATATCGGTAAAGCTCTTCTGGCGCTGTTCTGCCGTGGTGATTTCCGGCGAAACAAAGCTGTCGGAAATGGTCAGCAGGCAGGCAGCGTTCTTGCCCAGCACCTGTGCATTGGCAAACAGGGCAAAGCTCTCCATCTCCACGCACAGGCAGCCGCGCTCGTCGCGCAGCTTTTCCCAGTAGGTGGGCTTTGCATCGGAGGGCTGACGGTAGAACACATCCGAAGAGTGGATGTTTCCCTCGATGAGGGGGATGCCCTGCTTTGCGGCAGAAGCGCGCAGCTTGTCGTTCAGGCTCTGGCTGGGCAGCGTGATGTCCCCTTCAAAGCCGCTCTGCACACGGGCATAGTTGCTTTCGCTCACAGCACCGGCGGCCAGCACCGTATCAAACAGTCTGGCCTTGTCGGTATAGCTGCCGGCAGAGCCGATGCGGATGATGTTCTCTACATCGTAGAACTTGAACAGCTCATAGGAATAAATGCCGATGGACGGCATGCCCATGCCGCTGCCCATCACGCTGATGGGACGGCCCTCGTAAGTGCCGGTAAAGCCTAGCATGCCGCGCACGCCGGTCACCTGACGCACATCCTTGAGGAAGGTGTCCGCAATGAATTTTGCACGCAGAGGATCGCCCGGCATCAGGACGGTCTTTGCAAAATCGCCTTTTCAGCACTGATGTGAGGGGTAGACATAAGATCATCTCTCCTTTTCTGTTACATAATACAGCAGATGGGCCTTCTCCGGAGAAAAAAGCCCTCTGCAAACTTACCTATACTTTCTGCGGTTGAACACATTCTGCGGCGCGATGTAGCTGCCGTTGCGGCGGATCTCAAAGTGGCAGTGGTTGCCGCTGGAGCGTCCGGTGCTGCCCACATAGCCGATCAGCTGGCCCTGCTTGACGGTCTGACCAGAGTGCACCGCCAGCGACAGACAGTGCGCATACACCGTGGTGTAGCCGCTGCCGTGGCTGATGATGATGGAGTAGCCATAACCCGTACCGGCACCGGCCTTGTTGTAGCCGGCCTTGGTCACGGTGCCGCCCGCCGATGCGTAGATGGGCGTACCGGCAGCCGCACAGATATCCACACCCTTGTGGCTGCCGCCGTACCAGCGTGAGCAGTCGCGATAGCCGGGCACCGGCCAGATGAACTGACCGCTGCCGGTGATGTAGCTGGTGCTGCTGGTCACCTTTTTGGTGCCCTTCACGATCTTTTCCGTGACAGGCTCCTGCACCACTTCCGTGCTCAGGATCTTCTGGGAAAGCTGGATGCCATCGGTGTTATAAACACGCTGCGCCGTGATCTGACGCAGGCCGTTCACACCGTTCTGCACCGTTTTCTTGGTACCCACCGTGTACTCGTTGGAGGTGGTGGTCTCGGTGGTATAGGGGATCTCCTCCTGCCAGGTCTCCACCTTGGTGATGCGCACTTCCAGCGTAGCTTCCTGCTTGGTCACGATCAGCTCATCACCGGCCTGAATGTTAGATTTCTCGTTCAGGGGCGCGCCCTTGAAATTGGTATTCAGTTCGCACAGCTCACGGAAGGTGAGGTCGTTTTTCTGGGCGATGCTCCATAGCGTGTCGCCTGCGCCCACTGTGTAGATCTTTTCCTGCTGCTGCACACCGGAAAGTTCCTTTTCCACATCCGCTTCGTCCTGAAAGCTGTCGTTGAAGTAGATGCCGTTTTCCAGCGTGACTTCCTTGTTGAAGCCCACGGTCACGTTGGAGTTCTCAGGGTCCTCATAGGGTTCCAGCAGGCTGCTCAGGTAGCTCTGCAGGCTGACACCATCGCTGCACACTGCGGTCAGCTCGCCATCCAGATACAGGGCCGTGCCCTCGCTGATCTCGTCGCTGGCGCTCTTCAGGATCGCGTCCGCCATCTCGTTTTCATCCATGGTCTTGTGGGCCACGGTAACGGTGTAGGTAGGCTCCACGGTCCACTTTGCATGGTCGGTGTCTGCGTAGTTGATACGCTCCTGCACCGCCTCACGGGCCGAGTTGAACACATCCTCATTGGCCACATAGCCGACGGTCTGGCCGTTCACCTGCACCTCCAGCGCATAAGGCTGGCGGACGGTATGGTTAAACACGGTCACCATAACGGCCAGTGCGCACACCGGCAGCACATACATGGCCATGCGCGGCAGTGTTTTCAGGTTGCGGCGCACGCCGCTGGTCAGGTAATGTACGCTGGCTTTGCAGGCTGCGGCAAAGCCTTTTTCTTTCCGCACCCGTTGGGCGTGCACCAGCAGCGAACCGCAGCCCCGGAAGAACAGCCAGATCGGGCCGAACAGGTCCCGGAACATCTGCGCTGCCCCCGGGAACGCCATTGCCGCAGCATTTGCCAGCAGTGTCGTAAATGCCTGCCACAGCCACAGCCAGCCGCTGCGCAGGCCGCGCCCAACGCGGACGAATCCATACTCTGTAGAATAGCCCAGTGCATACAGCGTCTCCCCGATGACTGGCACGGCAGAATTCTGGGCAAGCTTTCTGCCAAAATCATTCACATGATTCTGGGTTTTACGGCGCAGCCGGTGCCGGTGCAAAAGCCCCATGCATTGCAGCTGTGCCCAAAGGGAGCGCAGCCTCTGGCCGCGTTTCGGTTTTACCGGTGAAGCGGGCTGCTGCTCCTTTGTCTTGTCTTCGATCAAAAGGTTTTTCTCCTTCCTTGCCGCCAATGCACACACGGTGCCGGGATAAGACGGCGGCGGTCTTGGGCGCACATGCCCTTTCCAGCAGGCTCATGCACACAACATTCTTATTTTATTATACACCCTGCCGTCTTTGAAACAAGCATTGTCACAAAATTTGGGCGGTTCTTTCACTTACTTTTCACCAAAAAGCTGTTTCATATCCTGCGGCAGCGGGCTTTCCGCCGCAGCAGTCTTCCAGTTATTTCCATTCGCCGGGCATTCCACCCGGATTCCGCCCTCCACCGGGGTGTACACCGGCACCCGGAAGCTCTGCCTTGCACAGTGCAGCGCCTGCCGCCCAATGCGCTCCCGGCTCCCGCCGTAAAGGTCATCCCCCGCCAGCGGGTGTCCGATGAACGCAAAATGCACCCGGATCTGATGGGTGCGGCCCGTTACCGGCACACAGGCTGCAAGGCTCAGGCCGTTTTCTGCCTTTAATATGGTATACTCGGTACGGCTGGGCTTGCCGTCCGGGGTCACGCAGCGGCCAATGATGCTCTCCGCCTGGCGGCCAATGGGCGCGTCGATCACGCCCGGACCCAGCGGCAGCTCTCCCTCCACAACGGCATAGTAGAGCTTTTCCACATTCCGGGCCAGCAGCGGCGCAGCATAGGCGTGCTTTGCAGCCAGAACAAGGCCGCTGGTGTCCTTATCGATACGGTTCACCGGGCGGAACACCGGGCTGATGCCCTGCTGCGCAGCCCATGCCGCATACCCGTTGGCAAGGGTATCGTAGGGGTAGTTCAGGGTGGGGTGCACGGCCAGATGCGGCGGCTTTTCCAGCACCACTGCAAAGGCATCCTCATAGACCACGTTTACCGGGATCTCCGGCTGCGGGGCCACGCCTTCCCCTTCCGGCGGCAGCTCAAAGCTGACCGTCTGCCCCGGGTACACCCTGCGGTTGGCAAGGACAGGCTCTCCATCCGCAAAAAAGCCGCTGCCCCGGAACTTGACTGCACGGGCAAGGTCCGTAGAAACGACACACTGGCGCAGAAAATTGCGCAGAAGCACTCCGTTTTGGGTCTGCGGCGTATCGGGCACCGTAAAAAACAGCCGCATATGCACCCCCACCTCCTGCGCAAAAAAAACATAAAAAATATATAAGATATTATATCAAAAAAAGGCTTCTACTTGCAAATCCTGCTTTTTTATGGTATCATGAGGAGCGGAAAACGAGTGGAACATACGGCGGCGGGGCGGCTTTGACCGCTCTGAGGAAAGTCCGGGCCTCACAGAGCACGGTAACTGCTAACGGCAGCCGAGGGTGACCTTAGGGAAAGTGCAACAGAAAACAAACCGCCGCAGCAATGCGGTAAGGATGAAACGGCGAGGTAAGAGCTCACCAGCGCATGGGTGACTATGCGGCTTTGTAAACCCTACCGGAAGCAACGCCTATATGGGACGTACAGCGCTGCTCGCGTGTCCCGAAGGCGGCACGAGCCTGTCAGCAATGGCAGGCCTAGACAGATCGTCGTTTAATACAGAACCCGGCTTACGGTCCATCTCGTTTTCCATTTGGTGTATCTGCAGGGGGTTGTTAGAACCCTTCTTTGCCCCGCCGTCAGGCGCAGAGGCAGAGAAGGTTGATAACAGCCCTCTTTTCGTTTTGGCCAGAGTGTGGTATACTATCCTCACCACGGGAGCACAGTTGTTCGCCGTGGGCAAACAAGAGAGACAGGATGTGAAATCCTCCGATGAAAGATGGTTTTTTGAAAGCAGCAGCCCTCTCGCCCGCGCTTCGGGTGGCGGACTGCGCCTACAACACCCGGCAGATCCTCACGGAGCTGCGTGCCGCCGCCGCCCGCGGCGTGAAACTGGCCGTGTTCCCTGAGTTCTGCCTGACCGGCTATACCTGCGGCGACCTGTTTTTGCAGCGCACCCTGCAGCAGGGAGCCCTGACCGGCCTGCAGGAGCTGCTGGATGCCAGCCGGGAGCTGGACACCGTGGCCCTTGTGGGCCTGCCCCTGATGGTGCGGGGCAAGCTGTACAACTGCGCTGCCGTGTTCTGCCGCGGGCAGCTGCTGGGTCTGGTTCCCAAAACGTACCTGCCCAACTACGGCGAGTTCTATGAAAAGCGGCAGTTCACCCCCGGCTCCACCGAGGTGGAGTGGGTGAATGTCTGCGGGCAGGATGTCCCCTTCGGCACCTCCCTGCTCTTCCGCTGCCGTCAGATGCCCAGCTTTGTGCTGGGCGTGGAGCTCTGCGAGGACCTGTGGACGTGCCCCTGCCGCCCTCCACCTTCCACGCACTGGCAGGCGCTACCGTCATCGCCAACCTTTCGGCCAGCGATGAGACAGTGGGCAAGGCCGAGTACCGCCGGGCACTGGTGGAAAACCAGTCTGCCCGCCTGCTCTGCGGCTACCTGTACGCCTCGGCAGGCCACGGCGAGAGCACCCAGGACATGGTGTTCGCAGGCCACGACCTGATCGCCGAGAACGGCACCCTGCTGGCCGAGGTGAAGCCCTTTGCGGGCGGCCTTGCCGAGACAGAGCTGGACTGCCAGCGGATGGAGTCGGAGCGGGCGCGCAACACCAGCTTTGAGCCCAGCACCGAGGGCTACCAGACCGTGGAGTTCGACCTGGCCCTGACCGACACCGTGTTGACCCGCTGGGTAGACCCCACCCCCTTTATCCCCCACAACGAGCAGCTGCGCGCCGAGCGCTGTGAGCTGATTTTGATTCCTTGTTTTCTGCGTCAAGGGGCTGGATAACATGGCGGAGAATCTGCGGAACACGTTGCTGTTCAGCCTGCTGTCCTATATGTCGGATCAGCTCTTGACGCTGGGCAATTCCGTAGCCGCCATTGACGAGCTGTACCTGTGGCTGTCCGATCCCACCGTCATCACCTACATCCGTAACGCGCT
>ENA-OQKQ01000088-OQKQ01000088.1-human-gut-metagenome-genome-assembly--contig:-NODE-88-length-36116-cov-3.873739_pt1 | contig 36116 bp, 28 predicted proteins | sample MGYA00242651_ERZ504803 | MGnify/ENA primary metagenome ERZ504803 (study PRJEB26092, sample SAMD00036380) | human gut metagenome | host: Homo sapiens | study: EMG produced TPA metagenomics assembly of...
TAGATATATACGCCCTTATATTCTTCTAAACCCATTTTTGGTTCCTCCATACTAGATGATATGTTTCTCTTTGAATTTCTCCATGAGATAGTTTACTGACTCTGTTGGATCAAGGTTAACCTTTTCTGCCTTCAGCAGCAGCGAACCGGAACCGCAGGCAGGATCATAGACCTTGTTGATTTCCTTCTTGCCTACCGTACCCAGCCGGGTCAGCAGCTCCGAAACATCGGCAGGCGTAAAGAACTCACCGCCGGACTTGCCCGCATTGCTGGCGTACATGGTCATCAGGTATTCATAGGCATCGCCAAAGGCATCAATGTCATGCTCTTTCACATCGCCAAGGTTCATATCTGCCACACCGTTCAGCAGTTTCACGAGCTTCTCATTGCGCTTGGCAACAGTCGCACCCAGCTTATTGCTGTTGACATCGTAATCATCGAACAGCCCTGCAAACTGTCCCTCAGAGGAGCTTCCCTTTGCGGATTCCTCAATGTGCCGGAAGACTGTTTCCATCGTTTCGTTGAGGTTTTCATCGCTGGCCGCTTTTGCTCGTACATTGCAGAACAACTCACTGGGCAGGATGAAGAACCCTTTTTCCTGTACCAGCCCTTCCCGTGCCTGCTCTGCCTCTGCATCAGGCATATCTTCATAGCGGAAGTCCGGGTTGCCTGCATCAATTTCGCCCTGATTGATGTAGCTGGCAATGTTCTCCGAAATATAACGGTAGAACATCGTACCGAGAACGTAGCTCTTGAAATCCCATCCGTCCACTGCGCCGCGCAGGTCATCCGCAATCGCCCAGATTGCACGGTGCAGTTCTTCGCGTTCCTGCTCTTTTTTGGTGTCTACCATTTTTATTTCCTCCATCAAATGCGGATTTCCGCATTGTTTTCTTTCATTTTAACATAGTAAATGTACCACTATTGGTACACCATGGTGTTTTTCCCAAAAAGGATATACTTTCCCTTTATACTATCCTAGTAAAGCGTACCACAGCTTTTCCGTGATTGCAAGCCGATAAAAATTTCTATTGCATTTTTCTGCGGCGAAATATCACTTACACTTATATGTACAGCCCCTGCCAGCGGATGTTGGCGGGGGCTGCTATACTTACAGCTCTACGCTGTTCTGCCTGTTCTTCTTCTGGCTCCTATCTGTGGTCTGCTCCTGCTCCCTCATGAGCCCAATGACCTGCTGCATCTTTTCGGCACCAAAATAGTTCCATACTCGCCTGAAATCACGTTTCATCGCATAGAGCTGAGAGTTTTCAGCCTCTACCTTTTTCAGCCGCTGGCTTAGATGATGGATAGCTTTCTTCTCGTCCTGATAGAAGTGCAGATACTTATCCCGCTCATCCTTGACCTCCCAGTACTTCCGATGGAGGGCAAAGAGTACCTTCACCAACTTCTGGATCAGCGGCATGGCCTTCTTCTCCCGATAGCTCTTGGCGGTCTCAAACGTGGCTGCTTCCGGCACCCATTCCTCTGGCCGCTGGGAATACTGTGCTGACAGGCTTTCCAGCCCATCCATAATGGGAGCCAGCTTGTTCAGTTCCTTGCTCTGCTTCTGGTAGGCTTTGTCTGCCTGTTGCGCCCGCTGTTCCGCTGCATCTGCCGCTGTCTGCACGGTTTCCAGCTGCTCCTGCATCTCAGCCAGATCAGCCTGACACTCCTGCTTGGCCGCTTCCAGTGCAGCCACCTCTTTGGTGCGTTCCTGCTTCTTGAAGTCCAGCACAGACAGGTGCTCTTCGTGGGTGCCTTTCTGTTCCCACTCGATGCCGTGCCGCTCCATCACGGCGGCAAGCTGCTCTTTCTCGGCGTTGATCCACTGGTTCAGCTCAGATTCCCGCTTGGAGCCGCCTGCAAAGCCCAAGGCCTTCAGAGCCTGCTTCAGGGAAACCTTGGTGTCCAGTCCTTTGCCCTTCCAGCCGGACACATACGGCACGAAGTCGATGTGCAGATGGGGCGTAGCTTCGTCCATGTGGAGGAAAGCCCCGAACACCCGCAGTGTCGGGTTCCGCTCTTGGAAGCCCTGCATATACTCGTCCAGCAGTTCCTTTGCCAGTGCGCCATTCTCGGTCAAGACACCCATATCATCTTTGTTGCCGATCTGGACGATCAGCTCATGGAAAAGCTTTTCCTGCTTGCCTGTCCGCAGGTGCTCATAGTAGTCGGTGATACAGCGGTCCTTGCGCTTCTGCTTGGCATTGTAACGCTTCACTGCCTCGTCAAACAGTTCGTGGTACACCTTCTGAATCGGTTCATCCCGGTACACGACATTCAGGCTGCTGCGCTTCGGGTCTACGTTTTCAGCGGTGAAACTTCTCCGGTTATGGTTGAGGGAGCCGGGACCCCGCATTGCGGAAATGGTTCTTTTCAATCGCACGTCCTTTCTCTGTGGAAGTAACTGGTGCCGGACACGGCAAAGGCTTTGTTACTTTCGTCGAAAGTAACGCAAAAGCACTTTTGACAGACGTTCCGTCCATCAAAAGATGCCTTTGCGCCCTGCCGGGGCTTCCGTCTGCGGACGGGGTTTCGCTGTACCTCGCCGCTGCCCGGTCCAACACCACCTTCCTGCGTGATTGCATTCACAGGAGCGTGACACGCTCCTGTACTTTGCCAATAGAGGGACTCACCAGCGGAAGCTTTCTGGCACGCCTCGTTTGTCCAGATACTCCTGCCGAGCCTGCTCCCGCTGTTCCTCGGTGGGTGCTGTCTTGTACTGGGCATACAGCTCATGCCGCAGCATCGCATCCAGTTTTTGCTCCAAGCCCTGTTCAATAATCTCTTCGTACTCATTTTCGCCGCTCAAATGATAATGCAGCAAGGCGACGAAAAGTTCCTGCGAAATCTGCACATTTTTCATCGTTATCACCATCCCGTGTCGGTTGTGTCGATTGTGACGGTATTTTACATAGTAGCAAAAATACCGTCACAACCGTCACGAATCGTCACGTCCCAGAATTTTCCAGCGTTAATTTGACCACTCTGCCCTCATGGGTGCGCTTGCTTTCGTACCGAATTCCATAATCGTTGTAGAGCCTGTCGGCACTCACATTCAGCTTCCGGGTCAGGATGTTTGCCTGTATGCTCACACCCGGCAGACGTTCCAGCAGCTCCGTGGGCGTACCGCTCCACTCTGGCTGTTCCGGGGTGAGCATCTTTGCCACCGCTTCCAGAAGCGGGTCGGGCGGCAGCTTCCAAAGTTCCGTTTCGGCTCCTTGGAACTCCCAGACACAGCGTTCTCGGTTGAACTCCAATGTCAGCTCCTGATCCGGCTGGTCACGCCCCACGATGTCCAGTAGTGCGGTGTTGTCCGTGCGCCGCTTCTTCTGCATGATGAATGCGCCATCCGCTGCACCCAACAGACCGTTGGTGCCGGAGATCATATCAAAGCTGTCCTCGGCTTCCATCTTCCGGGTGTGATGAACCACCAGCAGGCAGATGCCGTACCTGTCGCTGAAAGTTTTCAGTTTGGTCACGATCTCGTAGTCGCTGGCGTAGCTGTATCGGTCACCGCCGATCTCCCGCACCTTCTGCAGGGTGTCGATGATGATGAGCCGTACATCCGGGTGCTCCCGGATGAATCCTTCCAACTGCTGGTCAAGTCCCTCGCTCACGGACTTAGCTTGCGTTGCGAAGTAGAGATTGCTGGTCTCCTCTACCCCGAACATCCGGGAGAGCCGCCGCTGCAGCCGGGCGTAATCATCCTCCAACGCCAGATAGAGGACGGTGCCTTGATGCACCTCGTACTCCCACAACGGAAGCCCCATCGCCACATGGTAGGCGAGCTGCCCCATGAAGAAGGACTTGCCCACCTTGGGTGCTCCTACAAAGAGGTAGGTGCCACTGTACAGCAGGTCGTTCACGATGGGCTTCCGGGGTGGATACACCGTGTCGTACAGCTCGGTCATTGATACCGTGTTCAGTCCGAAATTGTTTGACTTTTTCGCGGCTTGCAGATTGATTTGCTTGCCCGAATTTGTTATAATATTGGTGGTAATTTTATCAGACGACTGTACCGCATCTGCGCCAACAGATGCATCCGGTACGGTCGTTTTTCTATTGTCCGTCATTCGCATTCCTCCTTAAGTCCGTTCAACGTCAGAGCCACCATTTGCAGGGTCTCCAGCAAGTCCGGCGGGACTTCTTCATCCACGGCCAGCCGCTGCAATTCCTGATAGATCAGCTCCATCTGGCCTCGTAGAGCTTTGTAGACCCTTGGGTTGCCTACCACAGTGATCTCCCGGTCGGTCAGGCGGCGGATGATATACTCCTGTTTGGTCAGCCCGGAGAGCTTTACTTTGGCTTCCAGAACCTCGTCCTCTTCCGGGGACATTCGGAAGGCTACCACCTTGTTCCGCCAGCGGCCTTGCTGGTCGAGCACTCGTTCCATCTTCATCCTTCCTTTCGTTCCATGTCCAGCTTCTGCGCCATCTCCTGCTGCTTTGAGGGGAAGAGGTGGGCGTACTTATAGGTGATGTCCACACTCTCATGCCCTACCCGGTCAGCGATTGCCAAAGCCGAGAAGCCCATTTCAATCAGCAGCGACACATGGGAGTGCCGTAGGTCGTGGATTCGTATCCGCTTCACCCCGGCCTCCTTGGCTCCCCTGTCCATCTCGTGGTGCAGGTAGCTCTTGGTCACCTCAAAGATCCGCTGGTCTGGCTGGACTTTGTAGAGGGATTTCAGATAGTCTCTGATCTCGTCCGTCAGAAACTGCGGCATCTGGATGACCCGGACGCTCTTGGGTGTTTTCGGGTCGGTGATCACATCCCGGCCTTTCAGCCTTTGATAGGATTTGGTGATGGAGAGCAGCCCCTTGTCCAAGTCGAAGTCTGCCGGAGTCAGAGCCAGCAGCTCGCCCTCCCGGATGCCACACCAGTAGAGGACCTCAAAAGCGTAATAGGATTGCGGCTTGTCCATCATGACCTCTGCGAATTTGAGGTACTCTTCCTTTGTCCAGAAAAGCATTTCCTTGTGCTTTTCCGACCCCATGCACCCGGCTGTGGCTGCTGCGTTTGATTTCAGCCCGTAGAACCGGACGGCATGATTCAGAATGGCACTGAGTTGTCCATGCAGCGTCTTGAGGTAGGTCGGCGAGTAGGCCTTGCCGTTTTTGTCCCGGTAGTTCAGCATCTCGTTCTGCCATGCAATCACATCCCGTGGCTTTATCTCGCTGAGCCGCTTTTCTTTGAAATACGGTAAGATTTTCGTTCGGATGATATGCTCCTTGGTAAACCATGTGTTTTCCCGGAGTCGCTTCTTTTTGTCCGTGATATAAATTTCCACAAAGGCTTCAAATGTCATGGTCAGGTCTGCCGCCTGTTGAAGAAGGAACTCCCGCTCCCACGCCAGAGCATCCTTCTTGGTGGCAAATCCCCGTTTCAGCTTCTTCTGCTTCACACCTTGCCAGTTCTCGAAGTAGAAGGAAGCGTACCATGTGCCCTGCCTGTTGTCCTTGTAGGCTGGCATCCTATCACTCCTTCCCTGCCCCGTAGATTTTCTCCTGATAGTACCTCCTGCTTACCCGGCCTCCTACGGTCGTGTAGCCCTTGGCTCTCAGTTCCTCGTTCCACTGGGCGATCATCTTGTACGCCAGACCCTGGGAGATGTCCAGTTCCTTTGCCAGCTCGTCTGCCTTGATAAAAATGCTGTTTGCCATTTCTGTCCTTTCCTTGTCGGTTTCGTTTCGGTGCCGCTTCATCCTCGCTGACTTCCGGCAGGCATATCCCCTTTGCGGTGCTGTGCCGTCCCCTTGCGGAGCGCTCGCTTCCTTTCGGAAGGTCTTGGCGGTTTGGGTCAGTTTGGCGGTCATTCAATTTCACTAAGCATTTTTGCTTATCTTTTTGTACTCTCATTATACTAAACATATTCAGTTAAGTCAAGAGGTTTTCGGGTAAAATCTTAAGCTTTTTTGTTTATTTTCTATTGCACCTCCTGTTTTTCTGTGCTATACTAGGTTCAACAAATATGTTTAAGTCAGGAGGCAATCGCATGGCAGTTGGTGACCGCATCAAACGTGCCCGCAACCTCCGAGGTATGACCCAGAAAGAACTGGGCATTGCCATCGGGTTTGAGGAGAAAAGCGCAGACATCCGTATCGCACAATACGAAAGCAACACCCGCACTCCCAAGGAAGAGCTGCTCCGCAAGATTGCGGAGGTACTGGATGTGAACTACCGTTCCCTTCTATGAGCCGACCTTGTACGCCGCAGAGGATGTGATGTACACTCTGTTCGAACTGGATGAACACTACCCCGGCACCCGGCTCTACGAGGTCACAGACACCACCGACCCAGATTTCCCGGAAAAGCACATGGCAGTCAGCTTCCGCTATCGCCTGCTGGATAGAGTTCTTAAAGGAAGTGGCAGCTCCGTAAGAAGCAGCTCCGGGAGAGCGAGATCACCAAGGAAGAGTATCTGGAATGGAAGCTCAACTGGCCTCAGACCGCCGACGGCTGCGGCCGGTACGAGCCGTAAGAAAAAAGTGGCGTAAAGAATAAAAGACACAAAAATGCCCTCTGAAAAACTTACCGTTTCTCAGAGGGCATTCTCATGTCTCTCTTTGTGAATAATCGTCTGATAGTATCAAAGCAGTATCAGAGCACCTTTTGGTTCCAAAAATATCGCATTGTATCAATACTTTTCAGGTTTTGCAGATTACTCGAGCTCAATGGTTGCCGGCGGCTTACCGGTGCAATCATAGAACACGCGGTTCACATGCTTGACCTCATTGACGATGCGGCTGGTGACAGTGCCCAGAACATCCCAGGGCATATTATAGCTCTCCGCGGTCATAAAGTCGGTGGTGGTCACAGCACGCAGCGCCACAGCGTAATCATAGGTGCGCTCGTCGCCCATGACGCCCACACTGTGCATGTTGGTCAAGGCTGCATAGTACTGGCTGATCTCCTTATCCAGACCCGCCTTTGCGATCTCCTCACGCCAGATCGCGTCGGCATCCTGCACGATTGCCACCTTCTCAGGGGTCACCTCGCCGATGATGCGGATGCCAAGGCCCGGGCCGGGGAACGGCTGACGGCTGACCAGATATTCGGGCAGGCCCAGCTCACGGCCAGCCTGACGCACCTCGTCTTTGAACAGGTTGCGCAGCGGCTCCACCAACTCCTTGAAGTCCACGGTGTCGGGCAGACCGCCGACGTTGTGGTGGCTCTTGATAACAGTGGACTCACCGCCCAGACCGCTCTCAACGACATCCGGGTAAATGGTACCCTGTGCCAGAAAATCCACCTTGCCGATCTTCTTGGCCTGCTCTTCAAACACACGGATGAACTCTTCGCCGATGATCTTGCGCTTGCGCTCCGGCTCGGTGACACCAGCCAGCTTTGCAAAGTAGCGTTCGCGGGCATCCACACAGATAAAGTTGATATCAAAGCCGTTGGCATTGCCCGGGCCGAATACAGAGCAGACCTCTTCCTTCTCGTTCTTACGCAGCAGACCGTGATCCACGAACACGCAGGTCAGCTGCTTGCCGATGGCCTTAGCCAGCATAGCTGCCAGAACGGAGGAATCCACGCCGCCGGACAAGGCACACAGCACCTTGCCATCGCCGATGCGCTCACGCAGGGCCTTGACGTTGTTTTCCACAAAGGAGTCCATCTTCCAGTCGCCGGTGCAGCCGCAGACGTTGTACACGAAGTTGCGCAGCATCTTCTTGCCTTCCGCAGTGTGCAGCACTTCCGGATGGAACTGGACCGCGTACAGGCCCTTCTCGGCGTTCTCTGCCGCAGCTACCGGGCAGTTGACCGTGTGAGCAGTGATCTTAAAGCCGGGCGCTGCCTGCTCAATATAGTCGTTGTGGCTCATCCAGCAAATGGTGGAGGGCTGCACATCGGTGAACATCTTGCTGTTCGTGTCCACGAACACCTCAGTCTTGCCGTACTCGCGCTCCGGTGCGCGGCAGACATGGCCGCCCAGCAGATGCATCATCAGCTGGCTGCCGTAACAGATGCCCAGCACAGGCACACCCCAGTTGAAGATCTCAGGGTCGATCGTGGGGGAATCCTCCAGATAAACGCTGTTGGGGCCACCGGTAAAGATGATGCCCTTGGGGTTCTTTGCCTTGATAACCGACAGATCGGTTTTATAGGAATAGATTTCACAGTAGACATTGTTCTCGCGGACGCGGCGCGCGATCAGCTGATTGTACTGGCCGCCAAAGTCCAGCACGATGACAGTTTCATGCTGCATGAAGTTCTCTCCTCCCTTATCCATTCAATGTGTTTCTACAGATAAAATCAGTATAGCACATCTGCCAAATAAAAGCGACATCATTTGTGAATTTTCCTGTTTTTATTTTTCACGTATGGGATGCCGCAGAACTGTTTTCAGTGTTCCCGGTGCAGCGCGGCGAGGATCACTCAGATAAATCTCGTGGTGGAAGCGTGTCTCTGAAAAATCAAGCCTATACCCCTGCTCTACGGCAAAGGCATCCATTTGCGCCAGCGTTTTCGGTTCTTCATCATAAGGGCCGATATGCAGGCACTGAACGCAAAGTCCCTCATCATAGGTCAGGAATTCCGCCTTGGAAAAATCCTTTTTCTTTTTGGCCGTTGCTTCCTGTACGGCCCAATCAAACGCTTCCGGCGTCACGAATTCTGGCAGTCGGATCATGGATGTCCACTCAAATGTTTCTTTATGTGCATAGTCAACGCCATCCACGCCCTTCTGATGCCACAAGCCCTCCAACGGTGGAACCACATATTCAAAATAGCCGTCCATCTTGTGGCTGCCCTTATAGCTCATTTTGATGGTGAAAGCAATGCCGTACAGCACTCCCATAGCCTCCTGATAGGCTCCACCCGGAGCATTCGGGTCGCCCTTGCCGTGCACTGCCACAAAATTCATACGCGGTATCGTAATCAGATGCGGTTTTTTCGGCGGGAGATAAAATTCCCTGTACTCTTTCTTATAATCAAACGGCATTACTCTTCACACCTTCCAGAAGTTCTCGCTGCTTCTTTTTGCTAAATTCCCTCAGCACCAGCCGATAGGACTTTTCCAGCATTTCCTTTTTCAGTATACCAGAACAACCTTGTTTTGTAAACAAAAAGTTGTGACATGCCGCAAAAAAAATCCCCTGCCCTTACGGACAGAGGATCTAAAGCAAAAAGAGACCTTCCCACTCTCCGGAATGGGAAGGTCTCTCGTAAGTTTAACCTTTAGCCTTAGGAAAGGCGCGAAGGGTCAAAATCACTCAATGATCTTGCCAACAACGCCAGAACCAACGGTACGGCCACCCTCACGGATAGCGAAACGTCAGGCCCTCTTCCATAGCGACTAGGGGTCAGCAGCTCAACGTGCATCATGACGTTATCGTCCGGGCATGCACATCTCAGTGCCTTCGGGCAGAGTGATGATACCGGTCACGTCGGTGGTGCGGAAGTAGAACTGAGGACGATAGTTGGAGAAGAACGGGGTGTGACGGCCGCCTTCGTCCTTGGTCAGAACGTACACCTGAGACTCGAAGGTCTTGTGGGGGTGCACGGAACCGGGCTTAGCCAGAACCTGACCACGCTCGATCTGAGTACGATCAACACCACGCAGCAGAGCGCCGATGTTATCGCCAGCCTCAGCGAAGTCCAGAGACTTACGGAACATTTCCAGACCGGTAATGGTGGTGCTCAGACGATCGGGCTTGATGCCGACGATCTCCATAGCATCGCCAACCTTAGCAATACCACGCTCAACACGACCGGTTGCAACAGTACCACGGCCAGAAATGGTCATGACATCCTCGATGGGCATCAGGAAGGGCTTGTCTTCCTCACGATCGGGGTTGGGGATATAGGTGTCAACAGCGTCCATCAGCTCCTTGATGCAAGCATACTCGGGAGCATTGGGATCAGTGGAGGTAGACTCCAGAGCCTTCAGAGCGGAACCACGAATGATCGGGGTGTCGTCGCCGGGGAAGTCGTACTCGGTCAGCAGCTCACGGATCTCCATCTCAACCAGATCCAGCAGCTCTTCGTCGTCGACCATATCGCACTTGTTCATGAACACGACGATATAGGGCACGCCGACCTGACGAGCCAGCAGGATGTGCTCACGGGTCTGGGGCATGGGACCATCGGTAGCAGCAACGACCAGGATAGCGCCGTCCATCTGAGCAGCACCAGTGATCATGTTCTTGACGTAGTCAGCATGGCCCGGGCAGTCAACGTGAGCATAGTGACGAGCGTCGGTCTGATACTCAACGTGAGCGGAGTTGATCGTGATACCACGAGCACGCTCCTCAGGAGCCTTATCGATGTTGGCATAATCCATGAAGTCTGCGTCGCCCTTCAGAGCCAGGTACTTGGTGATAGCGGCGGTCAGAGTGGTCTTGCCGTGGTCAACGTGACCGATGGTGCCGATGTTCACATGCGGCTTAGAACGGTCGAACTTTGCCTTTTCAGCCATTGGAATATCCTCCCTTAATTTAGGTTTTGATATTTGGTTACAACAACCCTGCAAGATGCAGACATTGCATTGCAAGGCTATTCTACTAAATTTGCCCTGTAAAATCAAGTGCTTTTACAGGAAATTTTGCCGAGGTTACACTACCCCGGCAAAATCTTTATCCATTTTTCAGGAATCAGCCCTTGGTGCGGCCAGCGATGATCTGGTCAGCAATGTTCTTGGGCACCGGCTCGTAGTGAGACGGCTCCATGACATACTGTCCACGGCCCTGAGTCTTGGAACGCAGGTCGGTAGCGTAGCCGAACATCTGAGCCAGAGGCACAAATGCATTGACGCGCTGAGTACCAGCCATAGCTTCCATGCCCTGGATCTGACCACGGCGTGCATTCAGGTCGCCGATAACATCGCCCAGATACTCATCGGGAACGATAACTGCAACCTTCATGATAGGCTCAGTGATGATAGGATCAGCCTTGCGCATAGCATCCTTGAACGCCATAGAACCAGCAATGGAGAAGGCCATTTCAGAGGAGTCGACCTCATGATAAGAACCATCCCACAGGGTAACCTTGACATCAACGACAGGATAGCCAGCCAGAACACCGGACTTCATAGCACCCTGGATACCGTTGTCGATAGCCGGGATGTATTCCTTCGGGATGGCACCGCCAACGATGGCGTTGACGAACTCGTAACCCTTGCCGGGCTCGTTGGGCTCGATCTTGATCTTAACATGACCGTACTGGCCCTTACCACCGGACTGACGTGCGTACTTGGTCTCCTGGTTGGCCTCCTTGCGGATGGTCTCACGGTAAGCAACCTGAGGTGCACCAACGTTTGCCTCAACCTTGAACTCACGGAGAAGACGGTCAACGATGATCTCCAGATGCAGCTCGCCCATACCGGCGATGATGGTCTGACCGGTCTCTTCGTCAGTGTAGGTCTTGAAGGTCGGATCCTCTTCGGCCAGCTTTGCCAGCGCGATGCCCATCTTCTCGTTGCCGGCCTTGGTCTTAGGCTCGATGGCGACGCGGATAACGGGCTCGGGGAACTTCATGGACTCCAGAATGATGGGATGATTCTCATCACACAGAGTATCACCGGTGGTGGTGTTCTTCAGACCAACGACAGCAGCAATATCACCTGCGTAGCAGCAGTCGATATCCTTGCGGTGGTTGGAGTGCATCTGCAGGATGCGGCCCATACGCTCCTTGCTGTCCTTCACGGAGTTGTAGACAGTAGTACCTGCCTCGACCTTACCGGAGTAGACACGGAAGTATGCCAGCTTACCAACGAAGGGGTCGGTAGCGATCTTGAAGGCCAGAGCTGCGAAGGGAGCGTCGTCGGAAGACGGACGGGTCTCCTGCTCTTCGGTCTCAGGATTCACACCCTTGATGTCCTCAACATCGGTAGGAGCGGGCATATAGTCAACGATAGCGTCCAGCAGCTTCTGCACACCGCGGTTCTTGTAGGAAGAGCCGCAGGTCACAGGCACCAGAGTGTTGGCGATGGTTTCCTTGCGGATCGCAGCCTTCAGCTCGGCACGGGTGATCTCCTCGCCCTCGAGGTACTTCTCCATCAACTCTTCGTCGTTCTCAGCAACAGCCTCGATCAGAATGTTGTGGTACTCCTCGGCCTGCTCACGCATATCCTCGGGGATGGGCTCAGTGCGCATGTCGTTGCCCATATCGTCGTAGTAGACCTCAGCGTTCATATCGACCAGGTCAACGATACCGCGGAAGGTATCCTCCTGACCGATAGGCAGCTGGATCGCCACGCCGTTTGCGTGCAGACGATCGTGCAGCATCTTGATGCAGCGGAAGAAGTCGGCACCCATGGTGTCCATCTTGTAACGTACACCATACGGGGAACCTTATACTCGTCAGCCTGACGCCAAACGGTCTCAGACTGCGGCTCAACACCGCCCTTTGCAGCCAGAACGGTCACAGAACCGTCCAGCACGCGCAGGGAACGCTGGACCTCAACAGTGAAGTCCACGTGGCCCGGGGTGTCGATGATGTTGATGCGGTGACGGTTCTTCTTGAATGCAACCGGATCCTTCTGGGTCTCAGAGTGGCTCCAGTAGCAGGTGGTAGCAGCGGAAGTGATGGTGATACCACGCTCCTGCTCCTGAACCATCCAGTCCATGGTAGCGCCGCCATCATGAACTTCGCCGATCTTGTGGTTGATACCGGTGTAGTACAGAATACGCTCGGTAGTAGTAGTTTACCAGCATCAATGTGGGCCATAATGCCGATATTTCTCGTCATCTGAAGAGAAACTTCTCTGGGTGTAGCCATGAAATTAACCTCCTACAGAACAGATCAATAACGGAAATGAGCGAAAGCCTTGTTAGCCTCTGCCATCTTGTGAGTATCCTCACGCTTCTTCACGGCGTTACCAGTGTTGTTGGCAGCATCCATGATTTCAGCAGCCAGACGCTGAGCCATGGTCTTCTCACCACGGCTGCGGCTGTAGGCAGTCAGCCAGCGCAGACCCAGGGTCTCGCGGCGAGCCGGGCTGACTTCCAGAGGAACCTGGTAGTTAGCACCGCCAACGCGGCGGGTCTTGCACTCGAGGCTGGGCATGATGTTCTCCATCGCCTTCTCGAAAGTCTCCAGAGGATCGTTGCCGGTCTTCTCCTGAATCATGGAGAAAGCTTCGTAAACGATCTTCTGAGCGACGCCCTTCTTGCCATCCAGCATAACGCTGTTGACCAGACGAGTGACCATCTTGGAATTGTAAATAGGATCAGCTAAGACATCGCGCTTAGCAATGTTACCTCTTCTAGGCATCTTTCTTCCCTCCTTCACAGAATGATATCATCGGTACTCGAAAGTAATAAAACTCCCGTTGTGTCACAAAGAGCTGACCTTTACATAAACTGTTGCCCTCCGCTTTGCAAGCGGACTTGTTATTTATATAATGGAAAGCCGTTTATGGCGGTTGTCCTCAATTACTTCTTTGCAGCACCGGCCTTAGGACGCTTTGCGCCGTACTTGGAGCGGGCCTGATTACGGCCTGCCACACCCTGAGTATCCAGGGTACCACGGATGATGTGGTAACGCACACCGGGCAGGTCCTTAACACGACCGCCACGGATCAGCACGACGGAGTGCTCCTGCAGGTTATGGCCGATACCGGGAATGTAAGAGGTGACCTCGATACCATTCGTGAGGCGGACACGAGCAACCTTACGCAGAGCAGAGTTGGGCTTCTTGGGGGTCATGGTACGAACAGCAGTGCAGACACCACGCTTCTGGGGGCTGTTCAGATCAGAATACTGTTTCTTCTGAGAATTGTAGCTCTTCAGCAGTGCGGGAGCGGTGCTCTTGGTAGCCAGAACCTGACGGCCCTTGCGTACAAGCTGGTTAAAAGTAGGCATTTTGTTTCTCCTTTCTTAATAATGCACATCGGACTTTTTTTCCGACTTTTTTGCCGCACTATCCCCATGAGGGATGCGCAACAGTTATATAATACTCGCTTTACAGGCGGATGTCAACAGTTTTTGCAAAGTTTTTTGCATTTATTCCAGATTTTTTCTTTCAGCATTTTTTCGACGCAAAACGCACGGTTTTCTCCCCTGTTTCCGCTTTTCCGGGCATATAAAAACCGCCCTGCAGGCGGATGCCCACAGAGCGGTCCATTGTTTTATTTCAGAAGAAGGAGCTTTGCTTACTGTACAGCAGCTGCCTGTTCGGCAGCGATCTCAGCATCGCGCTCAGCCTCACGGTTCTTCAGATCCTCACGGACTTCCGGCAGACCGGTACCTGCGGGGATCAGCTTACCAATGATGACGTTCTCCTTCAGGCCGGCCAGCGGGTCGACCTTGCCCTTGATGGCAGCTTCGGTCAGCACGCGGGTGGTTTCCTGGAAGGATGCAGCGGACAGGAAGGAGTCGTTTGCCAGAGCAGCCTTGGTGATGCCCAGCAGCACCTGCTGGTACTCAACCAGCTTCAGGCCCTCTTCACCAGCGTCGATGCGCTGCTGCAGATCGGCGTTGATGCTCTCCACTTCCAGACGGCTTGCCAGTGCACCGCCGATCAGGTTGGAAGAACCGGAATCAGTCACGCGCACCTTGCGGCACATCTGACGGACGATGACTTCGATATGCTTATCGTTGATCTCAACGCCCTGCAGACGGTAGACCTTCTGAACTTCGTTGATCAGGTAGTTCTGGACATCCTCCAGACCCTTGATTGCCAGAATATCCTGCGGATACAGAACACCTTCACGGGTGATGATGTCGCCCTTCTCCACACGGTCACCCGGCATCACGCGGGAATGCTGGGTGAACGGGATGGAGTAGCTCTTTACGACCTCGGCACCGTTCTCGTCCTTGCCGGTCACCTTGATAACGACATTCTTCTTGGTATCGTCCTGAGAAACGACACCAGAGATCTCGCTCATGATGGCCATGCTCTTGGGACGGCGGCTCTCGAACAGCTCTTCAACACGGGGAAGACCCTGCGTGATATCTTCAGCAGATGCGATACCGCCGGTATGGAAGGTACGCATGGTCAGCTGAGTACCAGGCTCGCCGATGGACTCTGCGGCGATAACGCCGACAGACTCGCCCAGACGGACCGGCTCGCCGTTTGCCATATCGGAACCGTAGCAGCGTGCGCAGACACCGGTCTTTGCACGGCAGGTCAGCAGGCTGCGGATCTTCAGCTTGGTAATGCCAGCAGCCTCGATCTCGTTTGCATCGTACAGGTCGATCATCTTGCCTTCCGGCACGATCACCTTGCCGGTGACGGGGTTGACCACATCGCCCACAGCAAAGCGGCCGATCAAGCGCTCGCGGAAGCTCTCGATCTTCTCCTTGCCCTCGTGGATCTCAGACACCCACAGGCCGTCGGTGGTGCCGCAGTCGATCTCGCGCACAATGACATCCTGAGAGACATCGACCATGCGGCGGGTCAGGTAACCGGAGTCAGCGGTACGCAGAGCGGTATCGGCCAGACCCTTACGGGCACCACGGGCAGAAACGAAATATTCCAGAATATTCAGACCTTCACGGTAGTTGGCACGAATGGGCATCTCGATGGTGTGGCCAGCGGTGTTTGCCAGCAGGCCGCGCATACCGGCCAGCTGCTTGATCTGGTTCATAGAACCACGAGCACCGGAGTCAGCCATCATATAGATTTCGTTGTCCTTGGGCAGGTTGTCTGCCAGAGCCTTGGAGACCTTATCGGTGGTAGCCTGCCAGATGGCGATGGTCTGGTTGTAACGCTCGTTGTCGGAGATCAGGCCGCGGTTGAACAGTCTGCCGACCTTTGCGATCTGCTGGTCAGCCTCAGCGATCAGTTCCTGCTTCTGCGGCGGGATCACAGCGTCGCACACAGCGACGGAGATCGCAGACAGAGTGGAGTACTTGTAGCCCTGCGCCTTGATGGCATCCAGCATCTTTGCACACTTGCGGGTGCCGTTGCGGGTCATGCAGCGGGAAATGATGTCGGGCAGAGTCTTCTTGGTCACGCGGAAGCTGACCTCGTACTCCAGCCAGTGCTCGGGATCAGTACGGTCGATATAACCCAGATTCTGAGGAACAGGATTATTGAAGATGATGCGGCCGACGGTGGCTTCCACCAGACCGGTGCGCTCCACGCCGTCAATGGTCATGGTGCGGCGCACCTTGATGGGTGCGTGCAGGGTAACGATGTGCTCTGCATAAGCCATCAGGGCTTCGTTCTCATCGCGGAACACCTTGCCTGCACCCTCGTCATTTTCACGAACGGTGGTCAGGTAGTAGCTGCCCAGGATCATATCCTGCGTAGGCACGGTAACAGGTGCGCCGTCAGAGGGTTTCAGCAGGTTGCCAGAAGCCAGCATCAGCATCTTGGCCTCACGGCAGGCATCCTCGCCCAGAGGCAGATGCACTGCCATCTGGTCGCCGTCGAAGTCGGCGTTGAATGCGGTACATGCCAGCGGGTGCAGCTTGATGGCACGGCCCTCCACCAGCACCGGGTTGAAAGCCTGAATGCCCAGACGGTGCAGGGTAGGTGCACGGTTCAGCAGAACGGGGTGGCCCTTGATCACGGTCTCCAGGCTGTCCCACACTTCGGGCTTAGCGCGCTCCACCATCTTGCGGGCGGACTTGATGTTGTTGGCAATACCCTTCTCCACCAGATCCTTCATGACAAAGGGCTTGAACAGCTCCAGAGCCATTTCCTTGGGCAGACCGCACTGATCCATCTTCAGCTCAGGGCCGACGACGATAACGGAACGACCGGAGTAGTCAACACGCTTGCCCAGCAGGTTCTGACGGAAGCGGCCCTGCTTGCCCTTCAGCATATCGGAAAGGCTCTTCAGTGCGCGGTTGTTGGGGCCGGTGACCGGACGGCCGCGGCGGCCGTTGTCGATCAGGCTGTCCACTGCTTCCTGCAGCATACGCTTCTCGTTGCGCACGATGATGTCGGGAGCGCCCAGCTCCAGCAGACGGCGCAGACGGTTGTTGCGGTTGATCACGCGGCGGTACAGGTCGTTCAGGTCGGAGGTGGCAAAACGGCCGCCGTCCAGCTGGACCATGGGGCGCAGGTCAGGCGGCAGAACAGGCAGCACATCCATGACCATCCATTCAGGACGGTTGCCGGAAATGCGGAATGCCTCAACTACTTCCAGACGCTTGAGGATGCGCACGCGCTTCTGGCCGGAGGACTTTTCCACCTCGGCAGTCAGCTCTTCACTCAGCTGATCCAGATCGATCTCCTTCAGCAGATCCTGAATGGCCTCAGCGCCCATAGCAGCCTCGAACTCATCACCGTAGTGGTCGCGCATCTCACGATACTCGCTCTCGGTGAGCAGCTGCTTCTTTTCCAGACGGGTAGCGCCCGGATCAGTGACGATATAGCTTGCAAAGTACAGCACCTTCTCCAGCAGGCGGGGGCTGATGTCCAGCATCAGGCCGATGCGGCTGGGGATGCCCTTGAAGTACCAGATGTGGCTGACGGGAGCGGCCAGCTCAATGTGGCCCATGCGCTCACGGCGGACCTTAGCCTTGGTCACTTCAACGCCGCAGCGGTCGCAGATCTTGCCCTTGTAGCGGATGCGCTTATACTTACCGCAGTGGCACTCCCAGTCCTTGGTAGGTCCAAAAATGCGCTCACAGTACAAGCCGTCGCGCTCCGGCTTCAGGGTACGGTAGTTGATGGTCTCAGGCTTTTTGACCTCGCCGTAGCTCCAGTTGCGGATCTGCTCCGGGGAGGCAAGGCCGATCTTGATGGAATCGAAAACGTTGTTTTCCATGAAACGAACCCTTTCTTAATCTCTAGTTGTCTCGATGATACAGGCGGCTTTCTTGTTCAGACCACAGGCCCCTCTCCCCTGCCGCAGCACGCGGAACAGGGGGCTTGAGGCTTGTGTTCTTTGTCTGATCAGAAATCTACTTCGTCAGAAGAAGCGGGAGCTTCGGCACCGGAGTTATTGTCCTCCAGCACAGAAGGATCATCGAAACCGGCATCGGCATCCTTAATATTATAATCGTTGAGCAGTTCGCTCTCCTGCACGACGTTCTCAGTGCCGGCAACATCGCGCATATCAAAGCCGGTCTCTTCGTCGTCGAAGTTCTGACGCATGTCGATCTCGTTGCCGTCCTTGTCCTGAACAACAACGTCCAGACCCAGAGACTGCAGTTCCTTCAGCATAACGCGGAAGGACTCGGGGATGCCGGGCTGCGGGATCGGCTCACCCTTAACGATGGCCTCGTAGGTCTTCACACGGCCCTCCACGTCGTCGGACTTGACGGTCAGGATCTCCTGCAGAGTGTAAGCAGCGCCGTAAGCTTCCAGTGCCCAGACTTCCATTTCGCCAAAGCGCTGGCCGCCGAACTGGGCCTTGCCGCCCAGAGGCTGCTGAGTGACCAGAGAGTAGGGGCCGGTAGAACGTGCATGGATCTTATCATCGACCAGGTGATGCAGCTTCAGGTAGTACATATAACCGACGGTAACGCGGTTATCGAACTTTTCGCCGGTGCGGCCATCGTAAACGGTGGTCTTGCCATCGCGGTCCAGCTCGATCTTGGAGAAGTCGATGATGTGGCCCTTCTCACCCATGATCTTGGGGAGCTTCGTGGGATATGCAGGAGCATTCTCGCCATGCCACATCTCGCGGGCGGTATCAAAGGTATCGCCGATGTCGTTCTCACGAGCAGAGTCGAAGACGGGAGTCATGACCTTGATGCCGCATGCCTTGGCAGCGTAGCCCAGGTTGACTTCCAGCACCTGACCGATGTCATACGGGAAGGCACGCCCAGAGGGTTCAGCACGATGTCCAGCGGGGTGCCGTCGGGCAGGTAGGGCATGTCCTCCTGCGGCAGAATGCGGGAAACGACACCCTTGTTGCCGTGACGGCCTGCCATCTTATCGCCAACGCTGATCTTGCGCTTCTGGGCAATATAGCAGCGGACGACCTCGCGCACGCCGGGCTGCAGTTCGTCGCTGTTCTCCGGGGTGAACACCTTGACGTCCACAATGATGCCGTATGCACCATGGGGCACGCGCAGAGAAGTATCACGCACTTCGCGTGCCTTCTCGCCGAAGATGGCGCGCAGCAGGCGCTCCTCAGCGGTCAGCTCGGTCTCGCCCTTCGGGGTGACCTTACCGACCAGAATGTCGCCGCTCTTGACCTCAGCACCGATACGGATGATGCCGCGCTCGTCCAGATCCTTCAGTGCATCCTCAGAAACGTTGGGGATATCACGGGTGATCTCTTCGGGTCCCAGCTTGGTGTCGCGGCTCTCGGTCTCGTACTCTTCAATATGAATGGAGGTGTACACGTCCTCGCGCACGATCTTCTCGTTCAGCAGAACGGCATCCTCGTAGTTGTAGCCTTCCCAGGTCATGAAGCCGATCAGAGCGTTCTTACCCAGAGAAATTTCGCCGTTGCGCATTGCAGGGCCGTCGGCCAGCACCTGACCGGCCTTGACGCTCTCGCCGACCTCCACGATGGGACGCTGGTTGATGCAGGTGCCTGCGTTGGAGCGTGCGAACTTGACCAGAGGATAATCCTCCAGCTCGCCCTTGTTGTTGCGCACAACAACATGGTTGGCATCCATCTTCTCAACGATACCGTCATTCTTTGCCAGAACAGCGGTGCCGGAGTCGGTAGCAGCCTTGTACTCCATACCGGTAGCAACGATGGGCTGCTGGGTGACCATCAGAGGCACTGCCTGACGCTGCATGTTGGAACCCATCAGAGCACGGTTACAGTCATCGTTCTCCAGGAAGGGGATGCAGGCGGTAGCAACAGAGACCATCATTCGCGGAGAAACGTCCATGTAATCGACTTTCTCTGCATCAATTTCAAGGATCTCGTCGCGGCGGCGGGCAGACACACGGGGACGGATGAAGTGCTTGCCCTCATCCAGCGGCTCGTTGGCCTGTGCCACAACGTACTCGTCCTCGACATCAGCGGTCATATACTCCACTTCGTCGGTAACGACCTGTTCCTTCAGGTTGCCGTTCTCGTCATAGATCTTTTGACCTTGCGGTACGGAGCTTCCACGAGCCGTACTCGTTGATCTTGGCGTAGGATGCCAGATAGGAGATCAGACCGATGTTGGGGCCTTCAGGGGTCTCAATGGGGCACATACGGCCATAGTGGCTGTAATGAACGTCGCGGACTTCGAAGCCTGCGCGGTCACGGCTCAGACCGCCGGGGCCCAGAGCAGACAGACGGCGCTTGTGGGTCAGCTCAGCCAGAGGGTTATTCTGATCCATGAACTGAGACAGCGGAGAGGAGCCGAAGAACTCCTTGATGGCTGCCACCACAGGACGGATGTTGATCAGTGCCTGCGGAGTGATGACGCTCTGATCCTGACTCTGCAGGGTCATACGCTCACGGATGACGCGCTCCATACGGGAGAAACCGATGCGGAACTGGTTCTGCAGCAGCTCGCCCACGCTGCGGATGCGGCGGTTGCCCAGATGGTCGATATCATCGGTGGTGCCAATATTGTGGCCCAGACCGTTCAGGTAGTTGATGGAAGCCAGAATATCGGCGACCGTAACGGTGCGGCCGATCAGCTGGTCGTGGTTGCGGCGCAGCATCTCCTTCTGCTCTTCCACATCAGAGGTGGTGTCGAGGATCTTCTTGATCTCATCGAAGGAGCAGCGCTCGTTGATGCCGCACTCCTTCACGTCGAAGGAGAAGAAGCCCTGTGCATCCACACAGCCGTTGGTGATGACCTTGATCTTCCGGCTCTCTTCCTTCATGGGATCGTCGAGCTTCAGCACGACCAGATTCACACCGGCATTGTCAGCCTTCTCAGCCAGCTCGCGGGTGATCTTGGCACCAGCCTCGATCAGGATCTCGCCGGTCAGCGGAGCGACCACATTCTCAGCAGCCACCTGACCGGTGATGCGGCGGGCCAGAGACAGCTTCTTGTTCATCTTATAACGGCCGAAACGAGACAGGTCATAACGGCGCGGGTCGAAGAACAGCATGTTGATCTGGCTGGTAGCAGACTCCACCGTGGGAGGCTCGCCGGGGCGCAGCTTGCGGTAGACTTCCAGCAGGCCCTCTTCCTGATTCTTGGTGGTATCCTTTTCCAGAGTAGCGAGGATGCGCTCATCGTCGCCAAAGAAGTTCAGGATGTCCTCGTTGGTGGACAGGCCCAGTGCACGGCACAGCACGGTGACAGGCAGCTTGCGGTTCTTATCGATACGGACATAGAACACATCGGAAGCATCGGTCTCGTACTCCAGCCATGCACCGCGGTTGGGGTTCATGGTGGCGCTGTACAGGTCGTTGCCCACCTTATCCTTGGCATCGCCGTAGAACACGCCAGGAGAACGCACCAGCTGGCTGACGATAGCACGCTCTGCACCGTTGATCACAAAGGTGCCGGCATCGGTCATCAGCGGGAAATCGCCCATGAAGATCTCCTGATCCTTCACTTCGCCGGTCTCCTTGTTCAGCAGACGGGCGGTGACGCGCAGGGGTGCTGCATAGGTCACGTCGCGCTCCTTGCACTCCTTGATGCTGTACTTCGGCTCCTTATCCAGGCGGAAGTCCACAAAGCTCAGTGCCAGATTGCCGGTGTAGTCCTCAATGGTGCCGATATCGTGGAAGACCTCTTTCAGGCCCTCGTCCAGGAACCACTGATAAGAGTTCTTCTGGACCTCGATCAGGTTCGGCATACTGATGACTTCGTCGATGTGGGAGAAGCTCATGCGCTCGGTTTTGCCGAGCTTTACGGGCTTGACTTTCATCATAAAATCAACCACTCCTTACTTTTATACTCTACGGGATGTCGTATACACGGGTCAAATTTGAGCAGACACACATAATTCGACCCGCGTCGAAGGGAACCTTTCGGCGTTTTTCACAAACTTTTCGGTTTGACCCGTCCAGTCACCGCCTGCGTATTCCTCTTTTTGGCGCACTAGTCCATTATGTGATACTAATGCAGTATACACCCTAAAAGCCTTGCTGTCAAGCCATTTTTCAGATTTTTGCCAAAACAAATTTATTTTTTCTCTCATTTTCGCACGCCCGGCAGCGTGTTGTGTTTTGTTGTTTTAGGGCTTGATTTTTTTATTTTGCACGTTCCTGTTCATAATCCCCTTGTGCAATTTGTCTATCTTTGCCCTTGTGTTTTGGCGTATTACTTTTACAGTCGGATATGCCCGTTTTCCCTTGCGGCCCTTTTTTGTGAAAAAGCAGCTCAGAAAAGCTCGCAGGCTTTTCTGAGCTGCAAATATAAAAATAATGTTTCCTCTAATATTGCCAGAGTGCAAGCGGCGGCAATTATAATCGTTCACTCATCCAGATAATCCCGCAGGCGTTTTGCACGGCTGGGATGCCGCAGCTTGCGCAGGGCCTTGGCTTCGATCTGCCGCACCCGCTCCCGGGTCACATTGAACTCCTTACCCAGCTCTTCCAGCGTGTGCGCCCGGCCATCCTCCAGCCCGAAGCGCAGTGCGATCACCCGTTCTTCCCTCGGTGTCAGGCTTTTGAGCACGCTGAACAGTTCCCGCCGCAGCAGCTGCCGCCCGGCTTCATCCACCGGGACGCCTGCATCCTCGTCCTGAATAAAATCTTCAAGGTGGGCATCCTCTTCCTCGCCCACCGGCGTTTCCAAGCTGATAGGGTCCTGCGCCAGCTGCAGCAATTCCCGCACACGGTCCGGCTCCATGTCCAGCTGAACAGCGATCTCTTCCGCGGTAGGCTCCCGGCCATTTTTCCGCAGCAGGTCACCCGTCGTCTTTTTGACCCGGTTGATGCTCTCCACAAGGTGCACCGGGATGCGGATGGTCCTCCCCTGATCCGCAATGGCGCGGGTGATGGACTGACGGATCCACCACGTGGCATAGGTGGAAAATTTGAAGCCGCGCTCCGGCTCAAACTTTTCCGCCGCCTTCATCAGACCGAGATTGCCTTCCTGAATGAGATCCAGAAACGGCAGGCCCCGCCCCGCATAGCGCTTTGCCACCGACACCACCAGCCGCAGGTTCGCTTCGCTGAGCTTCCGCCGGGCATCCTCGTCCCCGGCCTGCGCGGCACGGGCAAGCTCCGTTTCCTGTTCTGCCGTCAGCAGCGGCACCCGGCCGATCTCCTTCAAATAGGCCTTTACCGGGTCGTCCAGCGCCACCCCCTCTGCCGAAAGCTCATGTTCCAGCCTGCCGATCTGCGTTTCATCCAACGCAGGCAGGTCCGCTTCCTCTTCGGTCAGGTGCACGCCGCGGTCCTCCAGTGCCGTATACAGCTCGTCCAGCTGCGCCACATCGTAATCCTGTTCGTCCATGGCACGGCTGATCTGCTCCGGTGTCAGGGCATGGTGGCGTGCCCGCGCGGCCAGTGTTCTGGCCAATTCCTCCGTTTGCGACAATTTCTGCATGGTTCCTGCTCCTTTCCTCTCCTGCTCCAGCCGGAGGGGAAAGCGGGGATCATTCTTCTACAGGCACATTTCCCTGCTTCTTTTCGCGCATCGACTGGAGGTAATCACTCAGTTCCTCATTGGACATATGCGCCGCTTTGCCTGCCATGGGCATCCCCCGGGCAATGCGGTCCAGATACAGCCGGATATCATCCGGCGTACAATTCCAGACAGAGTATTTCAATCAGCATCAGGTGGAGTGTGTGAAGCAGGCTGCGGCTCTTCTCACGCAGGAACTGACAGTTCACCGTACAATCGAACAGCTTGCACAGGAGGTCGGCCTTTCGCCTACGGCATTAAAAAGCTGTTTCAAAGGCATTTACGGAAGCTCGGTCTATGCGTATCAGAAAGAGTACCGGCTGCAGCTGGCACAGAAGCTACTACTCGAAACCGATTGCACGGTTGCTGAAATCGCCCATCGGGTCGGGTACGAAAATCCGAATAAGTTTTCTTCTGCATTTCGGGAAGCAGCCGGCATGACGCCTACGGAGTATCGGAAGATGCGTCCGATTGGATAGATTCTGTCGATTTGGTTCTTGCGCAGAAAGTCCGGTTCCAGTAAAATCAGTATCGCGATTAGTTGAAGCTAACGCCGATATTCTGATTTTGTGGAGGAAATTGATAATGCGTTTGATGAAAAGAATTCTGAGTGCAGCTGCTGTGCTAGCTCTGTCTGCTTCTCTTCTGGTTGGCTGCAGCAGCGGCACGGCGAGCTCTGTTCCCGTTTCTGCAAGTTCTGCCGCAGAAAGCACTGTTTCTTCCGTAGAAGAGACCGCCTCTTCTGCTGTGGATGAAAACGAAGCTGCCGCTGCACAGTTGCTGAACGACCTAACGGGCAGCTATCAGGAACTGTGGCCGGTGATTCTGGCGGACGAATATAAGCAGACATGGCTGGATGATTGTACCGCTCTCGTGGGCGAGGACAATGCCGAAGCTGCTTTTGAGAAGCTGTCCTCTATGGTGACAGGTGATGTTTACGGCGAAGATGCAGTTAAAGCGTATGCCAACGGCGGCGGAGCCTATTTCTGCGGCTTTACCAATAGCCTTGCGACCTTGACCTTCGATGGTGAAACTTCTACCATTTCCGGCACCGATAAGGACGGCAATGTGCTGTTCTCCCATACCTATCACTACATTGGCATGGAGCCTGTGCGTGGACTGTATGAGTTTGAAAGCGATGATGCCGATTCCGGCGAGTTCACCTACTTCTTCCTTGCGCCGGACACCAGTGCGGAAACTTACCATATTGAGTTCCGCTATGGTTCGGATGCAGAAGCTCTGAGCCAGTATGATGCAGGCGAATATGCTTACTGGCTGGCCTCCGGCATTTCTACGGATTGCGACCAGACTATGATCGACAACTGCATTGAGCTGTTCTGTACTGAAAATCTAGCAGGTTAATACGCAGAATGTGCTGTGGAGCAAAAACGCCACGGCACATTTTTGCATAAAAATATTTGAAGGAGGTCTTTCCGTGAAAAAACAGTCCGATCTTTCCCGGCTGATGGGTTACGCCGGGAACTACCGATATTTCACCTACGCTTCGTGGGTGCTGTCTGCGATCAGTGCGCTGGTGGCGCTGGTGCCTTTTGTGTACATCTGGAAGATCCTGCGGGATGTGTTGAACGCCGCGCCGGACTATGCGCAGGCGGTGAACATCCCCCATTACGGCTGGATGGCAGTGCTGTTTGCGGTGCTGGCTTACCTCATTTACATTGCGGCACTGATGTGCTCCCATCTGTCGGCGTTCCGGGTGGCGACCAATCTGCGGCTGGAGGTTTCCGAACACCTTGCCACACTGCCGCTGGGCTTTACGGAGACGTTTGGCAGCGGTAAGCTGCGCAAGATCATCCACGAGAGTACTGGCGCAGCGGAGACATTTCTCGCCCATCAGCTGCCGGACAAATATAATGCAATGGCAACACCCATAGGTCTGTTGGTTCTTTTGCTTGTGTTCGACTGGCGGCTGGGTCTGCTGAGTCTCGTTCCAGTGGCACTGGGCTTCGTCATCATGTCCGCCATGACAGGAAGGCGGATGGCAGACAAAATGCGGCAATACGGTAATGCGTTGGAATCAATGTCTAACGAGGCCGTGGAGTATGTCCGCGGCATCCCGGTAGTCAAGACCTTCGGGCAATCCGTCTTTTCGTTCAAAAAATTCAAAGCGACCATTGATGAGTACGAAAAGTGGGTCATTGCCTATACCAAAGAGTTGCGGATGCCGATGATGCTCTATACTGCCGCAATCAACGGTGTGTTTGCTTTCTTGATTGTAGGTGGGCTTCTGTTCACCCGGAACGGTGTGACTTCGGAATTTCTGCTGAACCTGCTGTTCTACATCATCATTACCCCGGTAATCTCCCTGACTCTGACCCGCATCATGTACATGAGCGAAAATGAACTCGTTGTGGCAGATGCGCTGGCTCGTGTGGATTCGGTTCTGGATGCGGAACCTGTGCCAGAAAACGATCATCCGCAGCATCCGAAAGATGCCTCTGTGTCCCTGAAGGATGTGCATTTCAGCTATGATGGCAAAACGGATGTTATCGAGGGCGTTTCGCTGAAAATTCAGCCGGGTCAGACGGTGGCTTTCGTTGGCCCCTCCGGCGGCGGAAAATCCACGCTGGCAAACCTTGTCTGCCGGTTCTTTGATGTGCAGAGCGGCAGCGTCCGGGTGGGCGGAGCGGATGTGCGGGATATCCCCAAGGAAGAGCTGATGGATACCATCTCCTTTGTGTTCCAGAACAGCCGCCTGCTCAAGGGCAGCATTCTGGATAACGTCCGTCTGGGTAGGCCGCAGGCCACCGAAGCCGAGGTGCTGGCGGCACTGAAAGCTGCACAGTGCATGGATATTATAGAAAAGTTCCCGGCGGGCATCCATACCGTTATCGGCACCAAGGGCGTGTATCTGTCCGGCGGCGAGCAGCAGCGCATTGCCATTGCCCGCGCCATGCTGAAAAATGCGCCCATCCTGATCCTGGACGAGGCCACCGCCTTTGCCGACCCGGACAATGAAGCAAAGGTGCAGGCAGCCTTTGCCCAGCTTGCCAAGGGCAAAACGGTGCTGATGATCGCACACCGCCTGTCCACCGTCGCCAACGCCGACTGCATCTATGTGGTGCAGGATGGGCAGATTGTGGAATCCGGCACAAAGGACGAACTGTGTGCGCAGAACGGTCTGTTTGCTCGGATGTGGCAGGATTATCAGGCATCAGTGCAGTGGAAGGTCGCAAAGGAGGGGTAAGGAATGATCGAAAAAATTCAACACGCAACGGCCAGCTCCCCGGAGGGCGCAAAGGGGCTTGTAAAGGGCGTTCTGGCCTGTGCGTTCCAGAACATGGCGTTCATGCTGCCCACCGGGCTGCTGTATCTTCTGGTAAAAGACCTGCTGGTAGGCTCCACCAGCGGAAGAGCGGCCTTCTACCTGCTGGGGTGCGTTGCTTGCTTTGCGCTGATTTTGCTGACCACATGGTTCCAGTACAACGGCACCTATTTTACCACCTATAAAGAGAGCGGCACCCGCCGCCTGACCCTTGCAGAGCGGCTGCGCAAGCTGCCCTTGTCCTTCTTTGGCAAGCGGGATCTTGCCGACCTGACCAGCACCATCATGGCGGACTGCGAGGTACTGGAAAAGGACTGCTCCCACTTCATCCCCGGTCTGTTCGGCTCCCTCATTTCCACGGTGCTCATTGCCCTGAGCCTGTTCGCCTTTGAGTGGCGGATGGCACTGGCGGCTCTGTGGGTCATTCCGGTATCCGCTGCCATCGTGGTGGGCAGCTATCGGGTACAGGATAAGGTGCAGGCCAGGACCATGGCGGCGAAAATGGCCTGTGCGGACGGCATTCAGGAGTACATCGAGACCCTCCGGGACCTGAAAGCCAGCAATGCGGAGCAGCGGTATCTGTCCGGCCTTTCCGACAAAATTCGGGCAGTGGAAAAGCAGTCTATTGTGGCAGAGCTGGAAACAGCGCTGTTTGTGTCCTCCGCCGGCATGGTGCTCAAGCTGGGTATTGCGTCGGTGGCGCTCACCGGTTCGGTGCTGCTGGTGCAGGGCAGTATCGATGTACTGACCCTGTTTCTGTTCCTGATGGCGGCATCCCGGATGTACGACCCCATGCAGGGGGCTTTGCAGAATCTGGCGGCGGTCATCGCCATGCGTACCAATGTGGGGCGGATGAATGAGATTCTGGACGCTTCCCTGCAGACCGGCAGCGAGCAGCTGACCAATCAGGGCTGCGATATCGTGTTCGACCATGTGGGATTTGCCTATAACTCTGGCGAGACGGTTCTGCGGGATGTTTCTTTTACCGCAAAGCAGGGCGAGGTCACGGCACTGGTGGGCCCCTCCGGCGGTGGCAAGACCACTGTTTCCCGGCTGGCAGCACGGTTCTGGGATTACCAGAAGGGCAGCATCACCGTGGGCGGCATGGAGGTTTCCCGAATCGACCCGGAAAAGCTCATGAGCCTGTATTCCATCGTGTTTCAGGATGTGACCCTGTTTGACAACACGATCCTCGAAAACATCCGTCTGGGGCGCAAGGGGGCCACCGACGAGGAGGTTCTGGCGGCGGCAAAGCTGGCAAACTGCGAGGAATTTGCCGAAAAGCTGCCGGACAAGTGGAACACCAACATCGGCGAGAATGGCTGCGCTCTTTCCGGCGGCGAGCGTCAGCGCATTTCCATCGCCCGTGCTTTTCTGAAGGATGCGCCTATCATCCTGCTGGACGAGGCCACCGCCAGCTTGGATGTGGAAAACGAAACTGCCATTCAGGAGGCACTATCCCGGCTCATAAAAAACAAGACCGTCCTCATCATCGCCCACCGGATGCGCACCGTAGCCGGTGCGGATCAGGTGGTGGTGCTGTCGGGTGGCATCGTGGCCGAGCAGGGCAGCCCGGCAGAGCTGTACGCCCGGAAGGGACTGTACACCCACATGGTGGATCTGCAGTCGGCAAGCCAGAACTGGACGATCTGAGAATGATGGCGGCTTTTATTTGGAAAAAGTATTGCATTCGGTTAAAAACTGTGGTATATACATTATACGAAACACTGTTTTAAAAGAACACTCCACCGTTCAATGATGTGTAAATGGGAGGTGCCTGCCATGACCGCCGTAATCTATGCCCGCTATTCATCGGATAACCAGCGCGAAGAATCCATTGAAGGCCAGATTCGTGAATGCACGGCCTATGCGGAAAAGACTGGCATCATCATCGTCAAGCACTACATTGACCGTGCCATCTCTGCTAAGACAGACAACCGCCCGGAGTTTCAGCAGATGATAAAAGACAGCGACAAGAAGCTGTTTGACATTGTGCTGGTCTGGAAGCTGGACCGCTTTGCCCGAAACCGCTACGACAGTGCCCGGTACAAGACCCAGCTGAAGAAGAACGGTGTCAAGCTCATGTCGGCTACCGAGGTCATCTCGGATGGCCCGGAAGGCATCATTCTGGAATCGGTGCTTGAAGGCTATGCGGAATATTATTCCGCTGACCTGTCCGAAAAGGTCATTCGCGGCATGACGGAAAACGCCCTGAAAGGCAAGTTCTCTGGCGGTGCTATCCCTTTCGGCTACACTATCAATGCAGACCGCCGCTTTGAAATTGACCCTCTCACCGCACCTTTTGTAGCAGAAACCTTCCAGCGGTACAACGACGGCCAGACCATGCGAGAAATTCGGGATTGGCTGAACGAAAAAGGTATCAAAAACAAGCGCGGTGGGCCGATGAGCTTCAATGTTATTCAGCATATGCTGAGCAACCGCCGTTATATTGGTGAATTGAAGTACCGGGACATCCTGATTCCCGATGCGATTCCGCCCATCGTGTCCGTGGAGATTTTCAATGAGGTGCAGGAGAAGATGTTGAAAAACAAGAAAGCTCCTGCCCGGAGAAAGGCAGAGGATGATTACCTGCTCACCACTAAGCTGTTCTGTGGTCACTGTGGTGCGCTGATGTTTGGCGAAAGCGGCACAAGCCGGACAGGTGAAGTTCACCGCTACTATAAATGTGCTACTGCCAAAAAGCACAAGGGCTGCAAGAAAAAGACCGTCCGCAAACAGTGGCTGGAAGATCTGGTGGTCAACCAGACCATGCAGCTTGTCCGGGATGATGCCGCCATGGAATCCATCATCGCCAAGGTCATGGAGCTGCAAAACAAGGAGAACACCAACATTCCCCTCTATGAGAAGCAGCTCCGGGATGCGGAATCTGGTATCCAGAATATGCTCAATGCGATTCAGGCCGGTATCCTGACCAGTTCCACCAAGGAGCGGTTGGAACAGCTCGAAGAAACCAAGCGTGAGCTTGAAGCCCGCATTGCGGAAGAAAAGCTGGCAAAGCCAAAAATCAAAGAGGAATTTATCCGTTTCTGGCTGATGCGCTTCCGTAAACTGGACATGAGCCTGAAAGACCAGAGGCAAGCGTTGGTGGATACGTTCATCAATTCGATTTATCTGTACGATGATAAGGTTTTGATAACCTTTAACTATAAAGAAGGTACACAGACCATCACGTTTGAGGAAGCGGCCCAAGCCGCATCAAAGGGAAATGGTTCGGATTTGGATTGCTTTACTGCACCAAGAAAAACCAGTACACATTGTGTACTGGTTTTTCTTTTTATATAAACGATGGAAGGGGCTCGAACAGGGCGGCGGCGCATAGCGCCGCAAGCAATCAGCCCAGTGCAACAACGACGACCGCAGCCTGCGGCTGAAACAGGGAGGAGTTGTTGGGGCCGCGTTCTGATTTTTCAAAGCCCTGCCAAGGGGGCTGCGGAAAAATCAGCAAACGCAACCCGTAAGGCCCTGACCGCCAGATTCCGCCGCGGTTCCCAACCCGTAGGAATGTCTATCGGGAGGCTGCCGCTAAAATAGAAAATCCGAACCTTTTCTCGATAGGAGAAGGGTTCGGATTTTTTGTATTCTTTGGAAAACAGAACGTAATGCAGTAAAGGTTATCCCATGGTCACCTGCACCTCTACCACAGCGCCTTCTGGTGCCAGCGGCAGCAGGCTGCCCTCAATGGGCTTGCCATCCACAGCGACGCTCTTCACACCGTACTGGACTGCAGCGGTATTATCCACTGCAATGTGATAGGTTGCGCCCCGGTAGCGGCGGGTAACGGTGAAGCCGCCCAGCGTGTGTGGGATACAGGGGTCTACCTTCAGGCCGTCCAGCGTAGGCTGGATGCCAAGGATATACTGGCTCACATTGAAGAAGGTCCATGCGGCAGTGCCGGTCAGCCAGCTGTTCTTTGCTTCGCCAAAGGTGGGGGCATCCTTACCGGCCACCATCTGGCTGTAAACATAGGGTTCGGTGCGGTGGATCTCGGAAATATCCTCGATGTAGGCCGGGCATGTCTTGCGGTACACCTCAAAGGCCCGGTCGCCATGCCCCAGAACGGCTTCGGCACAGCTGATCCACGGATTGTTGTGGCAGAAGATACCGGCGTTCTCCTTGTATCCCGGAGGATAGCTGGAAATTTCGCCCAGATTGAGCTGATAACTGGTGTATGCAGGTTGGTGCAGAACCACACCGTACTTGGTATCCAGCCGTTCTTCTACGCTCTTCAATGCCTGCGCGGCCTGACCGGTCTCCTTGCCAATGCCAGCCATGACGCACATGCCCTGCGGCTCAATGAAGATCTGGCCCTCGGTGCACTCCTTGCTGCCAACAGGCTTGCCAAAGGCATCGTAGGCGCGGCGGAACCATGCGCCGTCCCAGCCAGAGGTCAGGGCCGCCTGTTCCACGCCGTCCACGGCCTTGCGGGCCGCAGCGGCTTCATCGGCAAGGTTCAGGTGGTCGCACAGTTCGGCGTACTCGTGGCCGTACTTGACGAACATGCCCGCAATGAACACGCTTTCGGCCACAGGGCCTTCGCTGGGACCGGTGATCTGGAAGCTCTCGCCCGGGTGCTCCGAGAAACAGTTCAGGTTCAGGCAGTCGTTCCAGTCGGCGCGGCCAATGAGCGGCAGGCCGTGGGGGCCAAGGTGGGTGACGGTAAAGTTGAAGCTGCGGCGCAGATGCTCCATCAGGCTCTGTGCCTTGCTGGCATCATTATCAAAGGGCACCTGCTCGTCCAGAATAGACCAGTCGCCGGTCTCGCGCAGATAGGCGGCAGTGCCGGCAATGAGCCACAGCGGGTCATCGTTGAAGCCGGTGCCGATATCGCGGTTGCCTTTCTTGGTCAGGGGCTGGTACTGGTGGTAGGCGCTGCCATCCTCAAACTGGGTGGCGGCGATATCCAGAATGCGCTCCCGTGCGCGGGACGGGATGATGTGTACAAAGCCCAGCAGATCCTGACAGCTGTCGCGGAAGCCCATGCCGCGGCCGGTCCCGCTTTCAAAGTAGCTGGCCGAGCGGCTCATATTGAAGGTGACCATACACTGATACTGGTGCCAGATGTTCACCATACGGTCCAGCTTTTCCTCGCCGGATTCCAGATGGTAGGTGGAGAGCAGAGCTTCCCAGTGGTCGGCCAGCGCCTTGCGGGCTGCGTCCACCTGTGCATCGGTGGCATAGCGTGCGATCATGGCATGGGCACGCTCCTTGTTAATAACACCGGGAGCCGTGAACTTTTCTTCCTGTGGGTTCTCGATGTAGCCCAGACCGAAGAGGATCTTCTTTTCCTCACCCGGTGCAAGGGTGACATGGATGTGCAGCGCGCCCACCGGTGCCCAGCCGTGGGCAATGCTGCCGGAGCAGTGCCCGGCGCGGACGGCCTGCGGGTCTGCAGGGCCGCCATACACACCGCAGAAGGCATCGCGGGTGGTATCAAAGCTGGTAACGGGCGTATTGCTCCAGAATACCGCATAGTGATTGCGGCGCTCACGGTATTCCGTCTTATGGTAGATGATGGCCGGCTCCACCTCCACCTCGCCGGTGGAGAAGTTGCGCTGGAAGTTGGAGCTGTCGTCAATGGCATCCCACAGGCAGAACTCCACATAGCTGAACACATCCAGCTCTTTTACGGCATCCGTCTATTTTTCAAAGTCAGGCGGTCCAGCTCACAGGCATCGCCGGTGGGCACGAACAGCTCCTGCGCAGCGGAAACACCGTTCTTCTCACCCTCCAGAATGGTATAGCCCAGACCGTGGCGGCAGGCGTAGCTGTCCAGCTCTGTCTTGGTGGGCTGCCAGCCGGGGTTCCAGACGGTATCGCCATCCTTGATGTAAATGTGGTGGCCGTCCATATCCAGCGGGGAGCTGTTATAGCGGTAGCGGGTCAGGCGGCGCATCCGCGCATCGCGGTAAAAGCTGTAGCCGCCCGCCGTATTTGAGACAAGACTGAAGAAATCCTCGCTGCCAAGGTAGTTGATCCAGGGCAGGGGCGTTTGCGGGGTGGTGATGACATATTCTTTGCGTGCGTCATCAAAATGGCCGAATTTCATAAATGCTTCCTCCTTATCAGCTGCCGGTAGCCCCGGCGGCATCGCTTTTGCGAAAACGATTAAGGCAGACAATCAAAGCATTCTCTTTGCTTCTAGCATAGCCCAAGCAGGCCAAAAAAGCAAGAGGATTTTCTAAAAAAATTCTGAAAGTATCTTTCATAAATACGCATGTTTCCATGATTTTCAGAAAATTCATTTCAAGCACGCTTTTTGTGCTTCCTGTAAGCGAAAACGCTGAAACACAATTTATAGGTAATATTATATGCGGCGAAAATCATAACGAAACTGCAACGAAAATCTTTTGATTTTAACCGAAATGTAACGAAACCCATCCAAGATGCACAATTTCGGTTCTTCAGAAACGAACAAAACGCCAAAATTGAGCCAAAAGCAATGAAAGTTATTCTTTTGAGCTTGATTTTTCGTACAAAATACGCTATCATGAAATTGCGAAAACGATTAAGGACTTGACGGAGAACATCCCCCGTAAAACGTTCTTCGGAAGGAGGCAAACGAGCGATGCCGTCCCTGAAAGATCTGGCAAAGGAATGCGGCGTATCGGTGGCAACGGTCAGCAAGGCGCTGAACGACCAGCCGGATATCTCGCCTGCCACACGGGAGCGCATCCGCGCAGCAGCGCACCGTATGGGCTACCTGCCAAACGCCGCCGCCCGTTCCTTGAAAACAAACCGTACTTACAATCTGGGCGTTCTGTTCGTGGATGAACGGCAGAGCGGCCTGACCCACGAATACTTTTCCGCCGTGCTGGACAGCTTCAAGGTGGAAGCCGAGAAACACGGCTACGACATCACCTTTATCAACCACAATATCAGCGGCAAAAGCATGAGCTACCTTGAGCACTGCCGCTATCGCAATGTGGACGGCGTGGTGATCGCCTGCGTGAACTTCTACGAGCCGCAGGTGGTGGAGCTGGTGAACAGCGAGGTGCCGGTGGTCACGATCGATCATGTGTTCAATAACCGCATGGCGATCCTCTCGGATAACGTTTTCGGCCTGAAGGCACTGGTGCGGCAGGCATGGGCCTGCGGCCACCGCCGCATCGCCTTTATCCACGGCGAAAAAACCGCCGTTACCGAGAACCGCGTTGCAGGTTTCTATCAAGCCTGCGAAGAGCTTGGCCTGAAGATCCCGGAAGCTTATGTGCGGGAGGGCATCTACCATGATGCCGACCGCTGTGCCGCCGAGACCAAAGCGCTGCTGGAGCTTCCGCAGCCGCCCACCTGCATCATCTTCCCGGACGATTTCTCCGCGCTGGGCGGCTACAACGCCATCAGCGAAGCGGGCCTTTCGATCCCCGAGGACATCTCGGTGATGGGCTACGACGGCATCTACCTTTCCCGGGTGGTCAAGCCTCAGCTGGTGACTTACCAGCAGAACACCGCCGCGCTGGGCCGCACGGCTGCCGACAAGCTCATTGAGCTGATCGAGCATCCAAGAGTGACCCTGCCCGAACAGATCCGCGTTTCCGGCAAATTGCTGGACGGCGGGTCGGTCAGCATTCTTTAATATGTCTCTAAAGGCTCTTGCTACGGAACCTTTTATGAAGAACACTTTTGTAAATAATGGAAAACCATGAAGGAGGTTTACCCTTATGAAAAAGATCTCTCGCCGTAATTTCCTGCTCGCTTCCGGTGCCGTGACCATTGGTGCAGCTTTGGCTGCCTGCGGCGGTTCTTCCGCTTCCACCAGCACCGCTTCTTCTGCTCCGGCTTCCTCTGCTGCTTCCGCTGCTCCCGCAGCACAGGGCAAGGTGCTGAACATCTGGTGCTGGAATGATGAGTTCCAGAGCCGCTTCAACGACTACTATCCGGAAGTTTCCGAGATCGCAGCCGACAAGTCCACCACCACCCTGAAGGATGGCACCGTTGTGAAGTGGACCATCAATGCCAACGAGAACAACAACTATCAGAACAAGCTGGACGAAGCCCTGCTGAGTCAGGACAGCGCTGCTGATGACGACAAGATCGACATCTTCCTGATCGAGGCTGACTATGCTCTGAAGTATGTGGATTCCGATTACGTTCTGGATGTCAAGGCAGACATCGGCCTGACCGATGACGATCTGGCTGGCCAGTACCAGTACACCAAGGACATCGTTAGTGTGGACGGCAGCCAGCGCGGCACCACCTGGCAGGCAACTCCCGGTCTGTTTGCATACCGCCGCAGCATTGCCAAGGATGTTCTGGGCACCGATGATCCCGCCGAAGTGCAGACCTACCTGTCCGACTGGGATAAGTTCAATGATGTAGCTGCACAGGCAGCCGCCAAGGGCTACAAGATGCTGTCCGGCTTTGATGATGCATACCGCACCTTCTCCAACAACGTGGCAGCTCCGTGGGTCACCGGCACTACCGTTACCGTTGATGAGAACATTATGAAGTGGGTCGATCAGACCAAGGAGTACACCGATAAGGGCTATAACAACAAGTCCAGTCTGTGGGACAGCCAGTGGGCAGCCGATCAGGGTCCCACCGGTAAGGTGTTCGGCTTCTTCTACTCCACTTGGGGCATCAACTTCACCCTGCTGGGCAACTCTCTGGAGACTCCTGTCGCTGAGGGCGGCAAGGAAGAAGTTGGCAACGGTATCTACGGCGATTACGCTGTGTGCGAAGGCCCTCAGCCCTACTACTGGGGCGGCACCTGGATCTGCGGCGCAGCCGGCAGCGACAACATCGAGACCATTAAGGATGTTATGCAGAAGCTGACCTGCGATGAAGCCATCATGAAGCAGATCACCATGGATACGCAGGACTACACCAACAACGAGAAGGCTATGAACGAGATCGCAAACAGCGATTACAGCTCCGCTTTCCTGGGCGGCCAGAACCACATCGCTCTGTTTGCAGAGGCTGCAGCCAAGATCGATATGTCCAACGCCGGTCCGTACGATCAGGGCCTGAACGAGAGCTTCCAGAACGCTTTCAAGGATTACTTCACCGGCAACGTGGAGGAGGATGCCGCCAAGGCAAACTTCGAGACCGCCATCAAGGAGAAGTACCCCGAGCTGACCGATGTGGTCTGGCCCGCATAAGCGGTTTTACTCCGAACTGAAAATTGAAGCAAAGGGCGGGCGGCGTATCTCGCCCGCCCCTTTGGTTTTGCTGTGACCCGGCAGGAGGGAGATCTCATGGGAGAAAAAACAAAGAAGAAAGGGTCGATCAGCTACGCGAAATGGGGCTATATCTTCATTGCACCGTTCTTTATCATCTTCGCGGTATTCCAGCTGATCCCTCTGGCATCCACCATCTATTACAGCTTTTTTGAGTATTACCGCAGCGGTCTGAAGATCATCGGACCCAGCTTTGTGGGTCTGAAAAACTACATCACCCTGTTCGCGACCGATCTGCCCAAGTATTTCAGCAACACGCTGATCCTCTGGATCATCGGTTTTATCCCGCAGAT
>ENA-OQKQ01000096-OQKQ01000096.1-human-gut-metagenome-genome-assembly--contig:-NODE-96-length-34709-cov-6.132728_pt1 | contig 34709 bp, 31 predicted proteins | sample MGYA00242651_ERZ504803 | MGnify/ENA primary metagenome ERZ504803 (study PRJEB26092, sample SAMD00036380) | human gut metagenome | host: Homo sapiens | study: EMG produced TPA metagenomics assembly of...
CTGACCAGTACAAGAAGAAGGCAGAGGAGAAGACTGCTAGCCAGTCAAGAAGAAGGGCAGAGGAGGAAAGCTGCTAGCCAATCAAAGAGAAAGGTAGAAGAGGAAGCTGCTAGCCAATCAAAAAGAAGGCGGAGGAGGAAGCTGACCGCAAAGAAAAAGGCGGAGAAGGAAGCTGCCGCAAAGAAAAAGGCGGAGAAGGAAGCTGCCGCAAAGAAAAAGGCAGAGAAGGAAGCTGCTGGGCCAACAATAGTAGATTATCAAATTGCTCGACAATTAACAGATGATTGGAAAAAGACAGATATAACTTTACCTGCCTCTGTATGTGAAATAACTTGGAATGCATTTCATGGTAACAATTTTCTTGAAGCCATAGATATGTCATCATGTAACAACCTAAAAAAAATCTGCGAAGAATCCTTTCAAGAGTGCTATCGATTAAAGGAAATAGTTTTTCCCGAAAAATTAGAAGAGGTTGAAGATTATGCATTTTTTGGCTGTAAGGCTCTAACTATTATTGATTTGTCAAACTGTAAAAAGCTACATAAAATCTGCACTCAGTCTTTTAGTGGCTGTGAGAATCTGCAAAAAATCATATTGCCAGAAAATATTGAAGAAATTGGAGAGTTAGCATTTTCCAATTGTGTGGCTCTTACATCTATCGATTTATCAAACTGCAAAAAGCTTGAGAAAATCGATGTGGATGCGTTCAACTATTGTACTTCTCTTGAAGAAATTTTGCTACCAGAAAGTCTGTCGTTCATTGGAAAAAGTGCTTTTGATTATTGTAAATTTGAATGTGTGGATTTTTCTGCCTGCAAACAACTAACAAAGCTTCCTACCGATTTATTTAATAAGTGCAAGTCTTTGGAAGAAATCGTATGGCCACCACATCTAAAAGAAATTGGTGATATAGCCTTCAACAAATGCGAATCATTAAGACGAGTAGAACTGCCAGACAGCGTAGAAGTTCTGGGAGAAGATATTTTCCTAGATTGTAAATTAAAATCTCTTTCGCTGCCTAAAAACATCAAAAAATTACCGGCGTTAGGTTGTAACATTAAGTCGTTAGATATGTCTAGATGCAAAAAGCTCAAAGTTCTAACAGCCCCTATAGATTGCTCTAATAAGACCATAGTATTTCCTGTTGGAGTTGAGAAAATTGAGGAAAGTGTTTTTGACTTTGGGCAGTTTGAGTCAATATTTCTTCCACCAACTATTAAAGAGATTGAACTCAACAACTATACTAATAGAGCCAATGTATATTGCTATGCGCCAGAATTAGAGAATGTCAAAGACATCATTGAGAAATGTGCCTGCTTATTTGTGTTACCACAATACTATGACAACTATTACGAACAAGCTGTAGCAGAAGGCGCAAAAGGATGTTTAGACAAAATTCCAGAAGACAAATTCTACTTCTACGATGAATAGTTTTATAACTAATAATTAAGTTTTGAGAATATGAAATGTCCAAAATGTGGGTATCCAGTTTTACCCAAATTTACGAAATGTCCTCATTGTGGCGAAAGCCTCATCAAAGAGGACAATAACACGAACCTTCACGATACTAATGACTTTAGCATCGTGAATGGACGTGCCATTTGGAATGTACAAAAGGGAGAAATCGCTCATCTCATCAAAGAGACTGAACTGATTAATACCGATGGGCTAAAAGGTGTAATCGTACAAGAAGGATGTACAGCCATTGTTTTCATGAATGGAATCATCACTTCCATTATGCAAGCAGACGTTTATACATTTTCGGAAAATGAAACTTCGCCATCCGCAAGACCAGGTGATGTAAATATAGCTAAGACTGAAAACCAAACAGCCTTATCTAAAGGATTCTTAAGTGAAGCATCTGCCTTAGGTCGTGGCATAAGCAAATTCATCTTTGGCAAGAAAAAAGAGAAAAAACTGAGCAACATGAAAAAAGAGTGGAGCGCACTAAGAAAAATTACAAGTTGCCCGATCTTAAAACTTGTCGTATCTATATCGTAAGCAACAGACTGTTTAATCTGTTCTTCGATCTACAAGTTGATGAAGAAGGTAATTACGACTTCGCTCCTTTTGTCATCGCCACAAAACGGTAGATGCCAAGATTGCACTATCTCTGCAAATGCAAGTTACCAACATGAATGAATTCGTTGGCAACTATCTGACAGACCAGCAATCTGTCAGTACAGTATTGTTCCAGCAACAATTGAGAACATGCGTTAAGAGTACATTGACGCAACTATTGCGCAATCTTGATTATCAACAAGAAGGCTTACCAGAGCCTATTATCAACAATCTGAAGAATCGCATCAAATCAGCTTGTAACGAACAGCTATATGGCATTGAAGTTACCAAGGTACTTGACATAACTGACGAAAGTGAAGATTTCAATCGTTTCCGTTCAACTGAACACGATTTGTTTGTCAACGAGAAAGAATTGGACTATCTCACTAGATCCAACGAATTCCGCAATCGTCTCGAACAAGAGAAGAATAAGCAAGAAACCAATCAGGCAGCCAATGCAGAATCATTGCGACAAACCTTACAAAGCATCAATAAGGACAAATTGCTGAGTGAGGATGAAATGGAGCAATTCGTTATGATGATGGATAGCCAAAAACGTCTTCGTGAAGCTAAGACAAAGCAAGAAGAATATGAGGCACTTAGCGACATGAAGAAAAGTCGTCTTGTAAAGGAAGAGGACATTGCTGCCTTGGAAAATGTTCTTGCTCAAAACAAAGTAAGCAGAGACAGCATCGTTGACTTAATGCGTGCCCAAGCTGAGCAAGACCTTGCCTTGAATAAACAAATAGCCGAGTTTAAGCTTTCAGACAACAAGAAAGACCATGATATAGCAAATGAGCTCAAAGATGCTCTACACAAAGGTAAGCTTGCCAGCACCCAGCTTGATACGAAACGCATTATTGACGCTTATCAGGATGAACGCCGCAAGAAGGAAGATGACTACACTTTTGCCCAGCAGCAGCGTAAGGATGATTATCAATTCCAGCAGGAACAGAAACTAGAAGATAGTTCTTTCAATCGTCAAAAACGACAAAACGACTGGGAGTTTAGCAACCAGCAAAGACAAAGCGATTGGGAATTCAATAATCAGCAGCGACAGCAAGACGCTGATTTCAAGTCCCGTGTACAGAACGAAGATTATGACTTCCAAAAGCAGCAAAGACAGGACGACAGAGAGTTTAACAATCAGCAAAGACAAAGCGATTGGGAATTCAATAATCAACAACGCCAGCAAGACGCTGATTTCAAGTCCCGTGTACAGAATGAGGACTATGACTTCCAGAAGCAGCAGCGACAGGACGAAAGAGACTTCTTGAAGCAACAGCGTGACTTCCAAGGAAAAGTACAGAACGACGACTACGAATTCTTGAAGAAGCAACGTTTGGATGAGCATCAGTTTGAGCAAGATAAGCGTAAGTTCCAAAGTCGTGTGCAGAACGAAGATTATGACTTCCAGAAGATGCAACGAGAGCAAGCCTTAAAAGAAGAGCAGAATCAAGCAGATTTTATGCGCCAACGTCAAAACAAGTTTGATGACTTGGATGTATTGGAGAGAAAAGCTGCGATTGCTCAACGTAACATGAAGGCAATGAAAGAAGCAGAACTTGCAGAACTTCAGGAGAAGAACCGCTCTGCAGAAACTATGCAGTCGATGAATCTCAATGTAGAGATGAACCGTGACAATCTCTTTGCCAACATGACTGCAGAGCAAATACGTGCAGCGCAGCTTTCTCACCTTTCAAGTGAAGCTCAGGCTGAAATGGCAAAGTCTTATAGTTCTGAAAAGGAGAATGAACTTCGTGCACAACAACAAGCTGAACAGAAAGCCCTTTATGAGCAAATGATGCAAAATCAAATGGCGCAAAACAGTCAGAATCAAGAGATGATGATGAAAATGGCGCAAATGATGCAACAAGGCATGATGGGAATGGGCCAACAGCAAATGGCTGCTCAGCAACAGCGCTATGACGACCAGGTTGCTATGAAGCAAGAGTATCGTGAGAATGCGATGCGCCAGCAACAGCGTACAGATCATACTCAAGATAGTGCTTTAGACAACATCGGTAGAGTCAGCACAGCTGCTGCAAGCAACATGAATGCTTACGGAGGAAGAAACCAGCAATATCAGCAACCTTCCCAACCTCAACAGCCTGCTGCTCGCACCAAGACCTGCCCAAGTTGCGGAGCGGAAATTGATGCAGACGAGACATTCTGCCCAGAATGTGGATCAAGGGTATAAACTAAATATAGCAAATATTATGACAACAGATAATTATGATGTTGATGCATTGTCAAATGAGCTGGACAGCCAATTGTCGCAGTTGGATAATGATATCAACAAACAAATGGAGAATATAACCTATCAATTAGACGGCAACAATGCCAAGAAAAAGCATAAGTACATCATTCGTGTAAATGGTGAGATGTTGAGAGTAGATTCTATGGAGCTTCCAAATGCTACGGAAGAGCGTTTGGAGGAAATATGGGAAGATGAAGAGCCTTTCGTAGATTACATAAATGATGATATGCAATGTCTGACGTTGGATGCAGAAGACATTAGAGATGAAAGTTTCTCTTACGATGAGGAAGCCGAAAGTACCTTCAAGGAATTGGCTGGTGATATTACGGAAGAGAATGTTAGAATTTCTCAGTATTACCTTAATGTAGAGAAAGACTACAACATATCTCTCCACGAGTTAACAGACGATGAAGATACTTAGAGATTGATGGACACCTGAATGTAGAATTACCTTTCCAACTAAGTCTCGGCCATAACCTTCAGCAGAATATCGAAATACAGAACCTGAAGATGAGAATTATGAGAGAACTTTACAAAGAATGGCTTTGATGATCTTCAATCAGTCTTCTTTAGATGAGAATCTAAAATTTGATGCAGGTAAATGGTTATCTTGTCTAATATTGCAATATCATGACGAATTCCAAGTAGGAGCAAGACTATAGTCTTGAAACTGACGAGGAATTTGATGAGACAAAACTGATAGGCATATATGCGACAATTGATGATTTAGACGAATTTAACAGTTACCTTACAGGCCTGTTCTATGACGGCAAGCTACTTTCTCTCCATCAAAGTGCGTGTGATGACGGCAATGGTTCTGTCAATAACCATATCGTACGATATAAGGAAGGTGAATATGGCTTAATCATAGATAAGGCTTTCCCCGAGCTTGATTAATGAACTTCTAAATATACGAATTATGAACAAATTTAAATGTACATTAAAGTCTGACCGTGCTGGAATGAAGAAAGGCACAGTCATTGAGGTTACGACCTCTCTCGCTAGTTGTGACGCTCACAACATCGCTGATGCTTGTGAAGCTAAGTTTGGTAAGAAATCTCGTGATGCCTCCCATCCAAGCTACTGGGACATCAAGAAAGTATAACATAAGAAAGTGTAACTATAAAAAGAATGCTGGTATTTCAAAAAATATCAGCATTTTTTTGAAATTTTCTCCCAAGATTACTATATTATATAAGGTATCACCAAAACAGAGTAATTATGACAGAGAAAGAAAAGAAGAGACTGGAAATGTACGAACAGCGATATGCTGAGAGTTGGAAGAAGCGAGAGATTAACGAGGAAGGTACGCTCAAACCTTTCTCCAAGGAAGAACTTGAGCATATCTTCATGCTCAACGACCACCTGAAAGAGCTCACTTCTTCCACTATCGACAAAACGCTTCGGGTATCGATACATCTCCTCGACGAAATAGAAAAAGGCTACAAGGACTTCGAGGACTATCAAATAGAGAGCTACATCGGAATGCCTTACCTTGATGATGGCGACGAGACCTTGGAAGAACAAATCAGACTTACATTCGAAATGGCAAAGTGCGACATCATCGGATGGGGCGCTGATTTGGAACCAGGAGTGCAAGAGGACGATGCCTTCGACAAGGAGATGATATTCAATAATGAAGAAAATAGCATCGGACAACTCTGGAATGAAATTTGGGAGAAATATCATGTTTCGCTCAACTGGGCTTTCAGCCATTATTTCAACTATCTCTCCATCTTCACGGTGGAAGACATCATGAAAATCAAGCCCGGAAACTTCGAGATGAGTATTGAAATATCACTTTAACAAACAAAAGAAAGGGAAGAATATGGCAGCAAAAATGTCTTTATGCACTATCAGTTATAACTACGAGCATTACGCAGGTATCGATGTGGAAAAACTGTCCAACATTATCAATGAGTATGTCAAAAAGGAGTTTGCAGATTTCAATCCGCAGGTCTCTGAGCCTGGCTCTGACATGGAAATGCCAGACCATGTGGATATGCTGCTCTGCAAGAAGGATGGCAGCATCTTCTACGAAAGCGACATTCTGCGCCGTGCCGTCAACATTCCGCATGATTGTCAAATGGGTGGATTAGTATTGGAAATCTTTATCCAGAACTGCGATGGCACGAGATACAAAAAAAGACATGCATATCCCAAGCCTTGGTGTAACCATGAAGCTAACGGCAAGTCGGACATGAGAAAACTGAAAATTCATAAAACTATCACCAAAAGGAATCTTAACAATCAAGAAGGCAATGACTCTGAAGGTTGTCTCCCTGAACTTAAGTTTCATAAATTCTTAAAATAACCATCCCATGACATACGAAGAATTCAAGCATTTGGCTGAGCATCCACAGCATCGGGATGTTCCTGCCATCTTCAAGCTCGAAGTTTTAGAAACAGAAGAGCTGGAGGAGAAAAAGCGTTCACACTATCCGAAATATAAGGTGAACACCTATTGTCCGCAAGCCTTCACCACAACTTTGGAGGAGGCAGAGAGACTGATGCACCAGGATGTCCTTTACCGCAAAAAGATGAAGGAGGAAGACGACTATCCGCTGGATACCTTCTGCTATTATATATCGGAGATTCCGCTGGGACTGTTGCACTACGACCGCGAATGTCTTTCTGAAAGAGTGTATGACGGTGAGGGAAAACTGATCGACCGGTCTTACTGCTGTTCGCGTTTCAGCATTTACTATCCCGGAGTCTGCGATTTGCCTGCATACGACCGTCATCCTGACGAGACCTTCCGAGGCAGAAGCGCTGAACAGATCAGATTCAAGAAGGGTGACATAGTGGAAGTATATCGTGGCGATGAGGTGAAACTTGCCATCGTTGTCGGAACTCCGCTTACCACCGAATGGATCTGGGAGAGAAACCAGGCTGCCAAGGATAAAAGGGGATTGGATAAACTGCCATATGATGAGACGGATGACAGCTATACCGTGATAGATGGTCCCGGCTACGAATACCACGACCATGTTCCGTCGCTGCATGTCTTCGCCCCTCACTATCATGTGCCACTCTATCTTCAGAGACGATTCAAGGGTTATCTGGAGAAGGCTGAAAAAAAGCAGAAAGAAGAGGAGGAGAAAGACAGAATCTTCCGCCAAGCTCACGATTGCTGCTTCAGCAACAAGGAACAAATAGAAAAATCTGAAAAAGTGCGGCTGTTTCTTCTGCGGCGAAATCTTCTCGCCATCCGAAATCACGGATTACCTCCCTGATGAGCCGCCTACAGCTGAATGTCCCTTCTGTTATACCGACTCCGTAATAGGTGATGCCTCCGGCTTCCCTATCACCAAGGATTTCTTGAAGAAAATGAAGAAGAGATGGTTCTAGGCGATTTTTCAACGTTTTTCACCGACCTGCCCCCTATCTCATGGGGGCAGTATCAGTTTTGAAAACGAACATTAAAATACCATTTATCCAAAGAGATCATTCATCCTTACCTCACTATTCACCAATCCACTATGCATATTCTGCTTCACCCCATAAGTCGTGATGAAAGTATGCAGCAATGCCTTCTTCGTCTTGGTCGCCACAGAGAAGGAAGACATCCTGTCACGCAGCCGCTGCTCATAGCTGGCATCTATCACAAACTCATCCTTGGCATATTTCATCTCACAGATATTGATAGCTCCATCAGCACGGTCTATCAGCATATCAATCTGACCTCCTCGCCATTCTGCACCAGTAGAATCTACAAAAGGACGGCAGGACCAGGAATAAACATTCGCCAAAACACCAGAAATACCCAATGCCTTCTTGATCTGTGGGATATGATGTAGGCATACCTGTTCGAAAGCATAACCGCTCCAGGCTGTTCTACTTCCCGAATTGCGCATGTTACTCCAGAAGTTCTTATCCTGCCCACTGTTATTTGCCACAAAACGGGTATAGAACAATGAGTATAAGTCAGTTAACTGATATAGGGCATCCCTTTCACTCTTTCCTATGGTAGCATATTTCCTGATAAAATCGCATTTCTTCAGATTCTCCAGGATTTCTGATAACTGTCCACCGCCTTTCAGTTTCAACTCATCCATCAATTCCTTACGGGTCATCCCCTTCATTTTTTCAGAAAGCACCTCTACTATCTTGCGATAATGCTTGGAGTCATTAAAGAGGGAACGGAAGAGGAAATCGAATTCTCCACGTAATGGCGAATCCTGCGAGAAAAACAGTCTGTCGATGCACACGTCTAACGGCACACCACGCTCCAGCATATCAAGATAATAAGGAATACCACCCAATATCATATACACATCCAATACCTGCTGGCGGGTAAGAGCAAGGCCTTTCAATTCGTTTAAGAACAGCTCTGTCTCGCCCAGAGAGAATGGAGCCAGATAGATCTGCCGGGTAACGCGACCATACAATCCGCCCTTATCGCCTATAAACTTAGCCAACATCCACGTGGTGGAAGAACCACAGACGATAAGTTTCAGTTGAGGGACCATAGAAGCCCATGAATTCCAGAAATAACTGAAAGCTGCGATAAAATTGCTTTTGGGCGTATCCATCCAAGGCAACTCATCAAAGAACAGAACAATCGGTTCCTGCAGAGATAAGCCCGACAGATATTCACGCAAAGCAGCAAAAGCCTCAAACCAGCTTTTCAGCTTGGGCACGGTCTGCTTAGCATACTGCGCCAACGCCATCCGAAACTGCTCCAGCTGTACAGTACGGCTCACTTCATACATACCAATAAAGGAAAAGGCAAACTGGTCGTTGAACATTTTTCGAACCAGAAAAGTCTTTCCTACGCGCCTACGACCATAGATAGCTATCAGTTCTGCCTTATTGCTTTTACAACGTTCCAGAATGAGTTTCTGCTCATATTCACGTCCTATTATTCCGTTTGCATCCATAACTTTCTGATTTTATTTCATTTATACTAAATCTTACGGTGCAAAGATAAACAAAAAAAATGAAATCTGCAAGGATAGTACCGCCCTAACTATCTTTTTTAACATAGTTAGGGCGAACCTATAAACGATAACACCGCCCTAACTACCTATTTTTATATAGTTAGGGCGGTACTATCAGAAAAGAAGCAGGATGGAAGACTGGTCCACCCTGCTATTTTTATTAGAATACCTTTACAAAACGGTCGATATCGATAGAAAGGCCTACCGTGAAGGTGCGACCGGTGGTCATCGCCGAACTCCAATAATAGTTCTTTGGCGTATAACCGAAAAGATTATCTACTGTGAAATTCAGATTGACGGCATCCAGGAATCGCTGCTGAAGCGTGAACTTCCACAACTGATAACTGCTGTCATGCTTCTTGATGTTCGTATCAGGAGAAGACAAGTATCTGCCTGACAGAGCGGCATTGATGCGATAGAACGAACAGAGTTGGCGATCGTAGTCGAGACGCCAGGTGGCGGTATGAGGACGAGGCTGGGAGAACTGGGAATCTACACTTCTGCCACCCACATGGAGATAACTGTAGTCGAGTTTCACACCGAGTCCCATATCCGAACGGTACTGGGCACTGAAGTCGATGCCGCTCACCTCTACTCCATCCTCGTTGCAATAACGCGAAGCCACATCCGGCTGACCGGTTCCCGGGATATAATCGGCATAATCCTCGGTAGTGATGCGCTTATCATACTTATTATAATAGCCCATCAGGGTAAGACTATACTGACCGGTAAAGAAGCCAGCATTCTTCACCCTTCCGGTATGCTCCAGCGCCAGGTTGTAGTTGTTGCTCTTCTCCGGCTTCAGATCCGGATTACCGTAAATCATCTGCATACCTGCCATATCAAAGTTCATATACATCTCCTTGAGCGTTGGGGCACGGAATCCGCCGGCATAGTTGGCACGGATGGAGAAACCCTTCCACTTGGTCATCAGAGCCAGACGACCGGTAGTAGCATGCTGGCTGGATGCAGAGAAGTAATCATGACGAAGACTTGCCACGATGTTCAACCACTGCAAAGGATTGTAATCGAACTGGGCGAAGGCATCACATGAATTCTGATTCTTTGATTCATTATCCTCAAACTGATAGGTGGTAAGATAATCGTTCAGGAAATCTGCACCTACCGTCAATGTATTCTTGCCGAAGATATGGGAATAGAGGGCACGGACGGTGTTCTGACGGTTGGTATAATCGTGGTCGTGAGTACGCTCATCATTCACATATCGAGCCTTGTCATACTGGTCGAAGCCGTAAGAAATCTCCAGATTATCATTCTCCGAAAGATTCATCACGGTCTTCAGTCCGGCAGAATAATCCATGTAATGATCATCATAGTTGCTGCGCTTGCTGATACGATTGAAATAACCGCCACGACCTATCAGCTTCACCTTGTTAGAGAGCTTGTAGGTAAGACGTTCCTTCACATTGAAGGTCTCTCCACCATAGATATGGAGGATGTTGGATTCTGTATCGAAAGGACTGGTGAGCTGAACCTCATCCGATGTGGTGCGCTGGATGCTGGTCTGCGAATTCCATTTTCCGGCATTGAAGCTGAAGCTTCCACCGTGGCGCCACTCCTTGTTGAAGTCGTTGTAGCGGGTATTGACATTGGCAGTCCAAGGCTCGCTGTTTTCACGGGAGATGATGTTGATGACTCCGGCTACGGCATTGGCGCCATAGAGCGCCGAAGCAGCACCCTTTACTATCTCGATACGTCCTACATTATCCAAGTTCAGACGACTATAATCTACATTATCCATGGTTTCACCAGCCAATCGCTCGCCATCTACGAGGAAGAGCACGGCGTTTCCACCGAAACCATTCATATTGAGAGAAGTCTCCTGATTCATGGCATAGCCGAATTCCAGACCCGGCATCTGCTCGGTGAGGAGGTCCTGGATATTGGTAGCATCAGCTATCTTGATATCATTGGCGGTAATCAGACGGGTTACCACAGGAGCATCCTTCAAAGCCTTCGGAGTTCGGGTTGCGGTAACTACCACCTGATCGAGGGCAGTAGCATCCGGTTGAAGGCGAAGCACATGCTGGTCACCTTTTCTCTCATCCGCTTTCAGTACGAAAGTTTGAGTCTGATAGCCCACAAAGCTCACCTTCACTCTCACCGCTCCATCCTTGCTGTAAGGAATGCGGAAATATCCGTCTTCATCAGTTGTTACCCCACTCTTTGCATGCAAAATCTGGACGGTAGCACCCGCCAGAGGTGCGCCCGAATCATCGAGCACCCTACCCACGACATCGCCCTGGGTTTCGGCTTTCAGATTCAGGCACAATCCGCAAAGGATCAGGAATAGTGCGAATATCTTTTGTTTCATCGAGTTATATCAAAGTTTATCCAGAAACTATTCTCTTATTTTGTACAAACAAACTTACCAATCATTGGCATAGGCATTTTGCCATACTGCACAGAATAGTTGACGGTCAGGGTTTTGTCCTTCAATGTACCATGCAAAGTAACTGTGTACTTCTTCTCTGCACCATTCACGGTAATAGTACCTGCATAGTTCTCCTGAGAGAAAGCATAAGCACCGTTAGAACCGGAAGCCTTCACAGCAGGTACCTCCAGAGCAGGAAGAGCCATCATACCCTCGCCACAAGCTGGCAATGTAACCTTGACTGTAGCATCATCTACAGCCTCAATCTTCATGGTAAGGTTATCGTATGTAGAAGCCGTGCCCATTACAGTCATATCCAAACTTCCGGTATAGGTACCCGCAATTTCCTTTGCCGCAGCTACTGCTACAGGATCATCATCGCTGCTGCAAGAGCTGAATGCTACACACATAGAAACCAAAGCCAACATCATGGCCATCATTGTCTTAAACTTTTTCATTTTTCTTTATTTTTCTTTTAGTTACAATAATATTTTCTGTTTGAGGGGATTTGCAATCCCCGATTATTTATCTTCCGGAACATAGATGATTTCGCCATTCTCCAGCTGGTAAGCAATGCCTACCTTCTTTCCCTTGTTGCCAGATTTATTGCTCTGGTCTTCAGAAGGAGTATAGCGATTGATCTTCTGTCCATCCTTGGTAATGATTTCCATATTCTCCTTGCCAGGGTTCTTCACCATCGTGAAGTTATCCTTGCTGAACATTTCCGTCATATTATAGCGCGAAACGAGTGCTACCATCAGGGCGAGGGCAAACACCATCGCCACATCGAAGAGGTTGCTCACTACGCTCATCGGATCATCATCCTCGCCATCATGCGCAAGCCTATTTCTGCGTCTCTGTCTCATAAATTATATATCTTTACTTTTTTACCTTTAAAAGCCTTTTTTACTTTTTACCTTTTTACTTTTTACCTTTCCTCCAAAAGGTCTGCCATAAACTCAAGGTTGCTCATATCCTCGGTGTACCAGCGGTTCTTGGTCTGCTTGGTTACGAAACCGATGGCAGCAGAGAACAATCCCACTACGGTAGTAGCGAAAGCCACCTGCATATTGTAAGCCATCGAAGCAATATCGCCGGTAGAAAGACCTACCAGGGCAGGACCCATCGGAATCAAAGTACCCATCAAACCGAGCATCGGACCCATCTTCAGGAGTGTAGAAGGAAGAGAAAGATCCTTCTCAACAAACTGGGCATACTGGTCGAGGATGCGGTTCACCTGCGCCTTGCTCTGACGGTTGTCCACGAGTTTCTTCATATAGGATACGATGACAGCCTGCTTGTTCTTTGGCAAGCGATCGCCCAGGGTATCGATGTTATCGAGCGTCAGGGTGTTCATCTGTTCACGAATCTCCGCACCCGACTTGCGCTTTACAAGATACTGTCCGAAGAAACCTCCAAGGAGCAGCAAGGCTCTGAGGAAGAAGAAAATCAACAAAATAATCACAGGAACCAGCATGCCTGTGGAAATCCAAAACAATACGTCTGATATGTAATTCATTATACTCTATATTTTTTAATTTGATAATTGTAAATTGCCCATCCTATCGCCATTCCTACGATGACGATGGCGATAACGCCGAGAAGCGAGAGGGCATCGAAACTGTTGAATCCTGCCACCGCAGTCCTGCCATTCACCGTACCGATGATGCCCATCAATCCGAGCAGCACCTCTACCAGAAAAAGCAGTTCCAAGCGGATTGGTCGCTCCGGCAAGAGCCATCTCAAACCATAGGTGAATACCGGCGTCAAGACCAGCAGCACTACGGCAAGCACCCATGCCACTACCTGGAACGATACGCCGGGAAGCAAGAAGATGGTCATCACCAGAACACTGAAAAGCACTGGGAAAACCAGCAAACCCGGGAAGTACTTCAGGAAGATGAAGAACACCCATTTGCGGCGACTCACATGTTCCGAAGTCTTCAGATCTACGTGGTGCACACAGAAAAGCATCGTGAGTGCCACATCGATACTCAGCAGCACCGCCATATCGAGCATCAGCTTCTGGTCGGCTATCCAGGCCGCAATCTGCATCTTCGACTGTTCGATGGCAAGTGGCCAGGTCATTCCCACGAAGAAGGCTACGAGCACCGAGATGATCATAATCTCCTTCACTCCGTGGAAGGTCTGCTTCAGCACAAAACTGAAGCAAACCAATATCATCATTACTAAAACTAATGTCTCCATTTCTATTCAACCATATTCTTTCTTCTTCTGCGAATCAGAATCGCCAACATCACGAATGCTACGATGACGATGACACCTACTACGATGCCGCTCACCACAGTGGTGGTCTTCTGAGTTTCCTCATTCAGCGTCTCCTTCTTCATCACCATACCCTTGTCGCTGCTGTTCTTCGCAGCCTCAGCATCGCGGATCTGCTCTACATTCTGCTGATATTCCTTGGCAGAAGCAGCATCGGTCTTGCTGGCGATATAATTGCGCAGCTTGGCATTGTCGCAGACGAAACCGGAGCATGAAGGCTTATACTTGTTCACGGTCTCGGTATGAAGCTTGGCGATGTCCTTGAGCTGCTGAGGAGTAGCCTTCCACATACCCTTGCGGGCACTCTCCATCATCACGGCGGTCATCTCCATCAGCGCAGCCGGATTCTGCTTGTCAAAAAACTCCTTGGTTCCGAGATGGTACTTGTCCTTGACATATACATTATAGATCTCGTCCCACATCTCCTTGTCGATTGCCTTTGGCTTCATCACATTCCAGCCGTAGGTATTGGTTACGATTTCGGCGAATGTGCTGGCACTGCTGGCTCCACCCTTCATCTTCTCCTTGATATAGGCTGGATTGAAGATGGTGGTTCTGCCCTCGATGCCGATAGCCTCCTTCACCTCCTGCATTCTCATATTGCTATGGTTGCGATAGTCGGCAAGATAAGCATCCGGATCCTTACCGGTTACGTTGCGGACTGCGAGGTTCATACCTCCCATAAATTCATATACGTGGTCGAGACTCAAGGCACCCCAAGTGTTGCTCTGTCGTGGCTGAACTACCACATCAGTACGGGTCAGCGCTGCCTCGAAAGCAGCCTTGCGAACAGTCTCCCAGTTCTTCTCATCACCGTAGTAGGCACCCATATTGTTCATATAGACCTCGGCAATCTGACTCTCCTTATCCCAGCGGTCGCCTGCGGTTACCATCTCCTGGATACCGGTACCATAGTTGCCGTTTACGCCACCAAACACTCGATACATACTTACCTCGCGGGCCTCCTTTGGCGACATACCCTTCTCTACGAGCACTCGTTCCGATTCGGTAACACCGGCTTTCACCAGGTTGTCATACTTATCACCCTTGGCATTTGCCGCCATCTCTATCGCCTTGTTGATGAGGAAGAGACGGGATGCTGCCAGGTCGCGGAGCTGACCGGAAGTCTGAACCACGACATCGATGCGAGGACGGCCCAACTGCTTGGATGGGATAAGACGCAGATCGGTAACACGACCGAAGGCATCTCTTACCGGTTCTACACCGAGCATATAGAGAATCTGGGCGATGGTAGCACCCTCTGTTTCGATAAACTCGCTGCTCCAGAGTGTGTAGCTCACCTTACGAGGATATTCACCCTTATGTCGCTCGCAATACATCTTGATGGTATTGTCGCAAAGTTCCTTTGCCTTCTCCCAGGCATCCTCCGAAGGTGTATTCTCCACATTGATGGAGAAGAGGTTTCTACCGGTAGGCAGGGTGTTCGGATTCACAATCAGATCACCACCAGGAGATGGAGCGGTAAAGCCGCCATTCAGGGCATTCATCAGAGAAGACATCTCGTTGAACGGACTCTGACGGAGCGCCTCCGAATACTTGCCCACATTCTGCAAGGCATGCTCTACGGTAGTAATCGCCTGAGCCAGATGAATCTGCTGACGGGTATATTTAGGTGCTTTCGACATCATCATACCCTTATCTTTAGAAGATTTCAGAGATGCTTTGCCCTTGCCGGCTTTCGCCATCTTCGCCTTCTTCAAATCCTCCTGATACCATTTCTGTCCCTTCTTGATGGCTTCCATCATCTTGTCAGGGAAGCGACCGGTCTGCTCCATCTTCTCAAAAGCCTCACGACTCATCTGCGGAATCTTCTTCTTCTTATGAGAAACCTTGGCAGCACGGAGCTCGCTTACCGTACGGTGGTCCACCCTCTTCGGCTTCGCCTCCTTCGCTCCACCCATCTGGTCTGCCATCTGCATCATCATCTGGATAGGATCCGGAGCTGCCTGCATCGCCTCTACCTTACGGGCCATCTGGAGTTCGGCAGGAGTGATTCCTACATAACGGCAGATGTATTCATCAGAAACCGAGGCTGAACCCAGAAGCTGGGTCACGGTATTGCGTGCCTTGCTCAGATAGAGACGGTCGAAAAGCTGCTTGTGCTTCTCCACACCCTCCTGGGCACGACCTTTCAGTTTATCTACTGCCAGCATTCCGTAGGCAATAGGATCTGTAGCCATCGCATAGACACTGGTGCGGACATCATCGTTATCGTATGGCACACCCAGAGTATAGAGTTTACCGGTAATCTTCTCGTTTGCCAACTCTTCCGCAAAGTTCTCTACTCTTGCGATTTCATCTGCAGAATATGGCTTGTTCATCTGCTTGGCATCGAGTCCCAGTTCTCGGGCGATTCCCATCTTCACGGTCAGCGCCTTCACTTTCAGCGACTGTTCGGCAGATGCCTTCTTTTCGTAAGACTGGATGGCATCGCTCAACTGCTTATAGGTCTGTCGCAATTCGCTCTCCTTGAAAGGAGGAGTGAGATAGCTCTGGGTCTGGGCATAGGTACGGCGCTTGGCAATCATCGCCTCGCCCACATTGCCGATGGTATATATATAAAGATGTGGAACCACACCAATCAATCGGTCACTCCAGTCGTTGCTGTCGAGTGCCACCTGCTTTCTCGGGGTATATTCCAGCGAGCCGTGGGTTCCGAAATGGATAAGTGCATCGGCACTGAAACCATAACGAGCCCAGAGATAAGAGGCAACATAGGTGTAAGGAGGTGCCTGGTCGGTGCCATGCACAATCTTGAAGGAGTCGCCTCCCACGCCTGCCATCACCTGTGGAAGCAGAGCCACATTACCAAACTGCAGTCTTGCCACCGCCAACTTACCGTCATCGGTAGCCATATATTTGCCAGGGAAGGAACCATAGAGCTGATTCAGCTCCTTGATCATCTTCTTAGACAAAGCCTTCTGTGTCCATCCGGCAAACTGCTGGGCGGTAACCAGGGCTGGATGTCCCGACTGGAGGAATTGGGTATAGGCTCCCTCTGCATAGGTTCCGAAGACGGCACCCTGAGCCTGGATCATCTTTGCCAGTTCCTGAGGATTGGCTGGCAACTTGCCTACATTGTATCCCTCATTCTTCAAGCGAACCAGGAGATTGTAGAGCGATGGAACCACTTCCATTCCCGAAGCGGTAAGTGCATTCTGACCCGGACCCTTGAAGTAGAAGATGGCGATACGCTTGCTGCTGTTCTTCTTGTTCTTCAGATTCACATAGCCCTGCACGCTCTCCACAAAACTCTCCATTCTGTCTGGGATGCCGTAAACCTCCTGCAAGCCCTCCTTGTTGATGCGCTGACCGAAAACCACGTATGGACGGATGGCACCATCAATCTCCGGAGTCACGATGCTCTGCGACATGAAGCCGCCATTCATTCCCTGCTTGTCGTTCTCCCAATCGGTGGTCAAGCGGTTGATATTAAGAGGTGAGAACAGAGGAATATTCTTCTGCTTCAGAAACTCTACGAAGTAATCGCCCAACCTGCCGTGCGCCATATTCACTACGGCATTCGCCTGGATACTGTCGGCATGATGACCGGCGATAAAGCTCTGCAGCTGGTTGATGCGATACACCATGAATCCCTTCTTCTCGAAAGCCTTCTCCATATCAGGAGCCGCACCCATAAAACCGGTGAGCAAGATGGTAGGAGCACCTTTCTTATATAATCCGTTCTTCGCCAGGAAGGCATTGTACTCACGGATGCTGTTGAAACCCAATTCATCGCCCTTTTCATCCTTCGGGTCGAAATGAGTCAGGAGATAGTTTGGTCGCTCATCCACACGTTCCGGTTCTGGAGCCATGAACTTCTTTCCGTCGATAAACTTACGGATGTAAGCGAGCATACTGTGATAATTCTTCTTGCTGCCGTTCTCGATGTACTGCATCAGATAATCGGCATCGAAATTATCTACTGATACGATATTGTTGGCTGGGTTGGTAGCAGCATGAGTCAGGGTCGGCACCTTATAGGAAGCCTCTTCCAACTGCTTGCGCTGGTTCTCGTCGATTCGGAGTCCCATACCATTCACGATAATCATATCGTAATCATCCAGATGATCGAAATCATCGGTCGTGATCTCACTCAGTTTAATCATCGCATTGTCGTTGGCATGCGAAATCTGTCCCAGCGCAATAGCCTGATAGTTGAGGAAAGCGATGCGGGTAGTACCCACCCAGGCAGAGTAAGCCTTCGCCAAACCTCCCAGAACAATCACGGCCAATAAGGCCAGGAAGATGTGTTTCTTTTTAATCTTTCTGATTTTTCCTAATCCTTTTTTCATATCTATTCCTTTTTTCGGGCTGCAAAGGTAAGACTTATTTAGAAATTGTACAATACCGAGAAATTGTGATTTTCACATTTTTTATACTTAGAAGTTGGTATCAGGTTAAACGCATTGATATAGTCAGTACTAATAAATAAGTAGTGTTTTCAGGACTTTTTCTTTCATTTCAGCCCTCAAAAAGAGGAATTATTCCGAAATATGCAGAAAGAGCGTAATCACCATTACGGCAATCACGCTCTTTCTACTTATAAACATAAAACATTACGAAGATGAAAGAAAACTTTAGCAAACCTTCTTCTTCCGCTCACAATAGCGTTCGCATTGGGCACAGATGTCATATCCCAGCATGGCACCCAAGATGAAATCCTCCTCCGGCGTAAGCTGGCACAACGGTTTGGTGATTATCATGCGGATAGCATCCAGACATTCTTTCTTACCAAAGAAGAGATTCAGACGGTCGTTGCCAACCGGCTGGATGATATAATCAATGTTCTGACGCTCTAATCTAGTTATGGCAAAAGACTCATATTTCTTGTTGAAGGTGTAGAGCACCAGGCGGCGCACGCCCTTCTTATATTCATATATATGATTCATCAGAACCTTCAAATCTACTGGTGTTGCGATTTCCTGCTGCATACTATCCGAATTTATCTGTTTTTAAACCAAGAATCAGAGAATTCCATCATTCTCCAATTCTTGAAAAATATTTTTGTAAAATTATAACGCTGGCTTGATGGCCTCGAGCCAGGCATCGATACGCTCCTCTGTCTTGTCGTCCTCGTTCACCTCGTCGAGTGCGAGTCCCAGGAACTTGTCGCCATCAATTGCCTCACTGTCATCATAGGTGTATCCGTCAGTAGATACGCCAGGCAATACGGTAGCGCCAGCCTCAACGGCAGCATCATAGAGTTCCTTCATGCCGCCACAGAATGTATCAGGGTAAGACTCGCTGTCGCCACAACCAAACAGGGCCACAGTCTTGCCAGCCAAGCCGGCACTCTTCAATGTCTTCACGCCATCATACCAGTCATCCTGCATCTCGCCGGCTCCCCATGTAGAAGTACCGAGAAGAAGATTCTCATGACTTGTGATAGTAGCGTCATCGATGTTAGCTACATCTACAGCTTCCACGCCCAACTTAGAGGCGATGGTTTCGGCAATCGACTGGCATGAGCCAGTAGAAGAGCCATAAATTACGATTGTTGTTTTCATTTGTCTATATTACTTTTAGTTACATTTATTTTCGGGTGCAAAGATACATCCTTTTTCCATCATCTGCAATACCTAAAAATGATGGTTTCGCAGAAATACCTAAATATGGGGATAGATAAAAAGTTTTAGGACGATTCATCCTAAAACTTCTCTAGTTTCAAAAGTTTTAGGACGATTCATCCTAAAACTTTCTTAAATATTCTACTTTTAGGATGATTTATCCTAAAAAAATAGTATCTTCGCAGCAAATATATAATCAAAGAGCAATGAAATGATATGAAACGAATAGAAAGAACGGAATATCTCAATAAACTGATCGCTTTCAAAGACAAGTCTCTTATCAAAGTGATAACCGGCATTCGCCGTTGCGGTAAATCCACCATTATGGAGATTTATCGTGACTGGCTTAAGAGGCAAGGTGTCAGTGCCGACCAAATCATCTATCTCAATTTCGAGGATTACGACTTCTATGAGCTTCGTAATCCACATAACTTATACGCTTATATCAAGCCATTAATTCATCAAGACAAGATGACTTATATCTTCTTTGATGAGATACAACATGTGGAAGATTTCCCAGACATCATCAACAGCCTCAACCTGAAGCCAACGGTAGATCTCTATATTACGGGGTCGAATGCCTATATGCTGTCAAGCGAAATCGCCACGTTACTATCCGGAAGATATGTGGAAATCGCAATGCTTCCCCTTTCATTCAGAGAGTATGTTGAAGGTATCGGAGGAACCGACAATCTTCCCAAAGCCTATACAGACTACATCACAAGGAGCAGTTTTCCATATACCCTTGAACTGGATACTCCCGCAGAAATCAGCGACTACCTGAATGGCGTATATAACACCATTGTAGTAAAGGATATCATGAGCAGGAAGAAGTTACCCGATGTCATGATGCTGGAAAGCGTTATCCGTTTCACAGCCGACAATATCGGCAACATCCTATCCACCAAGCGCATAGCCGACATCATGACTGCCGATGGAAGGAAAATAGACCAGAAAACCGTAGAACGATATCTGACCGCACTCTGCGAAACCTTCTTCGTATATGAAACCAAAAGATACAACATCAAGGGTAAGCAGCTGCTCAAGACATTGGGTAAATATTATCTAGTAGATATCGGTTTGAGAAGAATGCTCCTAGGTTCCCGCTCATTCGATGCCGGCCGCATCCTGGAGAACATCGTTTATCTGGAACTACTCCATCGCCAGCAGAAAGTATATATAGGAAAGATGGATAATCTGGAAGTAGATTTTGTAGCGATTGATGAAAACAATATCACGTATTATCAGGTAGCTGCTACCGTTAGAGATGAGACTACCTTAAAACGTGAATTGGCATCTCTGCAGCAGATCAATGACCAATATCCTAAGTATATCCTTACACTTGATGAAGACCCTACTGCCGATTACAACGGTATCAAGAGAATCAATGCCCTAAGATGGCTGATGGGAGAAATAGGATAGCCTATATTTCCTCAGAGTAACACCATAATATATAAGGCACAAAAATGATAATTCGATGAAAGATTTTGCAGCGATAGATTTCGAAACGGCCAACCAGCAGCGTACAAGTGTCTGCTCGGTGGGCATTGTGATAGTGAGGGATGGCGAGATTGCAGACAGCTACTACAGCCTCATCAAGCCCGAACCGGAATAGATGCTGAAGCCTGTGCCTGGATAGCAAGAGAGCTGTTATAGTAAGTACCAGAACTGCATGAGGGTGTGTCATAAAGCCATGACACACCCTCTTCTGTTATTTGTCAATTTCAGCACGTATGAATATACCGTTATTGCTGTAATAGAGATCGTAGCCAGGAATATCAATTTCATATCCGCCAACCTCTTTTTCAATTTTATAAGGCTTCAAATCAGGATATTTCTTTGCAATATCCTCAGCTATGACAGTAGGAATAATGCCTACAGGGATCTCAGAGTATTTGCACTCAACACTCGTCCACTCTCCCTTCTCATTAAACTCCACTTTAGAGCCATCACTGAGCAATACTTCATATTCCCAAAAGCCATTATCTTTCTCCTTTTCCACACGGCTGTATGATGCATCAGCAAAATATTGCTTTACAAACAGCTGTGCCGACATCGGCAATGCTGCATAATCAAACTCTTTCTCTTCACTGCTGCATGAAACTGAAAAAACTACAAGTAACATCGCAAAGAATGCAGTAATAAATGTTCGTTTCATTTTCATAATGTTATCATTTAAAATTACTATATTTATACCATAATCTCTAGAACCAATATCTATGATACAGATTCGAAATCTATCAGCCACAAATATAATAGTTTTACTTTAAACTACAATGATTTCAAACTCAAATTAACTATAATTCAATATTTTTTTATTTTTCCATTTGTTCTACTGCCATAGTTCTTAGTTGTTAGACTTATTCAGGTTACAATAGATATTGCATTGATAGAAATTACAAGGTAGACTTTTAGGTTCGGTTTTTGAAAGTGAGTCCTGCTGGCAGTAATGTCGGCAGGATTCTGCGTTATTATGCTCTAATGCAGACTGCGCTTACTTAAATTCTTCAATCTACGGGCAAACTCAGGTGCAACCTCTATCCTATAACTCATTAAGCAAATCCTCCGTAGGAATAAAATCCATTTTTCCTTCGCGATGAAGCTTCAATTCCGTAAAGGCCTGATTGATACTAGCAAGGGCTTCTTCCAAATAGCTCTCGTCATTAGAAAGTACGCCCAAGCTATGATAAATATCAGTATTCAATTGCATCACATTCATTATCGAATCCTTTCTTTTAGCGATACATTGCGTAGAAATTCTGCACCTTGTTATGGAGCATAGAAGCATGGAGAAGACCATTCTTCCATTCTTCAGGAATTTGGTTTATTCCAAATTTAGCGCCCAGGATAGCCCCTGCTACTGCAGCATTGGTATCTGCATCTCCGCCTGATAAAACAATCTTCAAGATACCCTCCTTATACGAGGTTGCATGCCAATAAGCCCATAGGGCAGCCCCTAAAGTTCTGAGCGTATATCCCATACTCTTTTCATCATCCAGGCACAAAGAATCCAGACCTTCATGGTATACCAAGTCAACAAATGGAATGATTCGCTCATCATATTGTTTAGCAATGCCAATCACATCTTCTTCATCCAATATCCTGTCTTCAAAGACAAGAGCATGTATGATAGAAGAAACGATAACGCAAGAGCCCACACAGCGAGGATCATAATGAGTTAGCTTACAGATATTCTCTGCATTATTAGCCACATTTTCCTTCATAAGTCCTACCACAGAAGTTCTCATAACAGCCCCATTAGCTGCAGCTTTTTTCTTTCCCATCTTCCAGATAATCTCTGCAGCCTTCTGCGGATTCGAAGTATAGTCGCCAAGAGCCATTACATTATAAGTATGCCGGCCAATTCCCATGCCTCCGTTCATCATCCATTCCTTAAACCTTCTGGCAATATCAAGAATATCTACCTTTTGACAAGCCACAAAGGAATCTAAGATGCATAGCATCATATCAGTATCATCTGTCCAGTCGCCTCTTTTCCAACGACGACGATGATCATCCTGCACGATTTGTGAATAGTCCTCTATCCCATTAGGATAAAATTGATTCACCTCTTGCTTGGACATAAACTCCGTGCTCAGTCCCAAGGCATCTCCTACAGCTTGCCCGAAGATTGTGCCGAGGAACCTTTCTTTTAAAGTTTCATTTTCCATTTTTTCTATTCATACAACCAACAAATCGTAAAGTCATCCATATTTGGCAATAGTACTGTACCGATTACACAACTTCACTTTTTTAACGACAACACTTATTCCCTTTTATGCTCCTTCAGATACAAATTAAACTCATTAAGAATCTGACGAAGATTATCATCAAGCACATTATTATATACACAACAAGCCAGTTCTTTTGGCATTTCCATCCCTCTTGTAGCAACAGCTATTCCTCCAGCCATACACGCCATAGTATCTGCATCACCGCCAAGAGAGATGGCATTACGGATAACAGAAGTATAACTATCTGCTTCGAGATATGAGATGATAGATTCAGGAACACTCGACTGACAACTAACCCTAAATCCATAATCGGGACGAATTTCAGCAAGAGTACGATGGAGATTATAACCTTCGAAATGAGCCTCAACATAATCGCATATTTGCTTCTTGTCTTTTCCCTGACGAGCCAGGAAGATACAAGCAGCAATAGCCTGCGCACCCTTTATTCCCTCAGGATGGTTATGAGTCACCTCTGCAGAAATCTTAGCAAGTAGCAAAGCCTCATCCAATGATTTGGCATAAAAGCCACATGGACTTACTCGCATGGCAGAACCGTTACCATAGCTGTTGTAAGGTTCCGTTTTCCTACTAATAATCCACCGTAAAAACTTCTGCCCATAGCCGGCAAACATATACTTCCGTCCCAATTCTTTCATGCACTCCACGAGCTTCTCGTGGCTATGTTCAGGATCAATCGTCAGCCATTTTGCTACAGCCAAGGTCATAACCGTATCATCCGTAAAACGAGGCTCTTTGTATATATCGAAGTTCCCATGCTTTACCGGATGAAATTCATACGCAGCCCCGAAGCAATCGCCAGCGATTGCTCCAATGATACCAGTTGTAGGAAAGGGCAACTCTGCCCTCCCCTTTGTCTCCTGCATCACCTCTTGTTTCCCTTTTTTACGAAGAAGTGCACTCCGTAAATCCGTTATTTTCTTTAGTAACATCATAATTGTAAATTCCTTTTAGCTTTAACACATGCGAACGAGCACTATGAAAGTTTGCCTTCAAATGTCCGAATGCTATCTATTGGTGCAAAGATAAACAAAAAGCACGTCTCCCACAAGAGATTTCGATTTTTTATATGTTTTTTAAGGAGGAGTGGTTACCTTATAGGATTCTATCCAACAGAATGAGATTTACATAGATATATCCTCTTTCTCCTCCAATTCAAGGGCATTATATCATATTGTTTGGTATAGTCGCTAAGAGCCATTACATTATATGTATGCCGACCAATTCCCATGCCTCCGTTCATCATCCATTCCTTAAACCTTCTGGCAATATCAAGAATATCTACCTTTTGACAAGCCACAAAGGAATCTAAGATGCATAGCATCATGTCGGTATCATCAGTCCAATCGCCTCTTTGCCAACGACGACGATGATCATCCTGCACGATTTGTGAATAGTCCTCAATCCCATTAGGATAGAAACGATCCACCTCTTGCTTGGACATAAACTCCGTGCTCAGTCCCAAGGCATCTCCTACAGCTTGCCCAAAGATGGTACCAAGGAATCGTTCTTTTATAGTTTCATTTTCCATATTTTTCTATTCATACAACCAATCGTAAAGTCATCCATATCTAGTAATAGTACTGTACCGATTACACCGCTCCACTTGGTACCGATACAGTGCTATCATCATATAATTAAGTAAGACAATAAAACATTGTTAGTCAACATGATTAGATAAACAACAACAAACAATACTATATTCACCCAATGATATGAACAATTCCATTTTTTCGCTATTGATTCCAAATCATTAACACACAAATTGAAAGCATACTCAAATGGTAAATGGTAATGTCGAATCATTTTAATGTATAAAAAGACATTCAATACTGCATACAATATCAATATCAACAATACGTAAAAAGACATGAAACCGTAAAAGCGACCAGACATAATCCAACAAACACTTGGGCATATTGCAGACGAAGCCAATACTCCTCCTTGCAAGCCACAAATTAAAAGCAACAGAAATTTGCTTGTAATTTAAGCCACAACACTTACCTAGCATCAAAAGAAAAGTGACACAAAGCCCGAAAATGCCCATCACAATCATTCTTACGACATTATATTTTTTCATTTCTATCCAAACCTTTTATACATCATATTCCGACTTGTAACATTTAGTCCTTTCTACCAGGTATCGTTATCTGTGAAAAAATAGTATTTTCATCCCATTCTGGTATTTCTGTCACATTGATATCAGGCAACAAAAAATCCTCGATATCTGGATATTTTGCCAATATTGCTTCGTCACTAACAGTAAGTCTTGAACGAATCTTTTTGAAGAATTTTACTTCTGTGTATTCTATGCGATTATCAGCTTCAATAGCTTTGATGGCAAGTGATACCAGTAATAACTGCTCTGTTTCGTTCAATTCCACAGAATTTAGTTCTTTAAGATATGATTGCAGAAACATTCCACCCTGCTCATTGATTTCTGTAATCCATGAGTTAAGGTACTTCTCCGAATCAATACAGTTGAAGATTTTGTCCTTTGCACACAAATCTCTAACCAGATTTACTTCTTCTGTAGCAATATCTCCATCACAAGCTATGCAACAGAAAACCGTTTTCAAATATAATTCTTCTTTTATCATAATTATAATCGTTTAAATGTTAAAACCAATATGAGGTCTATCATCTGACTTTTTTATCTCCTCGCCATTCATCATAGCCCGAATACGCTCGTATTTGCGCAGTTCATTGTTGCTAAGTGAAGGATTAGTGTTTGATATTGCTGTTTTCAATAGCTCCATTGTTATTTTACTATGTTGCCGAAGTGCATTTCGTGAGGCATCATTAACTATAAGTTGTATATCTGCCGAAACATAACCTTGAGTCATATCAGCTAATTGAGGATAGTCTAATCCAAAATCGTAAGGACGTTTTTCAAGATACAACTTGAACAACGCTATTCGAGCTTCGAAATCAGGCACACCAATGTAATACTTTTTATCCAATCGTCCCGCACGCAAGATAGCAGGATCTATCATATTGGGATAATTGGTTGCTCCAATAATAAAGACACCTTTTTCTCCCGTCCGATCCATCTGTGCCAACATCTCATTCACTGCACTTCTAGACATTTCATGCACATTGCCATCATCACGATTAGGAACAAGCTCATTCATCTCGTCTATGAAAATCACAGTTGGTGCATTCTCCTCAGCCTCTTTAAACATCTTGGCAATGTTCTCTTGTGTAGCATTGACATAACGACTCTTTAGTGTTGCTGGTGTAATGCACATAAAATTGAATCCAACCTCTTCAGCAAAATGTTTTGCGAAGAATGTTTTTCCACAACCAGGAGGCCCATACAGTAACATTCCATTTGGTATGGTTACACCATAACGATGATATTCTTCAGGGTTGTGGAGAGGTTCGATAACTTCTTCACGCATTTTTTGCTTCAACTCTTCCATACCAGCAACAGCAGCAAATCCTTCACCGTTTTTCTTTATTTCTGTAGAACCAGATGCATCATTTGAATGCGATTGTGAGAGAATTTTTCGCTTCGTTGATTGACGTTCAATTTTTACTTCGCCATCAATAGCCTTTATAAACTCATCGGCACTTTGGAATCTGTCCTCTGTATCATAGCTTATAGCTTTTGCTATTACATTTAGCAATTGATTGTCAAGTTCATACCTGTCTTCTTTTGTCAGTTCCAACTCCTTGTCTCGTTCTGCTAAAATACGGTCTATGATTTCTTGTCCATGCATTTTTGAAACATCAACAAACCAAGGTAATTCGCCGTAAAGAAGATGAAACATCATTACTCCAACAGAATAGAGATCTGTCTGAATAGAGCATACTCCCGAAAATCGTTCTGGTGCAAGATAGAAAGGATTCAGTTCATCCAAGTTAGGTTTGGCTGGCGGTTGGTTCAAGAATCTTGCATAACCAAAGTCTATGAGTTTCAAATCTTGCAAATCTCCGACGAGATTGAGGAAAACGTTTTGTATCGTCACCTCGTTATGTATAACTGGAATTGGCAGCGAATGTAAAAATGATAATGCCGACAATACTGTCCTTAGCTATTGTTTTTATCTCATAAACGCTGATTTCATCATCACGGATAATTCTCTGCGACAAAGTTTCTCCGCTTACAAATTCGGTGACGAACCAAGCATATTGACTTCCGTTCATCATCATATTGCCAGAGTCTATAAACTGACAAAGGTTATGGTGATGCAGTAGTTTGGCTATCTCCACTTCTATCACTCGTCCATTATCATCAATCTGATTACGATTGAGTTTTGAATAGTTGATGAGTTTCAAGAAACGAGTTTTGCCACTTGAGTCTTTCACACGATAGGTTTCCGCATAAGAACCATGCTTATGCGGAAACACTACAATGTATGAACCTATTTTTTCGTTCTTCTTGAAGTACATAATCCTACTACTTAAAGAAATATAAATATAATACAACCAATAAGGAACAACAATGTTACCATACAACCTGATTTTGAATCATTATTTCTCGCTGTTGAAAGTATTTCTTGCATTCGTCGATTACCATTAGCTATATTTCTATTTAACATTGCAAGTTCTTCAACTTTAGGTTTCAAAGCGACAAGTTGAATATGAATATTTTCCGGCAATTCGTAATGCAAGATATTCTCAAGACACAGTATAGCACATTGTGACTCTTTATCCTTAAAGTCCAAGATATCTTGCCTTTCTGTTATTCCATCGTCACTTTTACCTACTTGTTGTGTTAGTATTCCCTGTTGCGACAGAAGCATAAAAGTTAAGGCACAATCGATTTCTTTAGACAATTTATCTCCTTTTGAAATATCATGAAGAGACTTCATGTATTCTAATAGAGAACTAAATGATGTTATCTTATCCATTTTCTATCATTTTTAATACATTATCTAGTGTTGTTGAGAAAATGATATTTTGACTACGAATTTTATGTTTATCAAAAATTACCATAATGTCAACATCTTTATCCAAAAATGGAACTAGGGCGGCTTGTGCATCCAAACTGCTTATGTACAATTCTTCAAACTGCCGTTTTAATGCAATATTAGTAGGAACTATTATTAAATCATCTATACTCGCTTCGTTCAATTGTTTGCCCAGTAAATCTTTATGAGTATCATTTTTTCTAAAGCTTCTTTTATTCCCATAATTACAAACTATTTTAGTAATCCTCCTGCATTAGCCGCTTCCTCATTCGGCATAAGGTCAATAAGACCACATACAATAGGGTGAAGTTTGTCAACCGATGGCTGATTATTTATTTCTTCCAAGCCTCTATTAACAAGTTGGCGAGCACGTGTCGAGTCTTTCCAACAAATCGTTCCAAAACGATTATGACAATCACGTATAAGCCCCATGCACTGATATACCAAAGTCAAGTGAACAAACAAGCTGCTAATTTGGTCTAGAATTTCTCGCCCAAGCTTTGCGTCTTTCACTCGAATGACGTTATCTACTTGCCCCCGAATTTGGTTCACTAGTAGAGCAGACTTGTCGTTACCTAATTCATTTTGCGCATTTTCCAATCTGTCAAATTCTTCTCGAAGTTCTCTTTCTACACGTTGCCACTCAGTACTATCGTCAAGTTCCTCTATTTTGCGTAGGAGTTCCTTTAAATTTGACATAGTGCGCATAGGATCGTTCCTACTTGAAGCCAATTCTTTTACGGAATCAAGTTCTTTGGTCAACTCCTCTACAGAGATACCAGAGGAGAGCAATGCCTCTATACTTCTTTGAGCAGAACCCAACTCTTTGTTTACCCACAAAATAGCATCCTCAGAAGACTCCCGCTTACTTAAGTCAAGTTCTTTTTTTACAGTGAAGTCAACTGATGGAAAATACACTTCCATGGTCATCATCTCTGAGGAATCAACATGCAACGTAATTTCCACATTGGAATTTTCAGGGATGAGCTGTTCAACATCATCACCAGTTACAACCACATTGGATATTTGCGTATTTAATGCAGCAGTTTTTCCTTCGGCTTCTAAGCCTGATACTTGATAAACAGGAATAGACAATACGTCTGTAGAAACTCCAGGGCGCAATGCCTGTGTTGTTTTTCTATCTGGCACAACACCTACGGCTGGCAGAGGTTTATTTTTTTCCAATCCTTTGGCAGGTAAGAACACACCACGTTTCTTTACGTCATTGTAAACAGCTATACCTATATTGTATGGAAGAGGTGCGGCACCTACTTTGACACCTTGGATAATGGTAAACTCAGAAGGGAAAACCTCAACGGCATTGCCTTGCTGATTATAAGCCTTAACTTTGAATGTATTTGGCTTGCCTTCAAGCAAGAATGCCTCAATGACATTGCCACTTGCATCAACCTGAGTTCGGTCACTTCTCCACGCACCATCTGCACGCTGTAATTCTATAGATAACTCATTAGGGCTATTGTTTCCTGTCTTTTCCTTATCGATGCTGATGCTGACCCATTCAGATGACTCTACAGATGTAGATTCATAACCAACTTGCAGAAATACAATTTCCGACTTTGCTTCTTTTTTATTTCTGCCTCATTGATATTAGCATCAATAGTAGAAGCATAAAGAGCAGCTCCACGCGCTACTGCGGTCATAGGATTGATACTCGTATCAACATTTGGTGTAATCTCTGCTTTCAACATATCACGAATGATTGGCGAATAGGTTGGACCACCGACAAGAATTAGAGAAGACAGGTCTTTTCCTGTAAGACCATTACGTTCCAACAGTTTCTTACAGATACCAACTGCTTTCTTATATTGTTCACCAATAGCGTCTATAAGTTGATCTTTGGTAATGGTTATTTCGAGATCAATCTCCTCCCCATTATCATCTTGCCCCAAATTAAGATTGCGGTCATAAGTAGAATAGTCTGCACTATCTGCAAATGATAATGCTATTCTCATTTCCTCCGCAGGACCTTTAAGTGCATCTATTAAAGCTTTCTTTTTCCATTCTGTAGTCTCATATGAAGAAAGAGCATAGTCCTCTTTCAAACTTGGCATAAGAATTTTATTTACAACGGCTTCATCAAGGTTCTTACCACCAAGATAGTTATCACCTTCTGTATCAAACACCGTCAATATTCCATCTTCGACCTTTACAAGAGCTGCGTCAAACGTACCTCCGCCAAAGTCAAAGACCAACCATTTGCCATCTTTCTTCTCACTCGACAATCCATACGCCATACAAGCGGCTATAGGCTCTTGTAACAATTCACACTGCTTGAAACCTGCGATACGTGCAGCCTTCATAGTAGCATCCTTTTGGATTGCAGTAAACATAGCAGGTACTGTAATAACAACAGAATTTACAGTTTCATCATTGATAAGACTCTTCAACTCTTTCAATACTTCTGCGGAAAGTTCCTCTGGAGAATAACTATCCTTTGGCATATTCTCATTGGAATATTTCTTATCTGAACCCATTTCACGTTTGAATTCCAAATAGCCACACTCCTTTGGAGGCTCATTCTTGCTCAAAGCTGTAATAGCATCAGAATACACAGAATCCTTTGCTTTCATGCCAATACGCAAAGCACGTTCCCCTTTTATCTTTGAGAAATAAACACAAGAAGGCAATGTGTCCATAAGGTTTTTGGTCTGCTTAATAACAGACTCGCCGTTCTCCATTCTGGCAATAGCCGAGTTTGTCGTACCAAGGTCTATGCCATAGTCTATTTTGATTCTTGCCATAATTATTGTATTTAAATATTTTGACTTACTACGATTTCTGTCAGGTTGTATCATCTTGCCATTATAATTAACCTGCATTTTTATCATTCCCGTGATTATACGCTTGCCTTCAGGTAAACTTTCGTCTGGAACGAATCTTGTTTGGAATTGCATACCATCGTTATATTCCTGTCCGAGCAAACTTATAATTTCGTATCCATTAGCACGCACATTGTTTATCATACGGTCCTTTGCTTGAACAAGCTGCTTGTAGCCCCTTACAGATTTATCCATCTTCGAAAGGTTTGTCTCGATTCTTGCTATTTCATCTGCAAGTTTAACAACAAGTGAATGGTCTGGTTCTCCAGTTATCTTACTTGCAGATGATGCATCAAGTTGCTTTTGTACAATAGCAAGAAGTTGATTGTCTAACTTTACCGATTCTTCTTGCATTTTAGTTTGGGCCGCTTGCAATGCCTCTTGTGCTCTACGAACATCACCTATAGTTGATGTCCCCGATTTAATACGCTTCGTTAACCAACATGCTACACCTACTATAATAACAAGAACAACTATTACGACAATGACTCCATACAAAGTACGAGATTGAAGTTGATCTTGGTTGGTACGAACATTATTATCTGTAGCGTCAATCTTTCCATTTATATTTTCTCTGTCTGTAGATTGTGCTTCTTCTAAAGATTTGCACTTATCTTGCAAACTGTCAATAGCCAAACGTTGTGCATCGTTCTTCTTTACTAGTGTTTGTATTTCGCGTTCTGCCACATGCTGGTTCTCAATAAGTTTTCGCAAATTATTATCTGCTTTTACTTGCTTGTTCTGCAAAACATAACACTTTTCTTCCAAAGCTTTAATCTTGTCAGTATTATCGTTTACCGACTTGGCATTAGCGAACTGACAACCTATAACTGCCAGTATCAAAATTGTAAATATCTTCTTCATATTATCATTGATTAAACAGTCCACTCCCTATTAATACTAATACACCGGCTATGCAGAATCCCGCAGCAAAGTCTCCATCGTTTGCAACACAAATAGCGCCAGCAATACAGCCAAGAACTATCCATACAATAAAAGCAATCAAACAACCATTATTGGAAGAAGAATTAGAACTTGACGAACTATAACTGTTTGTTGATGTTGTCTGTCTATTCGCAGATGCTCTATTTGTTGTTGAGGCACTGGAGCGTGCTGTAGAAGTAGGTTTCCTCTGAGTTGGTCGTGAGGATGATGAACTTGATGTGTACGCAGATGTAGATACTCCTAATTGGTCACATAATCCTTTTAATATAGAACGATTTTCATTATATCTGCCATTCTTATATTCGGATTCCATGTCAAAGCCATCCATTATTTTTGTGGCTTTCCAAGCTTCTTCCAATACAGATTTTACATGGGTTATTCCAAGTATTGCCGCCAAAGTTGCGTTTGGATCATCTTTATCAGCACTAAATATAGATTGTGCTTCATTAACCTCTGCAATGATATTGCTTAATGCATTTCCTACTACTTGTGTTGAAATTTTAAGATAATAGGAATTAGATATGCCAAGTTTGCGCTTTATAGACTGAATATGCGGTTTCGTATTATTTAACAACGTAACAGCATGGCAGATTTTATCTGGTAACAAGCAGTATTTACGCAATTCCTCATGAATAGCTCTATCTTCCATAAAAACTTCAGATGGTGGTAAATTGTCAATAATCCTTTGAAGAATATCGACGTTCTCCTTACATCTATCTTTAGCCATTTGTCCTACAACAATGCTTTTTGCATATTTCTGCAAGTTCATGGCTTTGTGTGCAGCATCAGGTTCTTCGGAATCATTAAAATAGTCAATACCACATTGTAGTATTTCAAGTCCTAACTTATCAGCAATCATTTGATACTGCAAATCAGTTAGAGAAAGTATTTTGTTAAGCTGCGAGAGAGCATTCCTCGTATTTTTCCTTAATTCTTCTCCAGCATTGAGCCTTGCATTAGAACCTTTACCTTTAGATTTTTTGGCTATTTCAACAGCTTCTTGTATGCTATCAACAAGAGGTTTCACAGCCTTTTCGCCAATATGACTTTTCCAAGCATCTTTAGTTATGAAAGGAAGTAGCTTGTTTATCCCTACTTCCCCACACAGAACATCAAGAAAAGAAAATACTAAGTTTGAAACTTCAATATTTCCTTCTGTTCCGATTATTGCAGATACGAATTGATTAATGTATTGTGTATTCTCATACAGAACTTCAGCACACGTTATGGCGCAGCTATAGTTTCTACATATCAAAGCACACACGATACGATTCTGCAAAGATGATGCACAATCTCTTTTTTGCCAAATTTTCTCAGCCTTATCTATTTCACCTGCAATAAGATGATTAAAAGCCACATCATCTAATGGAGTAGTTTTTAGAAACCAAAACTGAGCATACAATATTTGATCTTTAGGCAAAGTTAACTTTGCTTCAGCATCTGCTACCGAAGCCTCTGTACGATTAATTGGTGAAAGATAATTAGATAAATCTAATGGAAATGACACCGGCTTCCCCACTTTCAGAAAAGCTTTCATACGATTGTGATTAGCCAATCTTTCCTTTGTTGGAGAATTTGAATAAACCCCTAACAGACGATATGGATTGCTTTGTAGTATATTCATTTTAATTCCTTGAACAAATAAAATCAACAGACTCCCTTGTTGACGAAATCAACTCTCTAATATATACGAAAAAGCGCGGAGCCAGACTGTTGCCCGTTCCACGCTATTAAGGCCTTCGCATTGCCCTGTCTGTCGAAACGAACAACGCTGGAAGCCCCACGCCGATGTAAGTATATAGTACCACCTATCAACTCATTGCTAAATGCTATGAGCCAATAAGGGCTGTATATATGATACATCCCAAGGGGCGTCCCCGTTGCTTTGTTCTTGACAGACATTTGGAAGTTGCGAAGTTCTAATAGCGTCAAAACCAAAGCGTACAGTTACGCCTTTTATGTATATATGTCCATCCCACCTTCGTCCAGTTGGAGCTTCCAGTAAGGATATGACACCGCAAAAGTAACAATTATTATCGAATCTACAAAACTTTTAGCTAAAAAGTTTCGAAAAAAGTTGTATGAGGAGACACTATCGTAAAAAGGAAGGTGTCTGCGGAGCATGATTTTTCCAACAAAAGGGATGAGGCTAGGAGGAAGTTTAGAAAGAAGTACGCAAGCGACAAAGAACCAACAAATATACGCACGTATAAATCTTTTTTCTTCGAAAAAAGTATCAAAGTATCATTTTTAGGCATAAAATAAAAGTTATATCATTAATACACAGAACCTTATCACGAATGAGACTTCTCTGAAAATGAAGAGAGAAGTATCATCGAAGTATCATAAATTAGCGAGAAGTATCATGATTTCTTGCTTGCATCGAAAAAAAATGCTTTATGAAGTGATAATAATAGCATTTACAAGGCAATAAACAGGATGTTTTTGCGTTTAGTAAAACAGAATGTTTTATTCTTAATACTTAAGAAACATGGATGAAAAGGAATTACTGAAAAAGGCTTTTGAGTACGGAAACGTACCTAGCAACATCACCTATTGTTTCACCGAACCATGTCCGATGAAAAACAAATGTATCCACTATCTATCCGGTCTCTACAAAAACGAGAAGACTGATAGAGGGGATGCCATCTTCCCAAATGCCCTGAAAAACGGGAATTGCAAGTACTTCGCTCCGCTGCGTGTCGTGAAAATGGCAT
>ENA-OQKQ01000097-OQKQ01000097.1-human-gut-metagenome-genome-assembly--contig:-NODE-97-length-34515-cov-5.771286_pt1 | contig 34515 bp, 26 predicted proteins | sample MGYA00242651_ERZ504803 | MGnify/ENA primary metagenome ERZ504803 (study PRJEB26092, sample SAMD00036380) | human gut metagenome | host: Homo sapiens | study: EMG produced TPA metagenomics assembly of...
GCCATACGGGCGTCGCACGCACCCGAAGTATAAGAAAGGATATGTGAAAAGACACTGTCGCCCATCACACGATGTTCGTACGTGCCACGAAGGATTTTTCCCAGGCCATGCCCGTAATTGCCCTCGAAAGAACGCTCGGCGGCGGCCTTGTTCAGACGGGCAGTTTCGAGAATAAAACGGATTTCGTCCAGTGGGGCGGTCAATGCGAAGTCATAGACTTTACGGAGAGACAAATCCAAAGTATTCCCCTCTGCTTCCGTGCTTGCGACAGCTTGCTTATTCAACAACACTTCGCTGTTGCGCGCCACATATATAAAGGTGGTATGCCCACCGGCAATAATAGCGGTCGCCTTATCTCCTCCGGCCTCGCAACACACTTCTATATAGAGTTTCTCTTCTATATCGTTTTTTAAGGATATATGAATACGCTTTTCGTCAATAAAACGCTTTCCTGCCTCCATTGCTTCCGGCGTACTGTCTTTCAAGACTTCCAACTGATATTCGGACTTGCCTATCAAAGCGCCCAACGCCACGGCAATGGGCAGTCCAATCATTCCCGTACCCGGAATGCCTACGCCCATCGCATTCTTCAAGATATTGGCACTTAAAAGCACCGTTACTTTCTCCGGGTCGCTTGTTCAATACTTCCGCAGCTTTCGCCACACATAACGCCACTGCAATAGGTTCTGTACAACCATAGCAGGAATTACTTCACGCTTGACCAATGAGATGATTTGCTGTCGTTCTGTCTCCGTCATATCCGTCTTAATTATTTAATTATCGATACTGCAAATGTAGAAAAAAAACTAAAATAAAAAGAGACCGAACTCCTATTTTACAACAGAGTTCGGTCTCTTCAAGAAAAACACGGATGTATTATTTGAAACAGTTATCTCATTTCACAAAGTTCAATCCAAGTTCCATCTCATTTGTTTTGGCAAACACATCCGGTGCTTGTTCCAATATAGCTTCTACAACACCTGCAAACATAGCGAAGTCCGGATTACTTGTAGCAGCTTCTTTAATGGCGGCTACAATTTCTTCATTCTCTAATAAAGACAACAGAATATCAATAAGTTTCGATCCCAACTCTTTGTCAATATAAACAGCCAGTTCATTGCCTTCTTCATTAACCGAATAGCCCAAAGGAATTCCGCTGGAAAGCATCGGAATCAATTCCATCAATTTAGGCAGCACAACCGGAATAACAGTTTCCATATCCAGCCCCTTGGTAGTCATTTTCTGCACAGCACCTATGATTGTAACTTCCTTTACCTGGGATACACTTCCCGGTGCAGACTCCACGTCATCCGTAACTATGGTCTGTATGGAATCTATACAATGACCTTTGGAGTGTCCTTCTTGACATACTCCTCCACATTCTCGAGATTGTTGACACAGAGAAGCAGCATATCCTTTGTAAAATTTCCGATACGCTCTGCCCTCATCTTTATCTGTGAAAGGGACTCCTCACCTGACACATAAAGTATCTTCTGTCCCATCTCTGACATATTCCTGCACATCTGCAGCAATATGGTGGATTTACCTATACCCCGGATCTCCTCCCACCAGCACAAGGGATCCGCTCACTATCCCGCCGCCTAATACTCTGTTTAATTCGCCTATTCCTGTGGTAAAACGCGTCTCGTCGGTGGTCTCCACCTCCAAAATGCTTGTAGGCGCCACGACAGCCCTTCTACCGGACTGGCTCTTGGCGCCTACTGTCACTTTCTCCTCGCAAAATGAATTCCACGCTTTACAGCCGGGGCACTGCCCCATCCATTTTGTCGATTCGAATCCACATTCCTGGCAAAAAAACACCTGTTTTCCTTTTGCCATAAATATCTCCTGTGTATGCTATATTAGTCAAATGCTCTCTTAACATCAACCTTGACTGGTCTGCCCTCTTCAAGATCTACGCTTATGCTCATCTTGCCACCGAGGTTGGTCTTGTTCTTGCCGACATATACATCGTCTACGTGAACCTTGTACTCCGTCTCAGGCTCAAGCTCAAGTGTGATGGACGCATTCTCTGGTCCCTCAACTACAAATGTAACATCGTTCTCATCAGCCTTGAAACCATGTACTGCTGTTCCCGGTACTGACTCATATACGAACATTCCGTTCTTCTCAAGCTTTGTGATCTCGTTGAAAGTCTTTATCTTGTAGATATCTCCCTGGAACTCAAAACCGTCCTTCTTGGTCTTTGCTCCAAGCTCATAATTACCGAATTCCAATGACTCCCCTGTGCATTTATCAATTCATTTACTACTGACATTGATCTTATCCTCCTGTTGTTTTTGTATGATCTGAACTCTATCGCAATAATATCCTGATATATATCAATAATCTCTGTATACTATCCGTTAGTGATTTTCATTATACAGTAATGCATCCTTTTTTTCTACAAAATTATGCATTTTCACCAATATTTCATATTAATTTCTACTGCTTAATTTTCCGCACTTGGCACTACTGTATATCATGCTCACATCACAAATATCTAATCCGACATCATTTCTCTGTCTTTTGTTTCGCTGTAAGTGATATTTTCTCAGTGGTTTTTCCGTCGGCTTCCTTCTTTTTCTTCGTTGACACTGTGACTGTATCACCTTTTTTGACATCACCTCTAAGCATCGCCTCCGCAAGCACATCCTCCACATATGTCTGGATAGCCCTTTTGAGTGGTCTTGCTCCGTACTTCTTGTCATAGCCTTTTCCAAAGATATATTTCTTTGCATGGTCGGTGAACTTAAGCTCAATATCCATCTGTGTCTGGACACGGTTCTTAAGTTCCTTTAACATAAGTCCGGTTATATCCTTTATATTTGCCTCGCTCAGGGCATGGAACACGATTATGTCGTCTATTCTGTTCAGGAACTCCGGCTTGAAGGTTCTCTTGAGCTCATCCATTACATTGCTCTTCATCTTCTCATGTTCCTTTGTCTCATCGCTTACCGTGACAAATCCAAGCTGCTTAGGGTCAACTATACCCTGTGCCCCTGTATTGGAGGTCATGATTATGATTGTGTTCTTGAAATCCACCTTTCTTCCCTGGGAATCCGTTATGTGTCCGTCATCAAGTACCTGAAGGAGAATGTTGAACACATCGCTGTGAGCCTTCTCTATCTCGTCAAACAGCACAACAGAATACGGATTGGTCCTGACCTTCTCACTGAGCTGTCCGCCCTCCTCAAAGCCTACATAACCCGGAGGTGAACCTATCATCTTGGACACGCTGTGCTTCTCCATGTACTCCGACATGTCAACTCTTATCAGGGCATCCTCACTTCCAAATACTATATCTGCAAGAGCCTTGGAAAGCTCTGTCTTACCGACACCTGTAGGTCCGAGGAACAGAAATGATCCCATCGGCCTCTTCGGATCCTTAAGTCCGACTCTGCTTCTCTTGATAGCACGTGATACGGCTGTAACAGCCTCCTCCTGGCCAACTACCCTCTTGTGAAGTTCACTCTCAAGGCGTTCAAGCTTCTTTGACTCCTTCTCCGTGAGCTTGCTCACAGGGATCTTGGTCCACACGGACACAACATCCGCAATATCGTTCTCCTGAACTATGATATTTCTCTGGCTGGAAGACTGCTTTCTTGCATTCTTCTTTGCAAGCTCCTTCTGTCTCGCGCTCAACTCTGCCGCCGCCTCTATATTGCCAGCCATGAGTGCCTTCTCCAGATCGTCGTTGAGCGTTGTAAGCTCAGCCTCCACAGCCTTTTTCTTCTCATAATTATGTCTGTCCGATGAGAATCCGAGCCTCTTTCTGGAGCATGCCTCATCCATAAGATCTATGGCTTTGTCCGGCAGGAATCTGTCTGTTATATATCTGATGGACAGATCCACCGCAGCTTCAACCGCATCATCGCTTATATCGACATTGTGATGCTGCTCATAGCATGGTCTGAGTCCCTTGAGTATCTCCACTGCCTCATCCCTTGTAGGCTCATCCACGTACACCGGCTGGAATCTTCTCTCAAGGGCCGCATCCTTCTCTATATACTTCCGATATTCGTTCAGAGTCGTAGCACCTATCATCTGGATCTCGCCGCGTGACAGGGACGGCTTCAGTATATTGGACGCATCTATTGCACCCTCGGCACCGCCTGCCCCTATGAGTGTGTGAAGTTCATCCACAAACAATATGATATTGCCATCCGATATGACCTCTCCGATGACCTTCTTTATCCTGTCCTCAAACTCTCCTCTGTACTTGGAACCGGCAACCATGCTTGAAAGGTCAAGCGAAAGAAGCCTTTTACCCTTTACAGTATCCGGCACTTCATCGTGGGCTATGAGATATGCTATGCCCTCCACAACAGCAGTCTTTCCAACACCCGGCTCTCCGACCATACATGGATTGTTCTTCATTCGTCTGCTGAGTATCTGCATGACTCTCTCTATCTCTTTTGTACGTCCGATGACCGGATCCATATTGCCCATCCGTGCTTCCTGTGTCAGATCTCTGGAATACTGATCCAGTGTAGGTGTGGATGTCTTGCTCTTATTTCTCGACTTTTTCAGTGCTGCATATTCTCTCTTTGCCGTATTCGCATCGCTTCCACAGGCCAGAAGTATGTCTGTGTACACCTTCTGGATATTTACATTCTCTGATGCCATAAGCTTTACAGCTACACAGTCTGTCTCCTTTATAAGTGCCAGAAGGATATGCTCTGTTCCCACCTCCTGGGAATTGAGTCTTCTCGCCTCATACTGTGAGTCATCGAGAATCCTTCTTGCGCTCATCGTATATTTGTCTCTCTCCCCTGTGACTACTCCACCAGGTTCCAATGTATACTTCAACGCATCTATGATCTTAACTATATCCAGACCATTCTCGTTCAGAATACTGTACGCTGTTGTATCTGCTACAGATGCCAGTGCAACGATAAAATGCTCGCTTCCGACAAAATTCTGTCCAAGCTTCCTCGCCACCCTGTTTGCCTCTTTTATAACTATGTCAGATTCTTTGCTGTACGGTAATTTCATTCAGTCCACCTCAAATCTAAATAATCTAGGATTTTATGCGCTTCATTATAGCATATGTCGTCGTGCGTAAGCGCGATGACCTACGCACGCATCAGCGTGCTTCATTATAACATATATATTACAGGAATACAAAAGAGGTTTTGAGACAAATTCTCTCAAAACCTCTTCCGTAAATATATATCTATAGATTACTGCTCGTCTATAGCCTTACCTATATCATGTCTCATGTACTTGTTGTCAAATGTGATCCACTCTGTCGCAGCATATGCATTCGCACGAGCCTCGAAAAGATCCTTGCCCTTTGCTGTAACACCGAGTACACGGCCGCCATTTGTCACGATCTGATCACCGTCAAACTTTGTGCCGGCATGGAATACAAAGTAGTCATCCTTACCGTCAAACTTCTCAAGTCCATGTATAGGATAGCCCTTCTCATATGATACAGGGTATCCGTCTGATGCAAGAACTACGCACACTGCCGCATTGTCCTCAAACTGAAGATCAACTTTATCAAGTGTTCCGTCGATACATGCCTCCATGACATCGATAATATCATTCTTCATACGAGGAAGAACTACCTGAGCCTCAGGATCGCCAAATCTTGCATTGTACTCGAGAACCTTAACACCATTTGGTGTCATCATGAGTCCGCAGAACAGAACTCCCTTGAACTCTCTGCCCTCTGCCTTCATGGCAGCCATGGTTGGCTTGTAGATGTTCTCCATGCAATACTCGTCTATCTCTTTTGTATAGAAAGGACTTGGGGAGAATGTTCCCATTCCGCCTGTGTTGAGTCCCTGATCTCCATCCTTTGCTCTCTTGTGATCCTGTGCTGAAGTCATAGGCTTGATCGTTGTTCCATCACAGAAGCAAAGGACTGATACCTCACGTCCTGTCATGAACTCCTCTATTACCATGGTATTTCCGGCTGAACCAAAGTGCTTGTCAAGCATGATCTCCTTGACGCCTGCCTTTGCCTCCTCAAGGTCATTACATATGAGAACACCCTTGCCGAGTGCAAGTCCGTCAGCCTTTAAAACTATAGGGAATGTGGCTGTCTCAAGGTACTTGAGCGCTGAATCGGCATCTGTAAAGTTCTCATAAGCCGCTGTAGGTATGCCATACTTCTTCATGAGATCCTTGGAGAACGCCTTTGAGCCCTCTATGATCGCTGCATTTGCACGAGGTCCGAATGCTCTGATACCGGCTGCCTCAAATGCATCGACCGCACCTGCAACAAGCGGATCATCCGGCGCAACAACAACCAGATCGACTGCCTTATCCTTTGCAAATGCAACCAGCTTGTCAAAATCCATCACACCTATATCAACGCACTCTGCAAGTGCTGCGATACCTGCGTTGCCAGGTGCACAATATATCTTGGATACTTTATCACTCTTTGAAATACTTGTAACTATAGCATGCTCTCTTCCGCCGCTTCCTACTACCAATACTTTCATGGATATTCCTCCTAATCTTCTACAACTGCAATTCCATCTTCAACATGTACTTTGCCATGGGCGATCTTGTCTATAACCGCAGGCAGAAGCTTCCACTCAGCCTGTTCCATCACACGCTGCTGCAGAGCTTTCGGTGTATCACCATTCTGTACTGCAACTGCCTTCTGCATGATGATCGGACCTGTGTCAGTGCCTTTATCTACAAAATGGACCGTAGCTCCCACTACCTTGACACCTCTTGCAAGGGCTGCCTCATGAACTTTAAGTCCATAGTAGCCTGTTCCGCAGAATGCCGGTATGAGTGATGGGTGTATGTTGACTATCTTATTCGGATATGCATCTATCACTATCTCAGGTATGACCACAAGATATCCTGCGAGAACTATAAGATCCGCTCCGGTCTCCTGAAGCTTTGCGAGAAGTGCTTCGTTGAATCGAGCTCTGTCCGCGTAATCCTTAGGGCTTACGACCTCCGCTGCTATCCCCGCCTTCTTCGCCCTCTCAAGAGCAAATGCATTCTTATTGTTGCTTATGACCGCAACTATCTCCGTATCTGTTATGACTTTATTATCTATGGCATCTATGATGGCCTGGAGATTGGTTCCGCCGCCTGATACCAGAACTGCAACCTTTAGCATAAGTCTACTCCCTTTTCACCAGCTACAACTGTACCGAGAACAAATGCCTTGTCGCCGGCAGCTTCTATAGCTGCAATAGTCTTATCTGCGTCTGCAGGGTCTATAGCAAGACACATACCAACTCCCATGTTGTATGTGTTGTACATCATATGCTCATCTATATCGCCTTTCTTTGCGTAGAAGCTTGAATATAGCCGGTACCTCATATGAATCCTTCTTAACCTGAGCACGAACTCCGTCTGGAAGCATTCTTGGGATATTCTCATAGAATCCACCACCTGTGATGTGACTGCATCCCTTGATCGTAATGCCTGCATCCTTCACTGACTTGAGAGCCTTTACATAGATTCTTGTAGGCTCAATAAGTGCCTCACCGAGTGTCTTGCCAAGCTCGTCGTAATATGTATCAAGAGATTCCTTTGTCATCTCGAAAACCTTTCTTACAAGTGAGAAACCGTTGCTGTGCACTCCACTTGAAGCGATACCTATAAGTGTATCTCCAGGCTTAATGCTCTCTCCTGTAATAAGCTCCTTCTTCTCAACAACACCTACTGCAAATCCTGCAAGGTCGTACTCATCCTCAGGCATAAGTCCCGGATGTTCTGCTGTCTCACCACCTACGAGGGCAGCTCCTGACTGGTTGCATCCCTCTGCAACGCCGCTTACTATAGTTGCAATCTTCTCAGGATAGTTCTTGCCACATGCTATATAGTCAAGGAAGAAAAGTGGCTCTCCACCAGAGCATGCGATATCATTCACACACATTGCCACTGCGTCGATTCCGATGGTGTCATGCTTATCCATAATATAAGCGAGCTGAACCTTTGTTCCGCATCCATCTGTTCCTGACAGAAGTATAGGCTCTTCCATATCCTTGATCTTAGCGAGACTGAAAGCTCCTGCGAATCCACCAATTCCGCCAAGTACCTCGGGTCTCATGGTTGTCTTGATGTGCTTCTTCATAAGCTCCACAGACTTGTATCCAGCTTCAATATCTACTCCGGCATTCTTGTAATCCAATTTCTTATCCTCCTGTTATCTGTTTTGTACAAGGCGCACCGGCACCTTTTCAAATATTCCAATAAATTATAGATTATATCGAATACTTTGTAAAGATTGAGATGATTACAAATTGATAATGTGGTGAACGTGTGGTATAATCACAATATATTGTGATTATAGCTATCCGCAATATATAACAGTCGATTATACTACAGCAAAAGCAGTTACTAAAGGAGCACCCGCATGACCAACAACAGATTGAACATCGGTATTTTTACATGTCATATTGATAACGATTACGCAACAGAGGTTTGCAAAGGAGCTGAATACGCAGCAAAGGAACTTGACTGCAATCTCATCGTATTTCCGGGCATGTTTCTGAATGCCTCCTTTTATGATCCTGCCAATCAACTGTATGATTACCAGTATAATTCGATTTTCTACTATGCACATCCTGAGTGTCTGGACGCACTTATCATCTCCGTCGGAGCTATATCATCTCTGTTATCGGAGAAGGACATGAATTCTTTCCTTTCCCATTTTGATGGAATACCTATCCTCACACTGGAGGAGAAGCTTCCGGGATATCCATGCATCAGAACAGACAATTCAAGAGGAATGAGGGATGCCATAGAACATCTCATAAAAGAACACAAGAGAAAGCATATATGCTTTGTTGCAGGCAAGGATGACAACACCGACAGCAATCTCAGACTCAAGATATACAGAGAGGTTCTCTCTGAGAACGGACTCAGCGTTGAGGACCGCATGATAATACACGGCGACTTCGCAGAATACTGTCAGGAGGAGACTGCACAGCTTCTGGATGTCAACCCGGATGCCGATGCCATCGTATTTGCAAATGATCGCATGGCAATAGGCGGTTACGCAGAGCTCAAGGCCAGAGGAATACGCATAGGAGAAACCATGTCAGTCATCGGTTTTGACGATTCACCATCTTCCGTCAACATGGATCCCCCCCTCACCACAGTCAATATCAATTCCTGTGAACTCGGTTTCCGTGCAGTGTATGCGGCGGTGAGACTTGCCCAGACCGGCAACATGAAATCCGAGACTCTGGATTCCAGACTTATAAACAGACTGTCCTGTTGCTGTCACCTGTGCACAGAGAGTGACCTGATAGATGCCGGCAGACATTTACTGGATCTTGACATACCGGACATCATCGATATTCTCGACGGACGACTCTTCGGAGAGATCGCAGATTCTTTCTTTGCCTCCAAGGTCATGTCCGCATACAACAGGATACTCATTGATATAGTATCCGTGATCAAGAGCGACATTGATACGGAGTATCCACAGAACAAGATCATCGATGAACTCAAATGTATTCTCGAATCTGACCTGACCGATTTTTATTCTGTCCAGAAAACAGCATACATGTTCCGTGAACTGGCTTCCATCTTCTCAAGCTGTAAATTGTCTGCAGCCAAGAGTCTCCAGTTCAACAGACTTAACACGACCATAACCAACACCATATCACTCTTCATCTCGAATCAGCTTTACAACACGATATACGAGAACAAGATGATGGGCTGGTCATCAATATACATAACCCGTGACACCCTGACATACGGCGAGGATCTTGGCAAGACATACACATCCATCCTCCACAAGCTTCAGGGGCTGAATTACGAAGGAGCTTACATCTACACATACGACGATCCTGTGCGCATCACAGACACGGGAAGCTGGATCGTTCCAAAGTCAGTCTTCCTTCAGGCTTTCTTCAACCCGAACAATTGTCAGGTGCTTTTCGGAGAGTCCAGAAGGGTTCCTTCTGTAGAAATTTTTGACAACGAATATACATACTATGACAAGCGTTTTACATCCGTCATAGTTCCTATATTTACAAACGAGGATCACCACGGAGTGTTCATATGCAACACAGATGTGGCTCACTTCAGTTCCATATATTCCACCAGCCTGCAGCTCGGTGCAGCACTGAAATATATGTCGTTGCTCCGTGAGCAGAACATCACGCAGGAACAGCTCAGGATGTCTCTGAACGAGATCCACGAGAAGAACGAGCTTCTGAACCACCTGTCGACATCAGATGAGCTGACGGGTATATATAACAGACGTGGATTTATGGAGCGGGTTGAATACTATATCAACATTCCGTCAAACTGTGGAATGAAGGCCATACTTCTCTTCGCTGATATGGATTCACTGAAAGTTGTAAATGACAAATTTGGACACAAGGACGGTGACTTCGCCCTCAAGAACATCGCGAACATCCTGTCCCAGAGCTTCGGTCCACATGATGTCATCGGTAGAATAGGCGGCGATGAGTTCGTATGCTTTGCATTTATAGACAACTCCGATTACGTCACCGAAGTGCAGCGCAAGATCAAGGATTTCTCAGCCGAGCTGAACGCAACCTGTGGCAAGCCATACTTCATAGAGATGAGCGTTGGTGTTACTGAATTTGTCTGTGATGGAGAACAGACCATCGAGGATCTACTCTCACAGGCAGACACGGCACTTTACTCAAACAAGAGATACAAGAGAATGTCCATACTGAAGTAATCTTCAGTACCAGAACAGAGATATATACATAAAGAGAGACAGATATTTATTTCGACTGAAATAGATATCTGTCTCTTTTTGTCCTATAGGTCTACTTTGCCTGATCCAGCGCTTCATTGAGCTTCTCTGTTCCCGGCAGGACAAATCTGCCCTTCTCGATGATCGGAACTTCAGTTCCATCCGGATGAACGGAATATATTCCTCCTATCTCATCGTAAGGTATTGTTATGTCTGTATGGCAGTTGAAATACGCCTTTGACACATCTGTTTTTCTCAGAATAGAACACTCATTGTCCTTTGCCACGATCTCCTTGCCATCAGGATTGTGGAGCACATTTTCCTCACTCCAGCTATAGCATGTATCTCCCACAGCAAAATGCGGTCCCATCTTCTCAACTATGAGGATAGGCAGTTTATACACTATGTCATATTTGTTTGCCATGACGTATGCTGTCGTATTTGTTCCTATTGCAAACTCTCCTATAGGAAGTGTATCCCTTCCGCCCAGAAGATTCTCCTTTATATACGCCTTATTCTTCTCCGTATCCGGATAGTTGTCACATGTATAGTCCGCTATTTTTCCATCCTCAAATGTAAGCTTGAGATTCACATATTTCAGGCCGTCCAGGAATACTTCACTTACGTTTAATATTCCGTGGGTTCCGGTGAGCTTCGGTGAAGTGAACACCTCTCCAACAGGTATATTCACATCGGCTACGCAGTTCTCAAAGTTGGTCTCCTTCGATGGATCTGTCATCTCGTGCATCATAACGGTCATATCAGTCACATTTGCTCCCTGACCGACAACCCTCACGTGTTCAGCCTTATCAAGCTCATCTATCATACTCTGATGGATCGCCCTGAACAGATCATTGTCCAGTGTGTTGATCCTGACAGTATCCCTGAATATATCTCTGTATCTATCTCCGATCTCCGGCACAGGGTATGCTATTATAGTGAAGCTGCACTGATCCTGGGCTATATATTCATTTACGATCTGTGAACTCATTGTGCGGTATGAGATCGCAGCCTCCTGCTGTTTCTTGTCGAGCACAGGATTCAGTTCACTGTTCTCCGGCTCAAATGGGTTCTCGCCGAACACCTCGACCACCGCAGGGCCCGCATATACTGAAGCCTCATAGGCCATATTCTTGTATGCCTGTCTAAGCACCTCCAGCTTTCTCTCCATGAGCTTCTTGTCCATGAAGAGTGCCTCATCCATCCTGTGATCGTACTCGAGCTGTCTGTTAGGAACGCTTGACGAATAACCTATCCTGTGTATAAGTCTCCTGTTGATCCTGTTTGCCGCATATCGGTAGCATATCGGCCTCAGACCCATCTGCTCAAACTGCAGTATCGCGGCTCTTATCATCCTCTCCTGTCCAAGGAAATATCGGATATTTACAGTTTTCTTCTTCGAGAGATCTATTCCGGCAGCCTCGAATCCCAGTCTGTAGCCCTCGGTGAATGTTTTTGCCATGGCCTCTATCTCTGAATCCGGCAGGGTACTCATGAAAATCGCCGTGTCGATCTCATTTTTTCCAACATACTCTCCATATCTGTACAGATACGTGACATCGCCCAAATCGCTGTTCATAATGATATCCGTCGCAAATGTGAGATCAGGGTCAAGCTGCTCTCTTATCCTGTACGTGATCCAGAACTCGGCATAATCGTTCTCAAAATAATACACAGCGGATTCCAGATCCTTCACGGAAAAATCATCCTGAAACATGAAATATATCTGGACAAACAGCTCCGCAAACAAAGTTATGTCAACCACTCTGCCCTCAAACGCGTACACTGTCATTCCTCTTATCTCGTTGTACACAAATCCCAGAAGCTGGGCGATACGCTTTATCTCCTCTTTGTCACGGGTGTAATCCTTTGAAAACTCACCCATGATATATCTGTAATTTGCATAGCTTCTATTGTAGTTGTCTCCCAGTATGTCATTGTACAGCCCATGGTTCATCGCCTGAAGCTGATCAAGGCTCCTGTCTGGCAGTGCGTCATTTTTTACCAGTTCCAGAACATCTCCTATTCTAGCTATAAATCCGGCAACATGACTGAAATAATCTCTGTACGGCTCCTTTACCAGTGATTCATGGATTATCTGTCTCACACGTTCCATGATAAGCTCATAGCGCTCTTCTATATCATCATATTCTTCTGTAAGATTCTTATAATAATTCATCGCATGCCCTTTCTATAATCCCATCAATAAAAATATAACAGACGCTCCAAGAACTATAACATTAAGTATGATCGCCATCTTCTTGTTTGTTATACCTCCGTTGTCCGCCCTGTAGCCTATGGCCGAGAATACCAGGCCTGTAAATGCCATCAGCATCGCGCTGACCATGAGGACTCCGTACACCCTCTGTACCTTTCCCTGGGTAAGTATGGATTTTATGATGGATATGACCACAAACACTCCGCCAAATCCGCCCAGAAAGTATCCAATTATGGTGTCCGTCGGCAGACCCGGTGTCGAAACTTTGAATTCCTTACTTCTTTGCATGATATCTCCTGATAAGTTTTGCTATAACGTAATATATACAATATCCTATGACTCCACCAAGCGTATTCATGATGATGTCATCGATATCGAACACACCCAGTTTGGTTATGTACTGCACCGTCTCTATGACAAGTGTAAATCCCAGAGAGTACAGCAGAGCCTGTACAAATGTCGTGTTCTTATTTCTCGCCCATCTGAGCAGCATACCAAACGGTATAAATGCGATTATATTGCCATAAAGATTCAGAAATACACTCATTGGCGACATCTGATCACCGTATGTGATAAATCGCTGTATTTCCTGCAGAGGGTGAAGATTGTATCTGCGTTCATCATATCCCCCTCTGCCAAACATATCGCTGAAAATAAGAAAGTAAACGATACAGATTATATAAAGCACAAACAACACAGAGCACACAGCCCTGAGTTTTTTTCTATCTATCTGCTTCAAAATATTACTCCTGTCAGGACAGGTCTGCAGCTTTACGCATCTCCATTATTCTGTCAAGAAGCATGTCTGCACACTCTTCCTTTGACATCATCGGAAGTTCACTGATACTGTCCCTTGTAATGAGAGTGAGAACATTGGTGTCAACACCAAATCCCGCCCCTGCGACCTTTAAATTATTTGCCGCAATAAGATCTATATGCTTTGAATCTATCTTCTTCCTTGAATTCTCTATGAGATCCCTCGTCTCCATTGAGAATCCGCAGATGATCTGATCCTGTATCCCCTTTTCAATTCTCTGATTTCCAAGTGCAAGCAGAATATCCTTCGTTCTCGAAAGCTTGATGCTCATGTCTCCGTCAGCCTTCTTGATCTTGTGTTCTGCCACCTCTGCAGGCCTGTAATCAGCCACCGCAGCAGCCTTGATGATCACGTCCTGCTCTGTACTTCTGTCCATGACAGCCTCATACATATCCTGAGCCGATGTTATGTCAACCACATTGACAAATCTCGGCGGTTCTATCTCCACCTTGCCTGTGACCAGGGTGACGTCCGCCCCTCTGAGCATGGCCTGTCTGGCAATGGCATATCCCATCTTGCCTGTGGAGTGATTCGTTATATATCTGACCGGGTCTATGGCCTCACGGGTAGGGCCTGCCGTAACCAGAAGTCTCACCCCGGCCATATCCTTTTCTTTCGCTATGGCCTTAAGGATATAATCCTGAAGAACCTCTGCATCAGGGAGCTTGCCCTTGCCTGTGTCTCCACATGCAAGGTATCCAGTTGCGGATTCCACTATCTCATATCCATATGACTCAAGCTTCTTTATATTGTCCTGTACTATAGGATTCTCTATCATTCCGGTATTCATGGCCGGTGCTATGATCTTAGGACATTTTGCCGGCATGATCGTTGTGCTGAGCATATCGTCTGCTATTCCCCCCGCTATCTTGCCGATTATATTGGCCGACGCAGGTGCCACCATGAACACATCCGCCCTCTTTGCCAGTGCTACGTGCTCCACGTTGAACTGGAAATTCCTGTCAAATGTATCGACCAGGCATTTGTTGCCTGTGAGCGTCTCAAATGTGATCGGATTGATAAAGTTTGTTGCGTTCTCCGTCATGATGACATGCACATCCGCATGCTTTTTCACCAGCATACTTGCCAGATTGGCTATCTTATATGCCGCAATGCTTCCTGTGACTCCGAGAACTACTGTCTTCCCTTTTAACATACTGTGTATTTTATCCTTTCTTCAAAGGCTGTATTCTATAACTCAGCTATAAAGTTGTCAATCAGTCTCGCCTTGCCGAACTTGACTGCCATTGCACAGAGTACATGTCCTTCTGCCTTCTCTATGGACTGCATGGTATCCATGTTGACCATCTCTACATAGTCGATAGTTGCAAGCGGTTCAGCAGAGATGAGCTTCTTCATCTCACCAACGATCTTCGCTGCGTCTCTCTCTCCGTCAGCTATCATGTCCTGACCAAGCTTTACGGCCTTGCTGAGAACTACTGCAGCCTTTCTCTCCTCTGGTGTGAGGTAGATGTTTCTTGAGCTCTTTGCCAGTCCGTCCGCCTCTCTTATGATCGGACAGCCGACTATCTCTATATCAAAGTTCAGATCCTTGACCATTCTCATGATGATGGCAAGCTGCTGGGCATCCTTCTGTCCAAAGTATGCTCTGTCAGGTGTAACTATATTGAAGAGCTTTCCTACAACTGTACATACACCCTTGAAATGTATTGGACGTGTAAGTCCGCAGAGTGCATTTGGAAGTCCTGTCATGTTGATGAATGACACGAAGCCGTCTGCGTACATCTCCTCAGGCTCCGGATTGAATATGATGTCTGCACCTGTGCTCTCACAGAGCTTTGCATCAGCCTCAAGATCTCTTGGATAGCTCTCAAGATCCTCGTTTGGTCCAAACTGTATAGGATTTACAAATACGCTTACAACTGTTCTGTCGTTCTGCTCCACTGACTTCTTGATAAGACTCTGATGTCCCTCGTGAAGATAACCCATTGTAGGAACAAGACCAACTGTAAGTCCCTGCTTCTTCCACTCTTTAACCTGCGCTCTTACCTCATCTATCTTCTTTAAAATTACCATGATCGTTTTCTCCTTTAGTATAACTTCTCTATTACTTCATCGTCTATCTTGTATGTGTGCTCAGGGCCCCGGGAATGTTCCGGCATTTATCTCATCGATATAAGCCTTAACCGCACCTCTCATAACATCGCCCACATTTGCAAACTGCTTTACGAACTTTGGAACAAAGTCTGAATACATGCCAAACATATCCTGATTTACAAGCACCTGTCCATCGCAGTAACGGCCTGCGCCTATTCCTATGGTAGGGATGCTTACTGTCTCTGTGACTATCTTCGCAAGCTTCTCCGGTACGCACTCCATTACGAGCATGAATGCGCCTGCCTCCTCAACAGCCTTTGCATCCTCTATGAGCTTCTTGGCTGCAGCCTCTGTCTTGCCCTGCACCTTGAATCCGCCAAATGCGTTGATAGACTGTGGTGTGAGTCCAAGATGTGCACATACAGGTATGCTCGCCTTGACTATGGCGCTTATCTGCGGACACATGTCCTGACCGCCCTCAAGCTTCACCGCTCCGGCACGTCCTTCCTTCATGATCCTTCCGGCATTGACAACCGCGTCATACACGCTTGTCTGATAGGACATAAATGGCATATCTGTGATAACAAGAGCATTCTTTGCGCCCCTTGCCACCGCTGCACTGTGATGTATCATATCATCAACAGTTACAGAGATCGTGTCCTCATATCCGAGGATAGTGTTGCCCAGGGAATCTCCAACAAGAATAGTGTTGACTCCTGACTCATCCACGATCTTCGCCATGGTGTAATCATACGCTGTGATCATGGATATCTTCTTGTCCGTTCCCTTCATCTGCCTGAGTGTTGCCGTCGTGTTCTTCATAATTAAATTCTCCTATTCCGTTCAGTAGACGTATCAAACCGCTATAATCTCTGTCCGGGTGCTTTCTCTCTGCCACCGGCACAAGGCATCTGGACACCGCAGCATATGCGCTCCGTTCATCTCCGCTCAATGCATTCAGATGCTTTCTCACAGTTTCTGTATCGCATCTCTCAACAGGCCCTGTCAGGCTGTCAACCGTTCCCCTGTCAGCCGCAGCTTTCGCATTGCCGAGGAACAAAGGCACTATAGCCCTCTGTGCCTCCTCCGCCGAGAAGCCGCACTGTGTCAGAAGCTCCTGTGAAACCGCCAGCAGCCCTGTTACCAGATTGCTTGCAAACACCGCAGCGCCGTGATACTTCACCTTGTCGGTACCATCAATGCGCACACAGCTATTGCCGAGGGCTCTTATGACAGAACATACCTTATCGACATGTCTGTCATCTCCCTCAACTGTAAAAAATGAATTGTCCAGTTCTTTATAGGATTCGTACTTTGAACTTATTGCATACATAGGATGAATCGAATAACCAAAGGCTCCCGCCTCTGTTATACCTGAGAAAATATCTGATGTCATCGCCCCACTGGCGTGACAAATGATCCTGCCACGAATGTCAAGATCCTTTATACTCTTCCACACCTCTCCTATCTGTCCGTCAGGAACGGTGAGAAAAATAATTTCACTATACTCACACAGCTGCTCCAGGCTGTCGTACACACAGGTCTCGGTAAACTCTGCTGCAAGCTCCGCACTCTGTCTGCTGGCGCTAAAATATCCACCAACCTCCAGGCACAATGCTCCATCCGTTTTCTCTCTGACAAGCTCTCTCTTCTCTGCGATATACCTGCCAAATGTGAATCCGACTTTTCCAGCTCCAATAAATCCAATCCTCATACAATCACCTGCTTAAATCTGTTGTCAGTATCCGTGTATGCGCTTCCTGTGGAAGCATGATTCAGGTACAGCTTCTTTCGAATACCATCCATCCAACATACTAACATTCCACTTTTTAATTGTAAAGTTAGTACTTAAACTTTTCTATTACTTCTTCGTTAGCTTTCATGGCAGCCTTTTCCATGTCTCTACGCTCATCCTGAAGCTTTAATCTGACTGCCTCGTTGTTGACACCGATTATCTGAAGGGCAAGATATGCAGCATTCTTGCTTCCGTTTATCGCAACTGTTGCAACAGGGATTCCTGAAGGCATCTGAACGATAGAAAGAAGTGCATCCATTCCATCAAGAGTTGCGCCTGAGAGAGGTACTCCAATAACAGGGAGAACTGTCTGTGATGCCACAACTCCAGGGAGTGCTGCCGCCATTCCTGCAGCTGCGATTATGACCTCTGTTCCGTTATTGTTAGCTTCCTCGATGAATTCTGAAAGTCCTGCGTGTGCTCTGTGTGCTGAAAGGCATCTCACATCGACCTCCACACCGTAATTCTTAAGAATTGATACTGCCGGCTCAACCTTTGGCAGATCACTTGTTGATCCCATGATAATTGCTACTCTCATTTTTCATTTCCTCTTTTCTTGTTTATTTATATTGCAGCGCAGGCTTATTTTGCCTGCGCACTTTATATAATGTTAGATACTGTTGAGATACTGGTCTATCATCTCACTGGAGGTCTGGTAATCTCCTGTTCCCACATACTCCTTAAGTGCAGTGAAGAACTCTGTGTCTATATCTCCGTAGGAGTACCTGTCAATATCACGTATAAGGTCCTCCACAGGTCCGCGGTCCCCCGCTCTCAAGAATGCCCTGAGCTCCTTGAGCTTGCTCTTGTTTATTCCATCCCGGACTTCCTTCTCAGCAGGCTCCTCCACATGATTTATCTTTGACATGTACTTGTCTATCTGCTTGAAGAAGTCGTTCATCATAGCTATAAAATCGCGGGTATTATCGCGGGCATACTGCTGGTTTCCGATATTTATCGCAGACTCCAGGTTGGCCGCCTTGCGCTCGATTCCGTAAGCCCCGATATTTGCACTGCTGCTCTTGATGTCATGGATTATATTTTTGTACTTTCTCACATCGTCGTCTATATATTTTCTGAGCTGCTGTACCTCTTCCCGGTACTCATCCCTGTAATTTCTGACAAATGTGTTAAAGGTTCTGAAGCTTCCACCCATGGCTTTGACGGAATCTTCCACGGACACAAATCTTCCAAGCAGGACTGCATCCTCCATATAGTTGATGTCATCATCGGACTGGGAAAGCTCTGTGTCTCTCTCCTTTATCTTGTCCTCCGATATATAAGTCCTCAGCATGGATTCTGCCTGATCGAGCTCTATCGGCTTAACTATGACATCGTTGAAGCCCGATGTGAGTATCTCCTCTCTGGATGTCTCGACCGTGTTGGCGGACAGCGCAATGATAGGCATCTTCTTGTACTCCTCACCGTCAAGATTTCTCATCTCCCTGACGGTATCCAGTCCATCCATGACAGGCATAACGGTGTCGATAAATACCATATCGTAATTCTCCACCATGACCTTATCAAGTGCATCAAATCCCGATGTGGCTGTATCGCACGCCAGACCATATGTATCAAATATGGTCTTCTCCACCTGTAATGCAAGCTCTGAGTCGTCCACTATAAGTATGCGGGCATCTGGCAGCCACAGATGTGAATTGGCATTTCTTCTCGCCATCTCCTTGCGCTTTCTCTCATTGTAGTTGACATAACTATAATCAAACACTGACTGCTTGATGCTGAAGCGTATGGTCGTTCCTGCGCCATATATGCTCTCTGCGCTGATGCTTCCATCCAGCATACGCACAAGCTCCTTGGCTATGGCAAGGCCAAGACTGACTCTGAACATTCCTATATCTGATCTCTCATAGGAATCATCCAGCTCAAACAATGTTCCAAGTCTCTCTTCCTTAACTCCAAGTCCTGTATCCGATATCTTGAAGTCCAGATATATCTCATCGTGATCCCTGTCAAATATTCGGGATATCTCAGTCTCCGGTTCCTCTATGAGCTCCGAGAATTCACTGACTGTGTAATCCTCGGCCTCCGCCTCATCTACATCCTCGTCAGCTCTTCTGGCTATACGCCAGTCAATGTCTATGCTTATATAGCCCTCTTTTGTAGTATTTGCGGACCATGCAAATATGTTCTCAAGAATCTCTCTCACCGCCGTCATATCTCCTATGAGTCCGTTCGGTATCTTGTCCTCAATGCTGACCTTGAGATCGATGAGATCACTGTTCACCATGGACTTGAATTCGTCGGAGAGCTCATCTATGAGATCCGAGGCAAAATACTGCTTGTACTCCGGCTCTATGATGTCGTCCTTGAGGTTTGAAAGCTTCGATATTCCATCGGACATATCGAGTATCTCTCTTCCCGCAGCATACATGGCACCGTACTGTGCATACTCATCACTCTGGGTATCCTGACAGTTTCTCATGGCAAGCTCTGAGATGGCGATTATGTTATTGAGTGGAGTTCTTATCTCATGATTAAGATAGTTTACATAATCATTCTTTGCCTGATTGGACTTCTCCGCCTCCTCACTCTTCTTGCTGAGCTCTTCCACCTGCTCGTTCTGTCTTCTGAGAAGCTTGAAGATACTTCTCGCAACAGCTATTCCCACTAAGATAAGAAGAACTATAAATATCACAAGGAGCATCTTTGCCAGATTCGTCTCGAAAAAACCAAGTTCCTTGTCTATGACAAATGTAAGCGGCTGTTCACACTCCACGCCGTCCGCATTTTTTGCAGTTAACATAAAACGGTAAGTACCTCCCTCAAGATTGGTGTACTCGACCTCCATCTTGTCAGTTCCCGTGAGCGTTCTCTTCTCGCTCTCAAAGCCCTCAAGGTAATACTCCACTGATATGTCAGCACGGTTTACATAACTAAGGACTGAGAACTTGATAGTTATTCTGTTGGTGTTCTTCGGCACATCTATCTGTCCGTCCAGATCTGAGAACTGATGCTCAGTTCCATCCACCTCTATGGAGGCAATACGAACCCTAGGAGCTACCTCGTTCACATACTCTGAATTGAGATTTATCCTGCACAGCCCTTCATCGCAGCACACATACACAACGCCTGTCTTTGACACATAGTTGGTTGATTTCTCTGTTATGTTGGATATTATTCCGTCGTTCTTCGTAAAGCTTATATATTCAGGTGAGGCATTGCTCAGTATATCCTTCTCATAATATCTGTATAAACCTCTGGAACCAAACATCCACAGGTATCCCTGATCGTCCATTATGAGATCGTATATACCGTTGGTGTTATCCACGGTGGTGACCTGTCTGACGGTTCCCTCCTGATAATACAGACCATTGTCCGTTCCTATCCACAAACCGCTGCTTCCGCGGACCATACTTGACACAACGCTCATCTTCTGGGTATCATCCAGCTTCATCTTGCCGACAGTATAATCCGTGTCAACTATAAACACGCCAGCGCCGTTGGAACCGGCATACAGCTCGCCGGTCTCGTCTGCGTACAGGCTGATTATGTCAGGGTTATCAAGTCCATCCAGTCTCGATATGCTCTTTACGACATCATCGCCCTCTATCACAGATATACCGTTCTCTGTTCCAACCGCCACCGTTCCCGGCTTTATCTCAGTTATACAGTTCACGGCATTGCTTATGAGTGATGACTCTCCACGGCTGTAGCTCTTGTACTGCCAGTTTCGGCTCACCTTTATTACACCATATATCTTATATGTAGCTATCCACAGATGATCGTCCGAATCCACATACAGATCTCGTATACTTATACCGCTGAGCTTTGATACGAGCTCATTGTCCGCACTCATCACAAGCTTGCCATTTGAATCTACGATATACAGACCTTCATCAGTTCCTATAAACGTGTTGCCATTGTAGCTCGTCACACAGTTCACGATGGAGCTGTCTATGCCGTACTTCATGGTGACATTCTGGAACTTGCTCCTCTCCAACTGAAGAATACCTTTTCTGTATGACGTAAACCAGTAATTGCCCTCAAAGTCTATGATCATATCGCTCATCGACTCGTTAAAGCTCAGTCCCCCGATGGCTGTCACATTACCCTTTGATGAGATATATCCAACACCGTCATCGGCAAGCGCCCAGATGTTGTCGCCATCCGAATATATCTTGTTGATTCCGTGAAGGTTGCCCGTGTTGATGATCTCATTCTTGCCGTCTGTTCCTATCTTAAGGATGCTGTATCCGGCGGATCCATAATATCTGTTGCCATTCTCGTCAACATACAGTGAGTTTATATCGTCGACCCTGTACTCTGACTTGTTGGTTATGGAGACATGTCTTTCAGGATCAACGGTTATCAAAATATCATTATTGGCTATTGCATACACATAGTCCCCATGTCCTGATATATTTCCCACGCTGAGTCCTGACACGACATCATCAGCCAGAGCTTCCGCACCGTCAGATGACAGACGAAATATTCCCGACGAGGCCGCTATCCACAGATTCTTGTTATCGTCCTCGTACATGGCGTTGATGGTCGACACACCCAGATTGTACATCTCGGAAACTCTCTGAAAGGTTCCGTTATCATACATGTAGAGTCCATAGTTGTCCGTTCCAACATACAGCTTCTCATCACTTGTGAGATAAATGCAGTTGATCGAATATTTCGTGGCATCCTCGTCACCGTCCAGTGAGAACAGTGTAAATTCACTTCCGTCATACCTGTAAAGTCCGTTGTCCGTACCTATCCATATGTATCCACTCACAGACTGGCACACACAATTTGCCTCTCCACTGTCAAACCCATCGGTATCGGAGAATGTCCTCTGGTTATAATTTGATGTAAAATCCTCATCTGCAAACACACTAAGCCGTGGCCACATCACTGTCGCCACGGCAAGTATTATCACGTATATGATAAGTTTCTTTTGATGATCTCTCATTTTTTCCTCCGAAGATATGTCCGCTCCTACGCCTCTTTGAGGAATGCAACATATCCTTTCTTGGTCTCATATATATCTGCCTTGGATGTCACTTCCCATGGTGCATGCATGTTGAGTACAGCCACGCCACAGTCTATTACCTCCATACCATACAGTGAAAGTATATATGCGATGGTTCCGCCGCCACCGACATCTACCTTGCCGAGCTCGGCTGTCTGGTATGTGATCTCCGCATCATCCATGATCTTTCTTATAGCCGCCATGTATTCTGCATTTGCGTCATTTGATCCTGACTTTCCTCTTGATCCTGTGAACTTGTTAAATACCATTCCCTCACCGAAGATAGCCGCATTCTTCTTGTCAAATGCTGACTCAAATGTAGGATCAAAGCCCGCAGATACATCCGATGACAGCATCCTTGACGATGCAAGACATCTTCTGAGTGAGATCTCTGAGAAGCCACCCATGGCGTTCATGATCTCAGCTACAGTATTCTCAAAGAAGTGTGACTGCATTCCTGTTGCTCCAACACTTCCTATCTCCTCCTTGTCAGTGAGCAGACAGCAGGTCGTCTTCTCCGGATCGTCAGCCTCAAGCATGGCGACAAGGGATGTGTATGCACACACTCTGTCGTCCTGGCCATATGCCATGATCATACTCTCGTCTATACCGCAGTTCCTTGCCTTTCCTGCAGGAACGATCTCGAGCTCTGCTGAGAGGAAATCCTCCTCCTTCATATCGTACTTCTTCTCAAGTAGCGCAAGTACAGCTTCCTTTACAGCCTCCTTCTCCTTGCCCTCAAGCGGTCTGCTTGCAAACAGTATGTCAAGCTGCTCTCCCTCTATCACTGAATCCGCTCTCTTCTTGAGCTGCTCCTGAGAGAGATGTATGAGAAGATCTGTAACACAGAATACCGGATCATTCTTGTCCTCTCCTATGTTCACTGTCATAACGTCACCATTTGTCTTTGCAACAACACCGTGTATGGCAAGTGGGAGTGTTACCCACTGATACTTCTTGATTCCGCCGTAATAGTGAGTGTCGAGATATGCAAATCCACCCTTCTCATAAAGCGGATTCTGCTTCACATCCATTCGAGGGGAATCAATGTGTGCACCGAGTATGTTCATGCCCTTCTCAAGCTTCTTCTTTCCTATATTGAACATGGCGACCGTCTTGTTCATCCACACGGCATACACTTTATCTCCAGCTGCAAGGCTCTCCTTGTTCTTAATGATCTTCTTCAGATCTCTGTAGCCGTGATCCTCTGCCTGTCTGACGATCTCTTTAACGCATTCTCTCTCTGTCTTGCCATTGTCAAGGAATTCCCTGTAGTCCTTACACAGGCTCTCCAGCTCCTTTATCTCATCCTTCTTGTATTTGTTCCACGCATTTTTCTGTGCCATTTTCATTGCCTCCTGTTAATAACTGTACACATCAGTGTCTATATTCCACGCACTCCTGCGCATAGTAATACTGCGCAGGATAACGAGTATAGCTCCCATTATTATAAAGAAAATAATATATACTGCATATGACGGGATCATTGTAAACTTGAAAACAAGATATCCTGCCACACACAAAACAATTGCTATAACAATTGCAATAGCCATATTAAAGAATGCATTCAGATTGCCTCTGAGCGCACCGTATTCATCCTCCCAGTCAAGCTTCGGATGTGTTGAATCGAGAAGCACACCTGTGTATGTGCAAATGCCCGAGCCGAGGATTCCCAGCACAACATAATACACACTGTCTATAACACTACACTCCATATATATGCAGAGGATAACCGTGGTAACCGCGATCGTCACTCCGCTGAACAGCATGCTAACCCAGACCTTTGCGCGGATCTGGAGATCATATGTCATCGGGATGTGCTTTATAAATGATATATGGCTTCCCTCTCTGGTGAACGCCGTGGATGCGATACTGTTCATCGCTGTTGCAAAGAATGCCAGGGCGATGACCGCAACCAGCATGACCATGTCAGCCAGGAAAAGCCCTCTTCCAAATGTGTCTCTGAATGCCCTGATCGAATCCGCAGTTGCAGGTATATTGAACAATGCCACAACGAGTATCGGCCATATCAGGTTGACCACAACGCAATACTTCCTGTATGCCGGAGTCCTCACCAGTGTCTTTATCTCCTTTGCCATATATGATCTGAACGGTGTCTTTATGGCAAAGTTCTGCAGCCCGACAACTTCCTTCTGGCGGCGTCCCGACCTTCCGGTGGATGACACAAGGTATACGCCCCTGAGGTACAGCAGATTTCCAAGGAAAAACAGAAGTGCCACACAGCCAGCGTTCACAAGCACAAAGAGCAACATATACACGATGTTGTTACTGCCCAATGCCTTCAGGAACAGCGGAACCGTGAAAAATATATTGTTCATTACCTTTATGAATATATTGTCACCATTTTTAAGGCTGTCTATGTAATTATTTATATTCACAGAGTCCATCTGTGCAAATGACCATATGAAAAGGCCTGCAAACACTACAACCGCAAGTCCCACCATGAAGTCCACATTTCTGAGCAGTTTGAGTCTGCTGAAAAACGCCATGACTATCAGTGCAAATATACCACAGTACACCAGCGGCAGAATCGGAAGTAAAAATACGCCAAGTAATGAGGTTATCACGGATACCGGCTTTATCTCTGCGGCTACAAAGTAACCGATAAATCCACAGAAGAGAACCATAAACTCCATGACGCTCTCGGCAAAATATGCGTGTGTAAACTTGGCGGCCACAAGCTCTGCCGGTTTCACAGGCAGCGGCAGTAAATGATCAAGATCAGATGAAAAATAAAGCAGATTGAATATGACCATTATACTGAATATAACGCCGAACACCGACATGAGCTGGATAACGAGGTTGAGTCCCTCTGTACAGCCTCCCGCCTCCATGAGTGCGGCAGTCATTATGTAAACTATAAATCCCACAACGATACAGCACGGGATCATGATACAGCACATGGCGATGATTCCCATGACCTTATATGCCTTTGCCTTGTCCCCGTGCTCCGGCATCTCCATATCATTATTCCTGCTTATCATACTGAGCAATATCCTAAAATTCTTCATGCGTCATCTCCACAAATATCTCTTCAAGAGATTTGTTCCTGTGCTGTGTCTCAAGCTCATCCAGAGTTCCCTGGTATATATCCTTTCCCTTTCTTATCATGATTATCTTGTCGCAGAGCTTCTCTGCAACCTCGAGAACATGTGTTGAAAAGAATACACAGTTTCCTGCGTCGGCATGTTCACGCATCATCTTCTTGAGCTCATATGCCGCATTCGGATCAAGTCCCGTCATAGGCTCGTCGAGTATCCATACAGGTGGATTGTGCACAAGCGCAGCTATGACCATCATCTTCTGGCGCATACCGTGGGAATAGCTGACCATCTGTCTGTTCAGGCTGTCCTCCATACCAAAGCGCTCAGCCATCTGCTCTATCCTCTGCTTTCTCTCGGTGGTCGATACTCCATATATATCAGCGATGAAATTAACATACTCAAGTCCCGTAAGTCTGAGAAATATATCAGGATTGTCGGCTATATAACCCATGGACTGCTTGGCCTCCATCGGCTTTTCTCTCATATCGAAACCATTTATCTTTACTCTGCCCTCCGTCGGCATAAGTATACCTGTCAGCATCTTGATGGTAGTTGTCTTACCCGCACCATTCTGTCCAACAAATCCTACTATCTCACCCTTGTGTATATGGAAACTGAGATCATCAACTGATACAATGTCTCCGCCATACACCTTCTTAAGATTCTCCGCTATTATCATGCGCATGTCCTTTCATCACTATATCGTTTTTGCATACCCGGTCTTATTATATCAATTCAGCGTACGGTTTACAAGTTTACCGTTGTATCAAGACAGAATGAATATATGACCTTCTCCTTAACCTTCATGCCGGTGAGCTGTTCAAGCACATCGGCGTATTTGTCGAGCTGGACATGGTATCTCTTAACCAGCTCCGACGCATCCTTCACGCTGTCTGTCTTGTAATCCAGAAGAACTATGCCGCCATCCTCCTCGAAGTAGGCATCTATGATTCCCTGTACAACTATCGTCTCGTCTCCGCAGTCCTTAAGTGAGCTCATTATTTCTCCGGGCTCCATCATCATGTAGAACTGTCTCTCACGGTACAGTCTGTCCGACTTGCCCGCAGCCGCCATGCGCTGTCCTATCTCACTGTGTATCATCTTATATATCTTCTTTGGTCTTATCCGCTCTCTGTACAGCTCATCAAATAACCCAAGCTCAAACACTCTGTCGACATCCTTCTCCGCATCCGCAACAGTTTTCCCTGAGAAGTCTGCAAGCTCCATGATCTTGTGATAAATGTTTCCTATCTCATTTCCATGGACTATCCTCTCCTCACTCATGAATGCTGGGATTGGGACCTCACTTCTGGCACTGTACTCCCTGCTGGTTAGGATATCCGGTGTAATGGCATCCTCACCGTGCGCCTGAAGTCTTTTTATCTCGGTTATGGACATCTTACTCTTAAGCCCCGAATGTCTGTAGCCATACCTGAATTCCAGTCCGTTCTTCACATGGTCATACAGTTCTTTGTCGAGCTTCGCTTCAGAGGCTTCCACTGTCATATTTTCTGCTTCATCCTGATCAGTCTCAGGAGACATAAAGCTGTCGGCCTCCACCTCGATGCTCTTCACATGATCGCACTCTCCCACATATCTGAGCGCGGTATATATCCAGGCGGCATAGCCATTTGCTTTCATGATAGATGCATAATTCATCCTGTCTCCGATTATATACATATCACAGGCTGCCTTGAATTTATCTGCATCCTTCACGCACCCGGTCATGTACAACTTTTCCTTTGCCCTGGTTAACGCCACATACAGGACTCTCATCTCCTCGGCATAGGTCTCCGCAACGATATTCTTACTCATTATCCGCTTGAAAAATGTCATTCTTCTGGCTCTTGTTCTGAGGTCGACCTGGTCGCACGCCAGATAATGATCCTGGTGGACAAGCACATTTGATCTGGTGTCCATCAGATTAAACTCCTTGCCGAGCCCAGACACAAATACAACAGGGAACTCCAGTCCCTTGCTCTTGTGCATGGTCATGACTCGGACGACGTCCTCATTCTCACTGACCACATCAGCCTCTGCAAAATCCAGATCATTTGTCTTGAGCTCATCAACATATCGGATGAAGTTGAACACGCCCTTGCTGTTCTCCTCGAAATCATCCGCCTTCTTGATGAGCATGTCGATATTCGCCTGGCGTCTTCTTCCCATCGGTCTGGCACCGACAAACCAGTAAAATCCGGTGGTGTCCAGCACGTATCTTATTATGTCGCTTATGGACATATAATTTTTATTCTTCTTGAGATAGTCAAGCATGCGGAGGAATTCCCACAGTCTGTCCACAGCGTGTTTTTTCTCGCCCACATGGGTGTCCATATAATCTATGACCTTGTCATAAAGCCTGGCGTTCCAGTCCGTGCCGTTCTTCTCGTATCTGCTGCGGTATTCACCCACTATAACCGCAAGCTCCTCCTCATCAAGGCCCACCAGTGGCGACCTTAAGACAGCAGCCAGGTCGTAATCCACGTAGCTGTTATCAACTATGGAGAGCATGCTGACCAGTGTCCGTATCTCAGCAGCATCAAAGTAGCCACTCTCACTCTCAATATACAGAGGTATGCCCTTCTCCTGAAATACCCTGTCAAATACGGTGGATGCTGTGGACACACTTCTAAGCAGTATGACGATATCCTTATATCTGACAGGTCTCCTGTCAGCACCACTTCCAACATACAGAGGTTCACTTCCGTCAACAATATCACGTATCTTACCGGCGATATAATTCGCCTCAACCTCAGGATTGCCATACTCCTCAGATACATCCGCTTCTCTCATATTGTTGTCTATGAGTATGAACTCTGATACAGGGCCATGATCCACGTCATCCGGCTCCGTCATCCCTTCTCCGTCACTTATGGCAAATCTGGAATTGAGCTTTGCGCCCTCATCGTACTCTATGTCTCCTATCTCTCGCCTCATGAGCTGGGCAAATATTGAGTTCACCGTCTTTAACACATTTATCTCACTTCGGAAGTTTCTGGTCAGCAGTATGCTGTTGCCATCTATGTCCGGGTCCGCTATGTCAGCATCACCCAGCCTGCGGTAGCTGTCATACTTCTCTATGAACAGATCCGGTCTCGCCATTCTGAATCTGTATATGCTCTGCTTAACATCGCCGACCATGAATGTGTTGTGGATATCCTCACCGTGTCCCGACACACTTGCCAGAATGTATTCCTGCAGAAAGTTACTGTCCTGATACTCATCTATAAGTATCTCCCTGTACCGCCTTGAGACTTCCTTTCCAATCTCTGAAGGGACAGCCCTGTCATCCTCTATTCCATCGCAAAGTATCCTGAACGCGAACTCCTCTATGTCGTGGAACTCGAACATATTCTTGTCCATCTTGACCTTCATCAGCTCATCCATATAAAGCTCAGTGAGCTTCAAAAGTGATGATATCACTGGCTCAGTCATGGCTGCCTGCCTCAGAATGTCATCCACATCCAGGACGACCGAAACTATGTCGTCTATGATCGACTTATACACATCCCGCCTTGATTTGACAAATTCCTTCTTCTCCGGGTCAGCTCCACCGCCCGGGTTCACAAATCTGTCAAATGCATAGCATATACTCCGGCCCTGGGCATCCTTCTCCATCTTGAGTCCCTCCGGTCTCAATGACGATCTGTATATATCTCTGAGTTCAAACAGGTCAACATGCAGGTCGTCTTCCCCGCCACAGCTTCTGAGCATGTGTGTTATCAGCTCAACATCCTTATCCACACGGAGTCCGTACGCCTCAAGGCCATACGCCTCCGTTGCATATTTCTGGCACTCCCTGACCATATCATCCGCAGTTCTGAGCATCATGTACACCCTGCCGTCAAATGTTCTGACCATCGGAAGCCCCATGACTTCTCTTCTCTTCCTCCTCCTCAGTGGATGATGTATCCACGGCAAATTTCATGGCATCCGCCGCCTGCGCAAGCCATTTCTTCGGCTCCGGATAGCTAGATATAACCTTTATTATCCTCTCAACGATATCCGGCACGGCACTGTCACTCTCATTTCTCGCAAACGTCATTATCAGCCTGTCGAAACCGGGCACGACCGATTCATCCTCGTAGCACATCTCCATGACCTGATCCATCACGTCGTGCTTTATGATCTTCATCTCCGTGTCGTCCGCTATGCCAAATGCACAGTCGAGCTCCACCCTCGCAAAGTATTCCTTCACTATCCTAAGGCAAAAGCTGTCTATGGTGCAGATGTCAGCATGGTTGATCAATGTCATCTGCTTTATAAGATGCTCGTCATATTCGCCCTTCGCCATCATCTCATCTATCTTTTTCTGCAGTGCCTGTCCTATCTTCTCCTTCATCTGGGCCGCTGCCGCATTTGTAAATGTAACGACAAGAAGCTCATCCACAGATACCGGCTCGCTTCCCTCTATTCTGTCACCACGTGAATTTCTTCCAGCCACCATCTCTATGATACGCTCCACGAGCACCGCCGTCTTACCTGACCCCGCCGCTGCAGATACAAGAAGATTGCCATGCCTTGTGTCGATGACATGCGCCTGCTGGTCTGTCCACTTTATTCCATTGTCAGTCTTCATATCTTTTCCCATGTCATCATTCCTCACTTATCTCTATATCGAACTCAGCAGCTCTCTTCACTATCTGTTCAGACAGTTCCCTCAGCTCCTCAAGATGCACCCTCTCCTCCGCAAGCTTCCTGCCGGTGCTCTCGAGAGTATCCCTCATCTTCTGTGTTGCCTTATCGCCGCGGTCATCTACCTTCTTCTTTGCATCCTCATACTTTTTCCGGGCGCTGTCACATGACTTAACGGCCTTCTCCATATCGCCCCTGACCTTCTTGTATTCAGTCTTGATATTCTTTATATCCTCAGCTTTGCGGTTGTAATTTTCCGCCTCGCCCCTATAGATCCTGGAGTATGAATTGCCTGAATACTTGCTGTCAAATGCACATATGCCCTTAAAATCACAGTATTTGCACGCATTTGCCTTGCCCTCATTGACCGGATTTATCTCGATGCTTCCCTCGGCTATACTGCCGGCAAGCCTCTCTATGTTCCTGCGGTTCGCCTCCATGAGATCTGTTATAAGAGTCTCCTCAAGGCTCTGTCCGTTCTTGAGTGTCGCTGAGCTGTTGTCCATGACCTTCAGCGCCCTGTTATCTCCATTGTACAGGCCTGAATATCTGGACTCCTCAAGTATCTTCTTCTCGAAGGTGTCCACAAGCACTCCCCCGAACACCTCGTCATCGGCCGCAAATCCCATGCCGTCATCGGTGTATCTGATCTTATCTCCCATTGCCGTCACGTCACATGCCGGATTGTCAAAGGTATAATACAGAAGTCCGCCCACATGTATACCACCAGGTCTTCCAAGCTGTGCCATCCTGCGCTTTTCAAGCTCGCAGGCTATGGCGCCGTATGTCACGAGCTGCATCTGGAGTCCTCCGAGCACCTTGTCTATATCCAGCTTCTTATCAGATGACTTGTAATCTATGATCTTGAAATAAGCATCCCTGTCATCCGTAAATTCATCTATTCTGTCTATAACTCCCTTGAGGCTCATCGTGAGTCCATTTGGAAGATTGAATATATATCTGTCTATGTTGTCTGCATTTTCCGATGTGTTGAACCGCCGCTCAAAATTCTCCGGGTCCATCTCCCCACATCTGATAAATGTGCGGAGCGTCCTGGCTGTCCTCGACGCAACATCCGCCAGAAGCTTTTTCATGTATGCCGCTCTTGAAGAATCCTCAAAGTACAGCCCGGCTTCATCCTCCGCAGATTCATTTGCAAATTCCACCGCCTTCTGTTCCAGCTCCGCCTCGTCCAGATGTACCCAGTCGTTGTCCCTGAACATCCTGACAAATGAGAATATCTTCTCCATGGTTCTGTGAAGTATATTACCAACATTTGCAGCGCCTATCCTGTATGTCTCCCTCTCTCTGAGCGAAAGTCCGTATGTCAGGAAATACTTGAACTGGCACTCAGCATACCGCTCAAGCTTGGACACACTCTCCACCAGATTCTCTCCATATATAAGGCGTACAGTATCTGGAGACAGATTTTTTGACGAGTTAACATAATTCTGCCCGAAATTGATCGATCTGAGCTGTCTGCCATATCCCATCTTCGAAAGCAGTTTTCTGACAGCGTCCAGCGTCTCCCCTGCTTCAACGTCATCAGAATGTCTGATGATGTATCTGAGCGCTCCCGCCGCAGTCTCCGGCATCTGACCGTCCACATCATACTCCTCCGTCCGTATATCCGGGAATATATTCTTTATCCTGTCTATCAGGTATGACGGCTTCATGGACTTGAGATCCTCTCCGATCTTTCGGCACAGCACATAGATCATATCCGACGCCTTGGTGAGCGTGGTGTATATATAGAACTGTTCTATATACGCATTTGTCTTATCTGATGGAGCCAGCTCTATACCGTAGTCCTCAAGACTCTGGCGGTCTGCACCGGAGAGTATCCTGCCCTTCTTGGCCGGTTTCGGAATTATGCCTTCGTTCACTCCCGCCATGAACAGCACCTTTATATGGTTGAGCCTTGATCTCGTCATATCGCCGACCACCACGCGGTCTATAGTCGGAGGCACTATACCGATCTCCATATCCGCTATGCCTGCATCCAGGATTCCCGCATATTCTTTTACGGTAAGCTTCTCATCGCCGATTATAGCCTCCATCTTCTCAAACAGGGCAACAACCTTGTCAAATATCCTTCCGTATGCATCTCCCTCATCCCATCTCTCCTGCTCATACAGCACTTTCTTATGAGCCTCAAGCTTACCGCACACATCAAGCTGCGCAAGGAAGCTGTAAAGAGATTCCGTATATGTTCTCACTGTGTTCTTGGAGCCAGGGCTTGCCGGCTTCCACACATCGATACATTTATCCGGGAAAAGCTCCATGATCTGGGCTCTTATAGACTCCATGTCTGCCGCATAGTCAGGATTCCTGTCATCGGTTATCTCCTTCGTCCAGCTCCTGTAACCCCTGAGATTCCTGAGAAGCACATAGTTCTCCATCCTCTCAATGTCGTCCTGATCCACACCGGTCATTCCTGACTTTAACAGTCTGAACACGCTGTCAAATGAGAAGTTCTCCGTCATCACACCGAGGAAAGCCCTTATGGTGTCTGAGCACGGATCTCCCTTAAGAGATATATTTGCATCTATGAACACAGGGATATCGTATTCCTCCATCGCCTGACGGTAATACCTTGCCACATCCTGCAGATCACCCGCAACCACGGCTATATCCTTATAACGGTATCCCTTGTCCCTGACAAGCTCTCGTATTCTTCCCGCTATATACTCAGCCTCGTCTGCCGCCCTGTCCACAGCGACCACATGTATGTCTCCGTCATCGCCCGTGACTCTGCCATGGGGGTATCTGAACAGATTGGCCTCAAGTCCGGCAAGCTCCATGCTTTTCTCGAATCTGTACGGTCTGCGATCCTGACACATAACGACATTATCCAGTATGTCCACATGCTCTTCGCCCGCCATTCTCACAAGCGCCTGCACGGTCTCCTTGGTGAGTCTGAACAGCTCGTACTCCTTCGGCTTTGTGAAGCCTATCTGGGACGCATCTATCGTAAATACAAATGTCATGCTCTCAACGCGTGTCATGAGCTTCCTGATAAGATCCATCTGTACCGGTGTAAATCCTGTGAATCCGTCAAGATACAGATGGCTGTGCGCCAGCATATCCGACCTGTCCACGCACTCAGCTAGCAGCTCTATGAGCTGCTCCGCAACTATATAGCTGTCATCCCTGTTATACTCCTCAAATCTCTCGTATATAAGCCTGATGTCATGCATTTTTCTGTATACCAGACTGTCCTTATCCAGCTTGTCCATGACTGCGTCGATCGAATCCCTGTCAACCGCATACTGGAACAGCTCAGACATCATGGATTTCATCTCATCTATAAAACCCATCTTGTTGATATAGCTTCCATAAACAAGGAGCTCGTCCTGTGACTCCATAAGTATCTTCTTGATGAGCATGCTCTTTCCAAAGTCCTCCAGAACCCTTCCCGGATTCACTGACAGCTCATCGAATACCCGGTACGCAAGCCTGTTGAAGCCTATGGCATCTATGTTCATTGTTCCATGCCTCGGATGCATGGTCACTATATCTCTCTGCGCCTCCATGGAGAACTGCTCTGGAACCACGTACAAATAATTCAGGTCTCCGTGAGCCATCGACTCCTCTATCAGCTTCTTTATCACATATTCTGTTTTTCCTGAACCGGCGGGTCCCAGTACAAACTGTATTGCCATCTGTATTCTCCTTACACCTCAATATACTGTTATCTATGCTGTTTTTTCATCTGCTAATAATTTTCTCATAAAATCGCTCTCTTGTGAATAAAATATATAAAAAACAGGGAGAGCAAATAATGTCATCAACTAAACTTATCGTATTAAAATCAAAAGAACTCATATACACCGCCATACTGCTGGCACTTGTGATCGTATTTGTCATTATACTTATCACCATGTTCCGCGGCAAAGATTCAGATGACACCAGTGGTTCAGCCAGGAGCATCGCAACCTCAGCCCAGACTGATCCGTCTCCTAAGCTCGACGAGATACATTACACACCGGGGACATACTCATCTTCCCTTGTTCTGGGAGAAACACTCTGTCCGTCATGGTCACTGTGGATGAGGACTACATCACAGATGTGTCATTCAAACAGGTGGATGAGACTGTGACCACCATGTACCCACTTCTTGAAACGGCACTCGAGGATATCAATACTCAGCTTCACTACATATCTTCCGTGGACGATATAACACCTTCCGGAGACAGCACATACACTACCAGACTTATCATAGATTCCATACGAAATGCCCTGAAGGATGCCGTGATCAACTAGCTGTCACGGTG
>ENA-OQKQ01000113-OQKQ01000113.1-human-gut-metagenome-genome-assembly--contig:-NODE-113-length-32072-cov-4.445829_pt1 | contig 32072 bp, 49 predicted proteins | sample MGYA00242651_ERZ504803 | MGnify/ENA primary metagenome ERZ504803 (study PRJEB26092, sample SAMD00036380) | human gut metagenome | host: Homo sapiens | study: EMG produced TPA metagenomics assembly of...
AATGTTGTATTGGAAGAATACCGCATTTGTTATATGCGGGGGCTGATGGACGGAATGGAAATCAAAAAAATTGTAGAGTGAAAGTTTACATAGCCGTTTGGTTTTACAAAAATCAGGCGGCTATATCTATCACGGCAAGATGGAAAAAGACAGAGTAAAGTGATATAATAAAGTGTCTCTTTGAGAGTCAATGTCAAGAAAACGGAGGTTATTTGCCTATGAAAAATTGAGAGGAATTTCCTCTATTACTCCTGATTTGTTTGACCTTTATTATGACATAATTAAAAAGAGATTTTAGATTGCACAGGGCTTTAGCAACAGCGAGTTTGCTTGTTTGGTAGATTTTATCTGCCTTATAATTTTGTTACAAGGAGGTGATTTGTAGTGGAGACAAAAGATGTCATACTTGAACTCCGGACAAAAAAAGGACTGTCGCAAGATGAACTTGCAGAAAAAGTTTATGTTACAAGACAAGCAGTATCTCGTTGGGAAAATGGAGAAACAATCCCCAATACAGAAACGCTAAAATTACTTTCAGGTTTTTTTTGATGTTTCCATCAATACACTTTTAGGCTCTCCGAGACAACTCATTTGTCAATGCTGTGGTATGCCGCTTGATGATTCCACGATCAGTAAAGAACCGGATGGTACTTTCAATGAAGAATACTGTAAATGGTGTTATACAGACGGAAAATTCACATATGACAATATTGATGATTTAATTGCTTTTTGTGTTGAGCATATGTCAAATGAGAATTGGTCTGCTGAACAGGTGCGGGGATATATGGCGGATATGCTGCCTAAATTAAATCACTGGAAAACTCAAGAGAAAATCAAATAATCATCAATTTTATACTTAGATAACTTTTACATAGCCGCTTGGTTTTTATGAAAAATCAAGCGGCTATATTTTTGCTTAAGGAGGTGTTCGCTATGGGCGAAACAGACTATAACGCTCTGCTCTACGACAAGATGAAAGATGAGCAGGACAAGTACAGGGACTGGCTGCTTTCACAGCCGCCGGAGGAAATTTTGAATCATACCTATGAGTACACGATGAGAGAGGACATTGTGGTGTGTATGGAGGAACTGGAGCTTTCTCCGAAACAGGCGAAGGCTTTGCTCCGCTCCCCCTGCCCGCTTGCTGATGTCTACAAGGAGTTTATGGACAGGGAAGTGGAGCATATGGATACCATTCGGGATTCCATTGAAACGAGGGCAAACGATGTACTCAAACGGGACAAAAACAGAGAAAGCAGGTAAGAAAAATGGTACACAAATTAAAAACAATCCGTGGGGATATGCTGGTACTTCAATGCCAGCTTGAAAGAGAATTGATCCGCTATGTGCGGAGGTATCTTTGCCAGCCGCAGGTCACAATCATCACAAACGATAAGCAGTTTGCCTTTATGTGCGAGCTGTACGACTATGTGGAGAATACGGAGCTTCCGCCGGAAATGGTAAGCGTTCTATTGACAACTAAAAATGTCTTGGAACTGTCTTGGGACGAATGGATGATGAATATTGAGGTAGACGATATGGAAGATTCCATTGAGAAAGTCGCTGAGCTTCTCAAGGAAAGGAAGATTTGATATGCCATATATTGAGCCGGAGGTGATTGAACAAGCTCGGCAGATCGACCTTTTAACCTATCTGAGAAAGTTTGAGCCGGATAATGTTGAAGAAGTCAAGGGGACGAGAAATGTATATCGCACTGTTGACCACGACAGCCTGAAAATGTCCAATGGCAAATGGTTTTGGTGGTCGCAAGGTTTCGGCGGTTATAATGCGCTTGACTATCTGATAAAAGTCAGGAACTATTCTTTTATGGACGCAGTAGAAATCCTTACGGGAAAAGAACTGGAAAATTGGACGCCGCCACCGAAAAAAGAGAAAAAAATGAGCCAAAGGTACTGCGTTTGCCGGAAAAATATCAAGACAGTAAACGGGTAATACAGTACCTTTTTAATCGTGGCATTGACTATCAGATTATTCAGGAGTGCATTGCGGACGGTGTGATTTTTGAAAGCAACGGGCGCTATCATAATGCGGTTTTTGTCGGGAAGGACGAAACAGGGACGCCAAAGTATGCCGCCTACCGTGGTTTAGGAAGCAGCACCTTTAAGGGAGACGCATACGGAAGCGACAAACAATATTCCTTTCGCCTGCTTGCAAAAGAGCCTTGCCAGTCGGTGCATTTGTTTGAAGCTGCCATTGATTTGCTGTCCTATGCTACTTTGCTAAAAGCTCAGGGTAAGGACTACAAAGCGGAAAATCTGCTCTCTCTTTCGGGCGTGTATCAGCCGAAAAAAGAGAACAAAGACAGCAAAATTCCGATTGCGCTTTCCGTTTTTCTTGAGAAAAATCCACTTATCAAGACGATTCATTTGCACTTGGACAATGATAAAACAGGAAGGCTCTGTGCCAACACCTTAAAAGAACTGCTCAGAAACAAGTATGAGGTCTTTGACGAGCCGCCGAAGAAAGGCAAGGACTATAACGATTACCTCTGCATACAGCTTGGAATCTACAAATCCAAAGAAAGGAGCTATGAGCGTTGAATGTACGAATTTATCAGATCAATATGAAGCGTGACACCAACAATGTCGCCTTTATGAATTATGAGAGCCTGCCTAAATTTCAGGGCAGCTCGGAGATTGACAGCAGCCTCTATGATAAGGTGTTCGAGGGAGAAGTAAACTGCTTCACGCTGGAAAAACTCTATGAGATTTTCAACCTTGAACACCCCGCAGGATATAAAGGGCGGTCAATGTCCGTATCCGATGTGGTGGAGATCATTGACGGGAACAACGGAAAAAGCTACTTCCACTTTTGCGACAGCTTCGGCTTTCAGCAGATTGACTTTGCGCCGGAAAAGACACAGATCAGCGACCGCTTTCTATCGCTTGTCGAGCAGGAGAAAATTTCTGTCCTGCTCGTTCCGGTCGGTAAATCTCCGGTTGTGAAAGAGATACCGAATACCTATGAAGCGATGAAAGAACTGGTCGCGGGGGCGGCTTAGACGAGTATATGCCCTTTGAAGATGACGCCGCTATCGTCTGCAACCGTGACGGAAAGCAGGAAAAGCTACCGATGAATCGGGCGGTATATCAGCCGCCGAAGCGCACACAGATGAGTTACAGCGAACTGAAATCCCTTTTTCGGGAAGCGGAAAACAACAGGCAGCACCTTATCGCACATATCGTTTTTACCGCCGATACCTTCAAAAAACCGTACAGCGAGTTTGAACGGACTTACGAAGTAAGCTCGGACAACAAAGCGTTCCAGTCCCGTATGGGCGGCTATTCCATCTACGGTGCTTCTTTGGACGGTGTTGATCCGTGCCTGAGAATGGAGGGCTTGATGGCGGACGAAATGGGCGGTAAGGACGGTTGGAAAATAGAAAAATGCTTCTTGATTGGAGATTCAAGAGAGGTCGCCGACATCATTCACGGCGACTTTTTTATTGCCCGTTCCAATGTCGCCGATGAGAAATACAGCAGCTTATCGAGCGAACAACTACTGAAGTACAAACGGCTTTTTCGGTATCCTGAGCGATTCCACGAAACCGCACACGGGATTGAGATCGAGCCGTTCAAGCCCGACAGGGCGGACAAAGAACGATAAATATCAGGAAAATACGGGGCAGCCCGACAGGTCTGCGTTAGCTTAGCGAGCAGACTGTTTGTATCCCCAAACGGGATTCAAACAGTAAAAGCTCGTTAGGGGCTGCCCCTAATACCCCAATACAGGAAAGGATTTTGACTATGCACGAATTTCTATTCTTTATGATAGGCTTCCTGCTCGGCGGCGTTATCGGTATCTCGATAATGTGCCTTATGCAGATCAACCGAATCCACGCCGGCTCTAACGCCCGAAAGGAGGACGATGAGAAATGAGGAAGCGAAATGTAGACAAGCATATTTGGTTTGACCGTCAGGAAGCTCAGGACTTGCAGAAGAAAGCAAAGAAAGCCTGCCTGACCGAAGCGGCGCTGATCCGCCTGCTGATTCGTGGCTATGAGCCGAGAGAAAAACCGGACGAGAGATTTTATGACGCTATGCGGGAGCTTTCCGCTATCGGCAACAACATCAATCAGCTCGCCATTAAAGCGAACGCCCTCGGCTTTGTGGATTCGCAAATGCTGAAGAACGAGGCGCTGAGGTGGCACAAGTTTCAGGCGGCGATTGAGCGTGAATTTCTGCGCCCTGAAAAAAGCGGTCTGAAATGGCAGTAACAAAGCTTTGGAAGGTAAGCGTCCGGCTCGGTCAGGTACTGGACTATACGACCAATCCTGAAAAGACCGCTAATCCCGAATACTCTGCCGAAGATTATCAGGCGCTCAAAGATGTGCTTGCCTATGCAAAGGACGAGGAGAAAACGGAACACGAGTTTTTTTGCGACGGGATCAACTGTAATGTGGCGATGGCTCGTGACCAGTTCATTACCGTCAAGGAGCAGTTCGGCAAGACGGACGGGATTCAGGCGTATCACGGGTATCTGAGCTTTAAGGAAAACGAGGTCACGCCCGAACAGGCGCAGCAGATCGGAATGGAGTTTGCAACAAAGATGTGGGGTAAGCGGTTTCAGGTGGTCGTTACTACCCACCTGAACACGAAACATCTCCACTGCCATTTTGTCATCAATTCCGTTTCCTTTGTCGATGGGAAGCGGCTGAAAGATAAAGAAAAGTCTTGGTATTACTTCCGCCATATCGCCGACGAGATTTGCTTGGAACACAAGCTGTCCATTGTAGAGAAGCCGGAGCTGCACAGATCGCCCGCCTATCTTACGATGAAGGACGAGGCGGGTATGCCCACCCGATACAACAACGCCAAAAAAGCGATTGACGAAGCGATTGCGATGAGCCGCAATCTGCGGCAGTTCCAATATGAACTGGGCGTGATGGGCTATCACTCGAATTTCAGCCCCAACCGCAAGTACGCTACGGTCACGCCGAAAGGCAGTGAAAAGCCGATACGGACTTACCGGCTCGGCGAGGAATACACCAAAGAGAAAATCCTTGAGAGGCTTATCGCCAACAGGGATAATATCGTGTTCAAGCCGTTCCAGCCAAAGACCTATATTGTCCGGCAGTACCGCCTGCCCACAAGAGAAAACAAAATCCAAAAGGTCGGCGGGCTGTATGGCTTGTATCTATACTACTGCTATCAGCTCGGCTACCTTCCGAAGCACAATCAGAAACAACAGAATACGGCGAGGCTTCACTATCTTCTCAAAGACGATCTGATGAAGATGGACGAACTCACCAAACAGGTAACGCTGCTCGGCAAGCACCAGATTGGTACGGACGAGCAGCTCTTTTCCTATAAGCGGTCGGTTGAGGACGAAATCAAAACCCTTACCGCCGACAGAACACATCTCCGAAATGAAATACGAAAGGTAGATATATCAGATGAACGGCTGTCGGCGGCAAAGATGAAAATTTCAGCTATCTCCGAACGCTTGAAAGAGCTTCGCAAAGAAGTAAAGCTCTGCGATGGGATTGCAAAGCGGTCAGGCGTAATTGCCGATACCCTTTCGCAAGTCAAGGCAGAGGAAGAAAAATCTCAAAGAAAGGAGTCCCGAAACTATGAACAACGGCGGTGACGCAGCAGAACAAATCGTCAGGCTATCGCTTGAAGGATTTGAAGTGGCTGTCCGGCTCACAGGCTCGGCGGCGAAGAATATCGCTATTCTGTTAGCTTCCGTGCTGAAGCAGGAGATCAGCCAGTCGAATAAGACACGGGGGAAAGCACGGCTCACCAATATGATTAAGTCCGACAAGGAACTGAAGGTCTTTTCATTCCAGCAGAAAGACCTGCCGAAGTTTACCGAACAGGCAAAACGATACGGCGTCCTTTACTGCGTTCTGCGTGATAAAAACACCAAGAGCGATACGGCGATGGTCGATATTATCGCCCGTGCGGAGGACGCTGCGAAAATCCAGCGTATTTCCGACCGCTTTGAACTTGGTAAAGTCGATAAGGCTTCCATTGTTTCCGAAGCGGAAAAAGATGTGGCAGACCGTGAAGCGGCTGCCAATGAAGTGCCTACGAAATCAAGGGGCGAGATCATCGTGGAGGAAGCGATGGGAAAGCCAATGCAGAAGGAGGGAAATTCCCACCAAAACCCCTCGGTCGCAAAGACGGACAAAAGCCCTCTGTCCGAGCGAGACTTAGAAACGACAGGTACGCACACTGATAAGGGTGTCGCAAAGGCAGCGGATAAGAAGCCTTCGGTCAAGGAAAAGCTCGACCGATACAAGGCGGCTGCCAAAGCGGAAAAGGAAGCAGAGCGTACTGTGCCGGAGGCTTCCAAAGAGAAGCCGAAAACCCCTGAAGCCAATCGGCAGACCGTTCACAGGCAGCCGAAGAAATCCAAGAAGTCGAAAGAGAGGTGAGCGAAATGGATCAACTAAAGGAACACCCGCAGATCGTGGAACTTTTAGACACGCTCGATAAAAACGGCTTGATGAAAGAGAAAAACGAGGTGCAGTCGCTGGTAAGTTATATCGGCGGTATGGAAGAAACGCTGACAGGAATGCTCGGCGAGCTTCAGGATATGCGCCGTGAAATCAATCTGATCCACAACAACACGCTGCGGAGCAAGTGCCATACCCTTGTGGAAAAAACGGAGAGCAAAATCCGTCAGGGATTTTCCGCAGTCAAAAAGATGAAGGATAATCTGATCCAGTCAGCCGGAAACGCTGTGCGGGCGTTCCGGGAAAAAGGCAGGGACGCCCTTGCTGAGTCGGTCAGGGCAATGAAAATCCCCGAAGCGCTGGATAAGCTGTCCTCGATGTTCGGTAAACTGTCAAAGGATATGGCGCAGGATACAAGAAAACTGTCCGCTATGCAGACGGAGCTTCAGGGCGCAAAGGGGCATTTGAAAAATATGGGGCTGCTGTTTATGGGAAAAGCCGCAAAGGAAGCGGAACATTCCAAGAGTGATAAAGGCGTTTTATCAAGGTTGTCCCGTTTATTTGAAAAAGCGCAGAAAGGATTTGCGTCTTTGGAGCAAAAGGCGATGGATACGGCGGATAAGCTCAGAGTTTCCCGTGTGAAATCGTCTGTAAAAGAAAATCTCAGCAGATATAGGGCGGCGGCGAAAGCAGAAAAAGGAACAGAGCGCAGTGAGCCGGCTGCTTCCAAAGAAGAAAACCGCACAGTACAGGCGTTGGGGCAGATTAGCGTCCCGCACCAGCAAAAATCAAATCTATCAAAAGAGAGGTAAAAAGGTATGACCAACGATTTTAAGAGTAAGCAAAGCAGCGGCGCAAGACCGCCGAGACTTTCGCCGGAGGAATACGCCGCCAAGAAAAAGGCGGAGAAAGAAGCCATTTATCAACTGCTCGACAATACCGCTTCGGAAGTGGTGCAGTCGCCGGAAAAATTCAAAGCCTACCTTGATGTGCAGAGCCGTATGGACAGGTACACAGCGAACAATGCGCTGCTGATGTATAAACAGTTTCCGCAGGCAAGTCAGATCAAGGAATTTGACGATTGGGCGGCTGAGGGCGTAAAGGTCAATAAAGGCTCCAAGACCTTTATTATCCTTGATCCGTATGAGTACACCAAGAAAGACGGGACAATCGGCATTGATTTCAACTTGAAAAGAGTGCTGGATGTTTCACAGACCAACGGCAAGCGCCCCGCCGCCCCGACCGCTAACCGTGATCCGAGAAAGCTGGTGGCGGTTATGCTCGACAGCGCCCCGATCAATATTGAAAGCACCAGTGAGCTGCCTTATCCCGATATGGGCGCTTTCTATAAAAATGAAGATCAGACGCTTTATGTGAAGCGGGACATCGGCGACAGCGTTGCCCTCTGCCAGTGCGTCGCTCAGGAACTCGGTCACGCCGAGCTTTCTATGAACAGCGAGGTATACAGCCGCAGGGATATGGGATTTCAGGCGGTGTGCATTGGGTATATGCTCTGCAAGAAATACGGAGTTGATACGCAGAACTTTGCGATTGACCGTATCCCCGATGAACTGAAAAACAAAGAGCCGAAGGACATCAAAGCCGAACTCGGCAAGACGCAGAAGGCATTTAAGGAAATTACCGCCCGTGTTTCCGACGAGCTGTACCGCCAGCGGGCGGATCGCTCAAAGGAACAGGAGAGATAACCGGAGGTAGTTGCGATGAAAGAAGAACTCTACCATATCGCTTTGGACGATTATGAACACGGTGTTGTAATCCGTTCCCTGAACGATAAAAAGACCGACCTCAAAAAAGAGGGCAAGTCCACCGACGCCGTAGACGATCTGATTATTAAAATCGGTCACGCCCCAAGACGCAAGTTCAAAGTGGTAGAAAAGGAATCCTGCCGTGAATCGAGATAGCAACAAGCAGTCTGCGATTATCCTTGCGGTTATTGGGATTCTTCCCGTTGTGTGGCTCGGCTTATTGATAGCGCCGTCCGTCAAGGGCGGTCTGCCGGAGATACTGCCGAGCCTTTTGACGGCATTCAATGATCCGTTCCATATCGAGCTTTGCGGGGACAGCTTAAAAACTGTCCTCGTTCTGCTTTTGCTCTATGGAATGGGGATTGGGATTTATCTGTCTACACGGAGGAACTACCGCAGGCGTGAGGAACACGGCTCTGCGAAATGGGGCAGCGCAAAAGCCATTGACAAAAAGTACCGTCAAAGCCCGCCCTCGGAAAATAAGCTGATGACGCAGAATGTCCGAATCGGACTCAATGCGAAAAAGCACCGGAGGAATCTGAATACTCTGGTGTGCGGCGGCTCCGGCGCAGGCAAGACGAGATTCTATTGCAAGCCGAACTTAATGCAGACAAGCAATTCCTCTCAGGTAATTTTAGATCCAAAAGGGGAAATTCTGCGTGATGTCGGCAATCTGCTTGAAAAAGCAGGCTATGAGATCAAGGTGCTGGACTTGATTTCAATGGAGAAAAGCCATTGCTACAACCCGTTTGTCTATCTCAGGAACGACAACGATATTCAGCGCCTTGTGACCAACCTTTTTAAGAGTACCACCCCGAAAGGCTCACAGTCCAACGATCCTTTTTGGGATACTGCGGCGAGTATGCTTTTACTCGCCCTTATTTTTTATCTGCACTATGAAGCGCCGGAGGAAGAGCAGAATTTTGCGATGGTAATGGAAATGCTCAGGGCGGCGGCGATTGAGGACGAGGAGGACAACCGCCCTTCTCCACTCGACAATCTGTTCGCCGATTTGGAAATGGATAATCCCGACCATATCGCCCTGAAATACTACCGTTCCTACCACTCCGGCTCGGCAAAGACGCTCAAATCCATTCAGATTACCCTTGCCGCAAGATTGGAGAAATTCAATCTTGAAAGCTTAGCGGCGCTGACTTCCGCCGATGAGCTTGACCTTGCTTCAATGGGCGAGAAGAAAACGGCGCTGTTTGCGCTGATACCGGATAATGATTCGAGCTTTAATTTCCTCGTCAGTATCCTTTACACACAGCTTTTCCAGCAGCTTTTTTACTCCGCCGACCATATCCACGGCGGCAACCTGCCGATACCCGTCCATTTTTTGATGGACGAATTTGCGAATGTTTCGCTGCCCGACGATTTTGATAAGATACTATCTGTTATGCGTTCAAGAGGCGTGTCGGTATCCATTATCCTGCAAAATCTGGCGCAGTTAAAGGCTTTGTTTGAGAAACAATGGGAAAGTATCGTAGGCAACTGCGACGAATTTCTCTATCTCGGCGGCAATGAGCAGAGTACGCACAAGTATGTGTCCGAGCTTTTAGGCAAGGAAACGATTGATACGAACACCTACGGGAAAAGCGAGGGGCGGAGCGGAAGCTACTCGACCAACTATCAGATTTCCGGTCGTGAGCTGCTTACCCCTGACGAAGTGAGAATGCTCGATAACCGCTACGCTATTTTGTTTATCCGTGGCGAGCTTCCGGTAATGGATTTGAAGTACGACATTTTGAAGCACCCGAATGTGGCATATACCGCAGACGGGAAAGGCGGCGTGTATCAGCACGGCGAAGTCACAAAAAATGTGGCGACCATTGAAACCCTGTATGTTGATCTCGACAGCGTTCCCGAAATGGAGCTTTCGGAAACGACTTACGAGCTGTTGTCCGATGAGGACTTTGAAAATTTAACAAATTGATTGGAGGAAAATAGAATGAACATTTTTCATAAGACGCAGAAGAAAGAAACCCGCAAACTGCCGATGACCGGAAAGGTAAAGAAAGGCTTTCGCTATTACTGTGCGGCGGTTTTAAGCCTGACTGCTATTTTTGCAATGTCTACAACGGCTTTCGCCGCAGGCGATCCGCTTACCGTTGTCAATAACCTGTCCGATTTCATCTTCGGTTTTATCCGTGCGATTGGTCTGATCCTGCTCGGCTTTGGTATCGTTCAGGTAGGTCTTTCCCTGAAATCTCACGATCCTTCGCAGCGTGCGAACGGATTTCTGACGCTGGCGGGCGGTATCATTATCGTTTTTGCGAAAGAAATCCTCACTCTGATTACGGGCTAACTCTTACAGAAACAATGCTCAGGGGCGTTCTTGAATTGCTTTTTTCAGGAACGCCCCATTTTTCTTTTTAAGGAGGTGCTACGAAATTGAGTGATAACTGGGTAGTTCAGAATCTCCAGAACGCCCTCGAAACTTGGAATGAAAAACTCGCTGAGATATGGCAGCTCATTACAACTACGCCGCAGAATTTCAAAGGCGGCGGGATATGGGCGGTCATTGTCAACATTAACGGCGCTGTGCAGGCGATAGGGCTTGCGCTTTTGGTGCTGTTTTTTGTGGTTGGTATGGTGCGTACTTGCGGCAGCTTCAGTGAAGTAAAAAAACCGGAACACGCTGTAAAGCTTTTTATCCGCTTTGCACTCGCAAAGGCGGGAATCACTTATGGTATGGAGTTAATGCTTGCCCTGTTCAATATCGTTCAGGGGACAATCAGCACGATTATGACAGCCGCAGGCTTTACTTCCGCACAGCAGACCACTCTGCCGCAGGAAATGATCGACACGATTGAAAGCTGCGGCTTTTTTGAGAGTATCCCATTATGGGCGGTTACGCTCATCGGCGGCTTGTTCATTACGGTTATGTCATTCCTGCTCATTATGACGGTGTATGGAAGATTTTTTAAGTATATATGTATACGGCGCTCGCCCCGATTCCGCTTTCCACCTTTGCGGGAGAGCCGAGCCAAAATGTGGGGAAATCGTTTATCAAAAGCTACTGCGCCGTGTGCCTTGAAGGTGCAGTGATCGTTTTAGCCTGTATTATCTTCTCACTGTTCGCTTCTTCCCCGCCTGTGGTCGATCCCAATGCGGCAGCAGTTACGCAGGTATGGTCATATATCGGCGAGCTGCTCTTTAATATGCTCGTTTTGGTCGGCTCGGTGCGGATGTCTGACCGGATTATCCGTGAGATGATGGGACTGTAAGGAGAACAGAATGAAACGAATATACAACAAATTCAAGGGCTACACCCTTGCAGACTGCGATTGCAGATATTGCCTGTATTACGGAGGGCGGCGGAAAGGCAAAGTTACTTGCCTTGCGGACGAATGTGTCTGCGCCGATGAAATCCGGCAGGCACAAAAACGAAAAGAAAGGAGTTCCTAAATGGAAGTCAAAATCAACAGAGAAATCAGGAATTACACAGAAGCGATGTTTTTCGGACTGTCACTGCGGCAGTTCATTTTTTCTGCCTGTGCCTGCGTGGTGGCGGTGGGTATCTATTTCCTGCTCAAGCCCTATGTCGGCACGGAAACCGTATCGTGGATGTGCATTTTGGGAGCCGCACCCTTTGCGGCTCTTGGTTTTGTTAAATATAACGGAATGACCGCAGAGAAATTCATCTATGCGTGGATCAAATCAGAGTTTTTAATGCCGAAGAAGCTCACCTTCCGTTCAACGAATACCTATTACGAGCTGTTCAAGCCGAGTATTGAAGCAAAAGCAAAGGAGGCTATGAAATCGAATGATTAAAACACTTACCAATCTCCGCAAGCAGGAAAAGGAAAAGTTTGTCGTGCCGAAGGGCGTTCAGGATGTGATCCCCATTACCGCCATTTATGACGACGGTATTTTTCAGATCGGGAAAGACAAGTTTTCCAAGACCTATAAATTTTCAGATATTAACTATGCTGTTGCCAGCCGTGAGGACAAGGAAGCGATGTTCCTCGAATACTCGGAGCTGCTCAATTCCCTCGACTCCGGCGCAACGACAAAAATCACGATCAACAACCGCCGCTTAAACCGATTGGATTTTGAGAACAACATTCTTATCCCGATGAAAGGCGACAGCCTCGATGAATACCGTGAGGAATATAACAAAATCCTTTTGGAGAAAGCGACGGGAGCAAATGCTATCGTGCAGGATAAGTATATAACGATTTCCGTCAACAAGAAGAATGTTGAGGACGCAAGGAATTATTTTGCCCGTGTGGGCGCTGACCTGATTGCCCACTTCGGAAGGCTCGGCAGCCAGTGCGTGGAATTGGAAACAGACGAACGGCTGCGTATTTTTCACGATTTCTACCGTGTGGGGGAGGAATCCTCTTTCCACTTTGATATAAAGGAAACCCGCAAAAAGGGACACAGCTTCAAGGACTATATCTGTCCCGACTCAATGGAATTTGAAAAGGACTACTTCAAAATGGGCGACCGTTACGGGAGAGTCCTTTTTTTGCGTGAGTACGCTTCTTATATCAAGGACAGTATGGTGGCGGAGCTGACCGATCTCAACCGCAATCTGATGATGTCGATTGATGTTGTCCCTGTGCCGACTGATGAAGCGGTACGGGAAGCGGAAAACCGTCTGCTCGGCGTGGAAACGAATATTACCAACTGGCAGAGGCGGCAGAACTCCAACAATAACTTTTCGGCGACTGTTCCTTACGATATGGAACAGCAGAAAAAGGAAATGAAGGAATTTCTCGATGATTTAACGACGAGGGATCAGAGAATGATGTTTGCCGTGATTACCTTCGTGCATACGGCGGATTCCAAAGAACAGCTTGATAACGACACGGAAGCGCTGCTTACCACGGCGAGAAAGCACCTTTGTCAGTTCGGCGTGTTGAAATTTCAGCAGGTGGACGGGCTGAATACGGTTATGCCGTTTGGCGTGCGGAAGATTGATACCTTCCGTACCCTTACGACCGAAAGCCTTGCCGTGTTTATCCCGTTTCGGGTGCAGGATATTTTTTCACGAGAATGGTATCTACTACGGGCAGAATGTGATTAGCAAAAATATGATTATCGCCGACCGCAAGCAGCTTCTCAACGGTAATTCCTTTATTCTCGGCGTATCGGGCGGCGGTAAGTCCTTTGCCGCAAAGGGCGAGATCGAGAATGTGATTCTTTCCTCGGATTCCGATGTTATCATCATTGATCCGGAGCGGGAATATTCACAGCTTGTGAAGGCGCTCGGCGGCGAGGTTATCCATATCTCCGCTACTTCTCAAAATCATATCAACGCTATGGATATGACGAAGGAATACGGCGACGGGGCGAATCCGGTTATTTTGAAGTCGGAGTTTATTATGTCCCTGTGCGAGCAGCTCATCGGCGGCAGCAACCTCGGCGCAAAGCAGAAATCCATTATCGACCGCTGCACCGCCAGCGTGTACCGCACCTATCAGCAGAATAACTATCAGGGCGAAGTGCCGACCTTGCAGGATTTCAGGGCGGAGCTTCTGAAACAGGACGAGCCGGAGGCGAAGGAAATCGCCCTTGCCATCGAGCTGTTTACAAGCGGCAGCTTGAACACCTTTGCGAAGCATACGAATGTGGATACCAATAACCGTCTGATCTGCTATGACATTTTAGACCTCGGCAAACAGCTTATGCCTATCGGTATGCTGGTCGTTCTCGACTCTATCTTAAACCGCATTACGCAGAACAGGGCGAAAGGCAGAAATACCTTCATCTTTATTGATGAGATTTATCTGCTGTTCCAGCACGAGTATTCCGCTAACTTCCTTTTTACCCTTTGGAAGCGTGTGCGTAAATACGGTGCTTATGCGACGGGTATTACGCAGAATGTGGACGACCTTTTGCAGAGCCATACGGCGAGGACAATGCTCGCAAACTCTGAGTTTATCATTATGCTCAATCAGGCTTCCACGGACAGGCTGGAGCTGGCGAAGCTCTTAAATATCTCCGACCTTCAGATGTCGTATATTACGAATGTGGAAGCCGGACACGGGCTTATCAAGGTGGGCAGTTCCCTTGTGCCGTTCGCAAATAAATTCCCGAAAAATACGAAGCTGTATAAGCTGATGACAACCAAACCGGGCGAGAGCGCATAAGCTCCCGCCCCTTGTTTCAGAAAGGATATGGCAATGAGAAAAAAGATTTGTATTGCGTTGATGACGGCGTTTACCGTCCTGCTCGGCGTCAGCAGTTATTTCATTATTGACCATTACAGGGAGGCGGAACATCAGGAACAGCTGTACGATTCCCTCGTACAGCTCGTAGAGGACAGCGAAACCGAGCCTGCCGAGCCGATCATCTATTCGGAAGATAAGACGATACTGCCGGAGCTTACCGAGTTGTACCGTCAAAACAATGATTTGGTCGGTTGGATTTGCGTGGAGGATACGAACATCAATTATCCCGTTATGCAGACGGTGGATAACCCGAACTACTATCTAAAGCGTGGATTTGATAAAGAATACAGTTCTTACGGCTGCCCGTATGTGCAGGAGGATTGTGATGTCCTAAAGCCTTCGGACAATTTAGTGATCTACGGTCATCATATGAACAACGGCTCGATGTTCGCCGACTTTGAAAAATTCAAGGACGAGGATTTCTGGCGGGGACATAAAACGATTGCCTTTAACACCCTGACAGAGAAAAATGAGTATGAAATCCTTGCGGTTTTCAAAACCGTTGTCTACACCGACAGCCCTGAAGCCTTCAAATATTACCGCTTTACGGACGCTCAGTCGCCGGAGGAGTTTGACGCTTATATTGAAAAATGTAAGGGGCTTTCCCTTTACGACACGGGCGTTTCGGCGGAGTACGGCGACAAGCTGATCACGCTTTCCACCTGTGAATACTCCCGCACGAACGGAAGGATTGTCGTTGTGGCGAAAAAAGTGACAGAAAGCAGTGGTGCAAATGCTCCCGCAAATGACGGGGCGGCAGAGATACCGAGCTAATGCCCTGATAAAGAAGCTGTGCGCTAATTATGATGACGGGAACTGCCTGCTTCTTGATGAGGGGGAAGGCTGCGTCTGCGTACAGAGTATATCCTACTCGCTCTTGTGCAGGTATTTCCGCAATGCCGTGCTTCCGGCAGATCCGGCGCTGGAAGCGGAGATACTTGGAACGCACCCTGACAGGTGCGTTTCCTGCGGCGCTCCGATTATCAAGCGTGGCAACAGGAAAAAGTATTGTGAGAAATGCGCCGGTATCGCATACAAAAGGCAGCAGGCAGAGTACGCAAGGAAAAAGCGCACAGAATCGAAAAATAGAGGGTAAAAAGTCCTTGATTTAAGCGGCTTTTCAGCCCTCGTACTTTGAGGGGCAAGGTGTTGATACCTTTTCCCCTCTTTTTTTACTTCAAAGCGTCCACAGGCGCTTGGAAAGGAGGTTTTCTATGCCGGATATTAAGACAAGGGATATAGCGAAAGGCACGATCAAAACGATTGACAAATCGGCGGTTGCCGCCGAGCGTATGAAATCCGCCTTTATCCAGACTAAAGAAAAAGCGGAACACTCCGTTGATGTCCCTGAAAGCAGTGCGGAGGAATACGCTTCCAACCGTTTGGAAAGCGGTATCGACCGAGTTTCCCACGAAGCCGTACACCAATTTGACAAGCAGGGGCGCAAGGGCGTTCAGGCGACAAAGCAGAATATCGTCAAGGCAAAGGACGGTATTCAGAAATTCAAGGAAAAGCGGGCGGCGCAGTCGCTTCAAAAACAGGCGCAGGCGGCAGCTCCACGAAAAGGCGTCGGTCAGGGTATCAAGGCGGTGGAACAGCCGAAGAAGGCAGTAAAAGAGTCTGCCCGTTCCGCAGGAAAAAAGACGATTAAGACGGTTGGGAAAGGCTCGGCGAAAACAGCGCAGAAAACGGTAAAAACCGCAGAGCGCACCGCTAAAACGACCGTCAAGACAGCACAGCGTACCGCAAAGGCGGCGCAGAAAACAGCGCAGGCTACGGTCAAGGCTTCTCAAAGGGCAGTTCAGGCGGCACGGGCGGCGGCTCGTGCCGCCGTTATTACGGCGAAAGCAATCGCAAAAGCGATAGCGCTTGCGGTCAAGGCGATTATCGCCGGAACAAAAGCGTTGATCGCCGCAATCGCCGCAGGCGGCTGGATAGCGGTTTTGGTCATTATTGTGATTTGCCTGATCGGTATGCTTCTCGGATCAGTGTTCGGTATCTTTTTCTCAGGCGAGGATTCCGGCACGGGTATGAGTATGCAGACCGTTGTGCAGGAAATCAATACCGAATACGATACCAAATTGCAGGACGAAAAAAACTCGGTATCTTATGATGTCCTTGAAATGAACGGCAGCCGTGCCGTTTGGAAAGAGGTGCTTGCGGTGTATTCCGTCAAAGTCAACACCGATCCGGATAATCCCCAAGAGGTCGCAACGATGGACGAATCGAAAAAGCAGCTTCTCACGGACATCTTTTGGGAGATGAACGAGATCAGCTCCAGCACCGATACCAAAACCGAGACGGTCATTACCGAAACCGATGACGGTCACGGAAATATCGTGGAGACGGAAAGCACGGTCACGCAAACCTATCTGTATATCACGGTCAGCCATAAAACCGCCGATGAGATGGCGGCGCAGTATGGATTTAACGAGGAACAGAAAGAATATCTCGCAGAGCTGCTTGCCGATGAAAACAATTCGCTGTGGTCGCAGGTGCTTTACGGGATTATGGGAACGGACGATCAGATTGTAACTGTCGCCCTCTCTCAGATTGGAAATATGGGCGGAGAGCCATACTGGTCTTGGTACGGTTTTAATTCCCGTGTCGAGTGGTGCGCTTGCTTCGTTTCGTGGTGCGCCAACGAGTGCGGGTATATTGACGCTGGCGTGATTCCGAAATACGCAGGCTGCGTCAACGGCGTACAATGGTTTAAGGACAGAGGGCAATGGCTGGATAACAGCGCAGAGCCTACACCCGGAATGATTATCTTCTTCGATTGGGCGGACGAAAGCGGTCAGGACGGATTATCCGACCATACGGGTATCGTCCAAAAGGTGGAAAACGGCAGAGTTTACACGGTCGAGGGCAACTCCGGGGATTCTGTTCGTCAGAACAGCTATCCGGTTGGGTATTATGAGATACTCGGCTACGGTGCGCCTGCCTATTGATCGGAAGGTAAAAAACGAGCCGCTTGCTTAAATGCAGGCGGCTTGATTACATAAAAATTCGCAAAAAGGTATTGACAAATAGAATCTCAGTGGGTATACTTTGCTTGTAAGATAGTTAGTTACTCAACTAACAGACAAACAAGCAGGTGTAGGAGGTGCTATGATTGAATGTAAATCCGAATATAGATAAACCGATCTTTCTTCAGATCGCAGAGCAGCTTGAAGATTCTATATTTACTGGTGCTTTTCCTGAAGAAACACAAATCCCATCGACAAATGAAATTTCTGCGCTGCTCAGTATCAATCCACATACTGTTCTAAAAGGAATGAATGTGCTGGTTGACGGGGGAATCATCTACAAGAAAAGAGGTCTTGGAATGTTTGTGAAAGAAGGTGCAGTCGAAAAAATTCGACAAAAACGGCAAAGTCAGTTTTATGAGCAGTATGTTTCGACTTTAATAAGCGAAGCATTGAAGCTGCAAATGTCTAAAGAGGATATTATTTCTTTGATAGAAAGGGGTTATGACAATGAATGCCATTCAAATTAAAAATATAACGAAACGCTATAAAGATGTCACAGCGCTTGACGATATTTCTTTTTCCTTTGAGTTCGGGAGAATATATGGGTTTTTAGGAAGAAACGGGGCAGGAAAATCTACCCTTATCAATATTATCGCAAACCGGATTTTTGCAGATCAGGGCGAAGTCCTGATTGATGGTATTCCTGCAAAAGAAAATATGGGTGTCCACGAAAAGATTTTTTGCATGAGTGAAGCGGATTTATATGACAGAGATTTGAAGGTTAAGGATCATTTCAAGTGGACAAATCGTTTTTATAACGATTTTGATCTGGATAAAGCCTTTGAACTTTCCAAAAAGTTCAATCTTGATATTAACAAAGGTTTAAGCGTTATCGAAAGGGTATCAGTCCATTTTCAAGCTGATTATTGCGCTATCACTGAATGTTCCGTATGTAATCTTTGATGAGCCGGTTCTGGGGCTTGACGCAAACCACAGGGAACTGTTTTACAGCCTGCTCCTTAAAGAATTTGAGAACAATGAGCGGACGCTTATTATTGCGACACATCTGATAGAGGAAGTTTCCAATATTATTGAGGAAGTTGTCTTGATTGATAAAGGGAAAATTCTTCTTCAGGAAACGGTTGAGGAACTGCTTGAAAAAGGATATAGCATTTCCGGGGTGGCTCAGGAAGTTGACCATTATTGTGAAGGCAAGAATGTCATCGGATATGACGAGTTGGGCGGCTTGAAAATTGCCTATGTATTAGGAGAAAAAACGGCTTTACCTCAAGGAAGCAATCTGCAAGTTACGGCAATGAATTTGCAAAAACTGTTTGTCAAGATGACAGAGAAAGGTGGCGGCGAAAATGAGTAAATTAAAATCTGCGGTTTTATATGAATACTTAACTAAAGTAAAGGCAATAGGAATTTTCTATTTGATCCAATATTTGATAGTGGCTCTCATTTTTACGATTGTTGCAATTTGTACTAAAGGAAATGAAACTGGCTCAAATACTTTAGAGTTCAGTTCTGTTGTTTTTGTCAGTGTTATAGGCGTATTAGGCTACAAAGAAGATTTCAAGGCGTTGCTCCAAAATGGATATACCCGAAAATATATTTTTGGGGCGACTGTTTGTATGTTTACATTGCTGGCGGGTACAATGGCACTTATTGATACCATAATCGGTAACTCTCTTCATTTCTTCAACAGTAACTATTTTACCTTATACAGTAGCCTTTATGGATTCGGAAATATTTTTATAAACTGGTTATGGCTTACTGCTTTATATTTGATGTTTTGCAGTCTTTTCTATTTAGCGATTTTAGTCATCAACAGAGTTGGAAAAACAATTTCTCTTTTGATCGGAGTTGGAATATCTGGAATCATTCTTCTTGTTATGGCGTTGTTCCAGTTTGTATTCTCAGATGAAATTGTAAGCAAGGCTATGGAATTGACGATGAGAGCAGTAGGATTTATGAGCGATGGTACAATAAATCAGTTTTTCCCAATTCTATCATTTCTCATAATCGGAGCTCTTTTTGGAATTGGCTCATATGCTGTAATCCGCCGTACAGAATTAAAATAAAACTATACCCAAAATAATACGGTGCTACCCACTTGGGTAACACCGTATATTTTTTCCGCTTTTATTGATTTTTATATTTATCCATTTCAACTAACATCTTATATAGATGTTCTTGCTCGGATTTACTTTTTGCTGCGACCAGCTCGTAACATTTCATAGGATAGCTGTCGGTGCTGCTTTCGCCTATCTTCTCAAAAAGCTGAGCAAGCGAGACATTCATAGCTGAAGCAATCTTTTCGATACTTTCAAGAGTGGCGTTCTTTTCCCCTCGTTCCACTTGCCCGATATAAGTAGGGTGGCAACCGGATAACTCAGCAAGCTTCTCTTGGCTCAATCCCTTATCAATTCTATAATTGCGGACACGCTGTCCGATTGTTTTTGCAATTTCACTCATAGTTCCAGCCTCCATTCATAGTCTATAAATATTGTTTCCGTAGTTCCACAGACTATTGATATTTATTGTTGACTTTGATATACTATGAGTATTATAATTAGATTTTTTGTGCTTTTAGGCTTTGAACTGGCTGGTGAACTTTAATGAGGGGAAAAACGGCTTGCTTTACCGGACATAGAAAATACCGCCGGAGAGCATACCGGAACTCTCTCAGCGGTTAAAAAACACCTTGCTTCGACTGATAGAAGAAGGATATATGTACTTTGGCGCAGGCGGAGCATTGGGCTTTGATACGCTGGCTGCTCAATGCGTTTTATCCTTGAGAAAGCGATATTCGCATATCAAGCTGATTTTAGTCCTTCCGTGTACCACACAGACAAAAGGCTGGAGCAAAGATGATATAGCGGTTTATGAGGAGATCAAAAGTCAGGCGGATAAGGTAGTATATACTTCTCACGACTATTTTCGGGGCTGTATGTTCAAAAGAAACCGCCATTTGGTAAATGGCAGCAGCGTCTGCATAGCCTATTTAACACAGGAGAAAGGCGGGACTGCATATACGGTAAATTATGCTCGGCAAAACAATGTGCAAGTGATAAACTTAGCTGCTCAATAGATGTGAAGAATGGGAAGATTGAAAAAAGTTCATCTCCGAATGGAAAGTATACTTGACATTTGCGCCCTCTTTGCTATAATAGAGATATGGAAAGCTGGCTTTCCATAGAAAGGAGGCGCACCGTGAAAAACCGTTTAGAGGAAATCCGGAAAGAACGGGGAATCAAGCAGGAAGAACTGGCTGCCGCACTGGAAGTATCTCGGCAGACTATCGGCTCGTTGGAAAACGGACGATATAATCCTTCGATTATATTGGCGTTTAAGCTTGCACGGTATTTTAATATGAGTATTGAAGATATTTTTATTTACGAGGAGGGAAAGCAATGAAAAAGAAAACCGGAATGTATCTTGCAATCGGTATTATCGGCATTGCTTTAGCTCTGATCGCAAAGTTTCTTTTACAGGACTATTTAAGTGATTCGCAAAGCGGAGCGATGATCGGGATAGGTGCCGGATTGTTCGGCTATGGGATTGCGAAATGGTGTGTCGGTCTGTGGGGCGCAAAAAATCCTGATTTGATGAAAATCAATGAAATTGAAGAAAAAGACGAGCGCAATCAGCTCATTCGCAGCAAAGCACAGGCAATATCCGGCGAGATACTGCACTGGCTGCTGATGGCAGGCGCTTGGGTATGTATTTTTTTCGACGCACCACTATGGATTGTTCTTACTCTTGTAGGCGCTTTCCTGCTTAAAACAATCCTTGATTTTATTTTGATGGCATATTACCAGCATAAGATGTGACGGAGGATATTATGAAATTTGTAATTGAGCATTTGTCAAAAAGCTTTGAGAAAAAGGAAGTCCTCAGAGATATTGATTTTACTTTTGATGAAGGGAAAATTTATGGGCTGCTCGGCAGAAACGGCGCTGGAAAAACAACGCTGTTTAACTGCCTGAACAGGGATTTGAAGGCGGATAGCGGCAATTTCTATATAGAAGATGAAAACGGCGTCCGCCGTGAGGTGTCCGCAGAGGACATCGGATATGTACTCTCTACCCCGACCGTGCCGGAGTTTCTTACAGGCAGGGAGTTTTTGAAATTCTTTATGGACATCAACGAGAAGTCTATCAAAAATCCGAAAAGCATTGACGAGTATTTCGATTATATGAGTATTGAGCCGGAGGACAGGGATAAACTGCTCAAGGACTACTCCCACGGTATGAAAAACAAAATGCAAATGCTCATCAATATCATCGCTCAGCCGAATATCCTGCTGCTCGACGAGCCTTTGACATCCCTTGATGTGGTTGTGGCGGAAGAAATGAAACAACTGCTCCGTTCACTGAAACAAGACCGCATTACCATTTTCTCCACTCATATTATGGATTTGGCGCTTGACCTCTGCGATGAGATTGTGCTGCTTAATCACGGCGAACTGGAGGTCGTGGAGAAAACCGATCTGGACAGCAGGGAATTTAAGGATAAAATCATTGCGGCACTCAGGGAGGAAGGAAATGAATAAGACGCTTAAAATATCTTTTTCCCTGAAAAATACATACCGTGTCAACGGTGTCCTGTTTTCCTTAAAGCAGATACCGCTCGTAAAGCGGCTGCTTCCGGCAACGCTGTATCAGGTAAAGGGGCTGAAAATCTTTGCAAACATTTTGTCCGTGCTGTGGGAAATCGTTTCTGTATTCCTCGGCAAGTTCCTTTACTTTATCACGATGGTATGCGGTATCGGTATCCTTTATAACGGACTGCCGGAGAATGAGGTGTTCCTGCATATCCTGCTGATTCTCACGGTAATCGGCAGCTTTGTAAACACACACCTTTTCAATCCGACAAAGGATAAATATTATGCGATGATCCTGATGAAAATGGACGCACGAGAATATACGCTTGTAAAACTATTTCTACTCCATCCTGAAGGTCGTTGTGGGCTTTTTGCCCTTTACGATTCTGTTCGGTATGGACAGAGGCGTACCTTTGTGGTTTTGTCTGCTCCTGCCCCTTTGCATAGCGGGTATGAAGCTGTTTGCGGCGGCTGTTACCCTGTGGGATTATGAGAAAAGGGGATTTGGCTACAACGAAAATAAGCTGTCCAAATATGTGTGGTGCTGTATCGCCCTGCTTTTAGCCGCAGCCTATGCTCCGCCCGCCTTTGGTTTTGCTTTGCCTGCGGTCGTACCAATGGTTATATTTTTAGCGTGTATTCCCCTTGGTATGGCAAGTATCACAAGGCTCACTACCTTCCGTGATTATTACGCAATCAACAAGGAATTATTAGCCGGATTGACCAATCAGATGGACAGCACGGCACAGACAAAGCTTATCAAACAGGCAAATGAAAAGAAAATATCCGCAGATACTTCCATTAGCAGCAACCGCAAGGGCTTCGAGTATCTGAATGAGCTGTTTATCAAAAGGCATAAAAAGATACTCTGGAACTCGACAAAGAAGATTTCCTATGTGTGCGCTTTCCTTGTCGCCGCCGTGCTGGCAGGCGTCTATCTGCTGCCCGAAGAAAAAACCGTCATTAACGAAATCGTGATGACTTGGCTTCCGTACTTTGTATTTATAATGTACGCTATCAACCGTGGCACGAACTTTACACAGGCGCTTTTTATGAACTGCGATCACAGCCTGCTGACCTATTCGTTTTATAAGCAGCCGAGCTTTATCCTGCGGTTGTTTCAGATTCGCCTGCGTGAGATTATGAAAATCAACGCTGTTCCGGCGCTCGTGATCGGTATCGGACTGGCGCTGATCCTGTTTGCCACCGGAGGGACGGACAATCCGCTGAACTATGTAGTGCTGGTTGTTTCCATCCTGTGTATGAGCCTGTTTTTCTCGATTCATTACCTGACGATTTACTATCTGCTCCAGCCTTACAATGCAGGGACGGAGCTGAAAAGCGGCACATATCGGATTGTTTTGTCAGTAACCTATGTCGTCTGTTTTGCTCTTATGCGGCTGCGTATGCCGATTATGATATTTGGAATAATGACGATTGTTTTCTGTGTGCTTTACAGTATTGTCGCCAGCATTTTGGTATACCGCCTTGCGCCGAAAACCTTTAGGCTGAGAACATAACGGGGCGGTTTTACCGCCGGAAATCCATAAAAAGAAACGGAGGATTTATTTATGAGAAAGTGTCTCAGATGTGGAACGGAAATGAAAGAAAACTGCGCCATCAAGGTAGAAGGCGCAGGATACGGAATTGTAATGTCATCGGACGAAAATAAGCTGTTCGGCGGCAGAATCGGCAAGCCGAAGGTAGCAATCTGTCCCAAGTGCGGCGAAGTCTCCATCTATGTGGAAGATGTAGAGAAGCTGTGACGGTAAATGGAGGCGGTATGAAATGAAAAAGATTTTATCTGTGTTTTTGATGTCATTCATCGTATTCGCTCTCTCTGCTTGCAATGCTGATGTCGTGAAGATGGAAGATTATGAGTGGAAAATGAGAACGGTTATGAGCAATGATACGGAAGCTACCCAATATCAGGATGAACTCGTGGTTGCCGTAGGAGAAGCTGACGAGCTGTATCCTGACGCTGAAATCGTGGATATGACTTTGACTGCTAAAGATGGAGAAATCACGATAACGGATACCACAAACGGCAAGACATATAACGGCACTTATGAGGTAATGCAGAAAACGCCGAAGGGAACGGACTATGAGATTATCATTGATGGAGTGACCGGCTATGCTACCGTAGCTCCTACGGAATACTATGATGGCTCAGAGATTCCAACACTACCAATCAATATAGATGGCTATTCCTTATACTTTATCCCAAATGAGTCGTAATCTACTCAGGTTAGAGAAAGGCATAATGATGAAGATCGAGATTGAAAAGGATTTTCCCCAGTATTTTAAGCCAGCCTATCCGGAAGAATTTGAGCTGTTCTCTCACTTTGAAGTAACAGCAGGAATACCGACCGTTCTCTTTGCTGTCACGACTTGGAAAGAGAACGGGAAACCGAATGTGTGCTTTCATTCGTGGAGCTGCTTTCACGGAGATAAGACCGCTTTTTTCGCTGTGATGGGCAACCTGTATCAGCATACCCACACCTATGCCAATATCCAAAGAGAAAAATGCTTTTGCATTAATTTTCTCCCGATAAGCTGTTATGACAGGTTGGTAAATACCATTCATCAGAATGAATGGGACGATGACGAATTTGCAGCAGGAGGCTTTACTGTTTCCAACGCCAAAACCATTCACGCACCTGCGATCAGCGAAGCGTTTCTCACGATGGAATGTACCCTGAAAGATATACAGGATTTAAGCGGTGCAGGTATTACGGCTATGGTCATCGGACAGGTACAGCACATCTCTGTGGAAGAAGCGTATGCACAAGGGTATGAATTAAGATATGGCAAGGACGGATTTATGCTGCTCGTGCCTGCGCCGCAAGACCTTGTTACCGGAGAGCCAAATCAGTCGGCGATTGCCACCGTGCATATTGAGAAATACGACTGATTTAAGGAGAGAGCAAAAATGGCGGTTTCAAATATAAAAGCGCTGATCCCCGGCGAACTTCAAAAAGTGTGGGAGCTGGTGTTGAATACGGAGAATTACGCTGCTTGGAGAAGCGACTTGAGTAAAACAGAAGCGATAAGCGACAAGCAATTTATCGAATATACCAAAAACGGCTACCCTACGACCTTTACCGTGACGCTTGTTAAGCCATACAGACGATGGGAATTTGATATGGAAAACAGCAATATGACAGGTCATTGGACTGGCATTTTCACTGCCAAAGGCGATGAAACAGAGATAGATTTTACGGAACAAGTGAAAGCGAAGAAATGGCTGCTGAAGCCTTTTGTGAAATCGTATTTGAGAAAGCAGCAGACACAGTTTGTTGCGGATATAATGAAAAATTTTTCATAAAGACTTATATATAGGAAGGCGGTTTGTTATGAAGAAGTATGAGTATATGACAGTTGATTTAAGCGCAGAGCCATCATTTAATGTTCATATTAAGCTGGATCGGTATATTGAGAAACTCAACGAATATGGAAAACAGGGTTGGCGTTTGATTTCCGGAACTGATGACTGGAAGTATTCGATCTTTGAGCGAGAAATTGATGATGAAGAATAATAGACAGGAGGCGTATAACCTATGAAAGATATGATCGGATACTGCGGACTGGACTGCGAAAAATGCGACGCATACATAGCGACCGTCAATGACGATCAGGCTTTGCGGGAGAAAACTGCGAAGCTGTGGGCAGAGTTAAACAACGCCCCGATTCTTCCAGAGCATATTAACTGCGAAGGCTGCCGTATGAATGGGGCAAAAACGGTATTTTGTGATAGCCTGTGCGGGATTCGGAAGTGTGCGTTAAATAAAGGTGTTTCCACCTGCGGAGACTGCCCGGATTTAGAAACCTGCCCGACTGTTGGGGCAATCCTCGAAAATAATCCGGCTGCTTTGGATAATTTGAAAGGGTAATATACATAATGGAAAATTTCATAGCACATTTGAAAGAAGTTATACCTGAAAAAGATAGTCTAAAACTCGTGAAAAAGGAAGCTGAAAATTATTACAAGCAGCATTCGCTTGATGAATGTTTCGCTACGGGATTGGAATTATATCAGTCGGAAAATTTTCAGATACAGGAAGTCGGTGTTTTCTTGGTAGGATATGCAGCCTGCAAAAATACAAGCGCATTATCATTTCTGAAAGATACCGTGAGTCAGCACAAAAGCTGGAAGGTGCAGGAAATTCTTGCAATGGCATTTGATAATTACTGCAAAATTATTGGATATGAAACAGCGATTCCGGTTATTAAGGAATGGCTAAAAAGTGATTGTGCTAATACAAGGAGAGCTGTATCAGAAGGATTGAGAATTTGGACAAGCCGCCCTTATTTTAAGGAGCATCCGCAGATGGCAATACAGTTTTTATCTTCTCTCAAAGATGATGAAAGCGAGTATGTACGAAAATCAATAGGAAATGCTTTGAAAGATATAAGCAAAAAATATCCTGAACTGGTTTCCAATGAACTGAAGCAATGGGATTTATCGTCAAAAGAAATAAAACAGGTACATAAATTAGCAAGTGCTTATCTGAACAAGTCATAAACAAATACTGTTATGCGGAGGGAACACAATGCTTGAAAATACTCCTACTCAGTCAACTATGACTGAATTGCTCGGACAACCTTTGTTTGCAGTCTGGCAAGAGCTGTGTTCAGCGATTGATGAAAAATACGATATGGAACGGCTATGGAATACAGGCGGTAAGAACTGGGTTTATGAATATAAGTACCGCAGAGGCGGTAAAACGCTTTGCAGTCTATATGCGAAAAAGAATAGCCTTGGTTTTATGATTATCTTTGGAAAAGATGAAAGAGTAAAATTTGAGGAGATAAGGGAAACTCTTTCTGATCCCGTTTGCAGGCAATATGATGAAGCAACAACTTATCGTGACGGGAAATGGGTAATGTTTGAGCCGACTGATACTTATGAGTTCGATGACTATATGAAACTGTTGGCTATTAAAAGAAAGCCTAATCGGAAATAACGATACTGTGTTTTGGAGAAAATTAGAATGAAGTTGAAAAATCCTATGTTGGTAGTGACCGATATAGACAGATCAGTTGAATTTTATAAAAAAGTCTTTGGACTTCATATCATTATGGACTTTGGAGCAAATAAGACACTGACAGGTGGCTTAGCCCTGCAAACGGCTGAAACATATAAGGAATTTATTGGTACAAGTGACATTTCTTTTGGCGGCAACAACTTTGAGCTTTATTTTGAGGAAGATGACTTTGACAAGTTTGCTGATAAGCTGAAGGAATATGATATTGAATATGTCCACCCGATTATGGAACATTCTTGGGGGCAGCGAGTCGTTCGCTTCTATGATCCGGATAAGCATATTATCGAAGTCGGAGAGAGTATGAAGGTCGTATGCAAGCGCTTTTTGGATAGTGGAATGACGCCGGAACAGGTTGCAAAGCGAATGGATGTACCTATGAAATTTGTTAATGCCTGTATGCGGTAAGGCTATTTTTTGACAAAGGAACGAGTAAAATATGAGCTACTCTATAAGGGAAATGCGAAAGGAAGAATATAGTCTGCTCAGTGATTTTTTGTACGAAGCAATTTATATTCCGGATGGTACGGCTGCGCCGCCTAAATCAGTGATAACTTGTCCCGAATTGCAAGTATACATTGCAGATTTTGGAAACAGCAAACACGATAAGGCTTTGATTGTAGAAGTTGACGGAAATATTGTAGGAGCAATATGGGCAAGGATTATGAACGACTACGGACATATTGATGAGAATACGCCTTCCCTTGCAATGTCTGTTCTTAAAGCGTACAGAGGTATGGGAATTGGAACTTTGTTGCTTACACAAATGTTGTTAGCAGAAAAAGCTGCTGGTTATGCAAAGATTTCCTTATCTGTTCAAAAGGACAATTATGCAGTGAAGTTATATCGAAAAGCGGGCTTTACAACGGTCAAAGAAACGACTGAGGAATACATTATGGTAGCTGACCTAAATTCTATTTGCAAAATGGAGGAAGAAAATGGCTTTTGATTACAAGAAAGAATACAAGGAATTTTATATGCCGAAGAACAAGCCCGGAATTATAGAGATTCCAAAAATGAACTACATTGCAGTCCGGGGGAAAGGCAATCCTAACGAGGAAAACGGGGAGTATAAAAGCTCAATCGGCTTGTTATATGGAATAGCCTTTACTATAAAGATGAGCTACAAGGGGACGCATAAAATCGAGGGATTTTTCGAGTATGTAGTGCCGCCCCTTGAAGGTCTTTGGTGGCAGGAAAATACGCAGGGACTTGATTATGCAAGAAAAGAAGATATGCACTTTATCTCTATGATCCGGCTGCCGGATTTCGTAACGAAGGAAGATTTTGAGTGGGCAGTTCAGGAGGCAACGAAAAAGAAAAAACAGGATTTTTCTAAGGTTGAGTTCTTCCCCTATGATGAGGGAATGTGCGTCCAGTGTATGCACATCGGCTCTTATGACGATGAGCCTGCTACCGTTGATCTCATGCACGACTATATGAAAGCAAACGGGTATGAGCTGGATATTACGGACACGAGATACCATCACGAAATCTATCTGAGCGATCCGAGAAAATGCGATGTGAGCCGATTGAAAACGGTCGTGCGCCATCCGATCCGGAAAACTGAATAATGGGAGGATATTATGCCAAAAGAAGTAAACCCCCAAGATACCACAAGGGCTGCGGCGTATGCGCTTTGGATGAAAGCGCCCAACCCAATGGTCACTTTTTTCAAGACCTTTGATGTGACCAATCTGATCAAGGTCAGCAGGAAAAGAAATCTGAAATTCAATATGCTGCTGGATTACTGTATCGGCAGAGCCGCCGTAAAGGTAAAGGAGTTTTATATCCTTCCGGTCGGCGATAAGCTCATACAGTATGACACCATAGCAGTCAATACCATCGTGAAAAACAAAGAGGGCGAAGTCAGCTCCTGCGACCTTTCCTATAACGCCGAGCTAAATCAATTCAACGAGGAGTATCTGAAATATACGGCACAGGTTGCCGCAAGCTGTCAGGACAGGGACTTATCCGAAAACAGTATGGTCATCGGCACTTCCGCCATCATAGATACGGAAATCGACGGAGCTGTTGGTATGAACAGCGGCATTTTCAACAATCCCTTTATTATTTGGGGCAGATACAAAAAGAATGGCTTCGGTATTACCTGCCCCTCTCTTTCCAGTTCCATCACACGCAGATGGACGGCGCACACGCAGGAGTATTTTTGAAGAACTTGCAAAACGAGATCAATCTGTTGAAATAATGGCTGAAAGAAAGGAGTACGCTTATGGAAGAATTGGAAGCGATTATGCAGAAATTCGCTGCATCGGGTTGGGACTTAATAGCTGTCCCGGCTCAGGAATGGCTGGACGGAAAAGCCGATAAGGATACTTTGGTATCAGCAATCAAACAGGCTGATAAAGAATGTGGGAACTGTGGATGTGAGTTAGATCCGCTGTATAAAAGAGCTATGGAGCTTCTTTAATCCCATAGGAGGTATAAATATGTTAAGCTTAGAAAAAGTAAAAAACGAATTGAAAAACCTTTGGTTATGAATATACTAACAATATTCTATGCGGACATACTAAATCTAAGGTAAAATGGGTTTTGCCAACAGGGATTGTCAATGTAATGGCATTTGAACAAGCAACATCGTATTTGTTCGGATTTAGCGATAACGGGATTAACCTGTTTCCTGTTCACGGCGATTGGGACATTGCAGACAATTTATTCATTCCGTGGAGTGAAATAACAAGTTTCAAAATGAAAAATGGATTATTAGAAAATGAAATGATCCTGTCAACATCAGCAATGAAAATAGAAATGAAAATCAACAAAGTAGTAGCGAATAATTCGTGGGTTAAGGACAATTTGAATTATTTGAAATCCAAGAATTATTTTTATCATCACTGATTCAGGTTGAAAATCATCTAAAATGGATAAGATCATAGGTCAGAAAAACCGTAGGGCTTTCATTGAAGCTCTACGGTTTTTAACATTTATTGAGTATGACTATCCTTTGGAATAGGGAAAGAAATTGTAACGGTAAATCCACCTTGTTTACCGTGATCGAAAGACACTGTACCCTTATGGGCGGAAACGATCTGTCCGACAATCAAAAGCCCTAAGCCGTGCCGTGGCTCGGTTGTCCCGCTGTCACTCATCATATAGTGGGGCGTAGTCCTGAGTTTCTCTAACTTTTCATCGGTAACGCCGACGCCGTTATCTTCTACGACTATTTTATATTCTGTATCGCTTTTTCGGACGCATACTGAAATCGTACAGCCATCAGGATTGTGCGTTTGAGAATTTGTAATCAGATTTCCGATTGCCCGCCGCAACAACTCTTTATCTCCATTTATGGCACAGGCAGTCAATGCTTCATCTGTATTCCATTCTATCGGATACTTTTCTTCCATATCTAAATTGATAAAGTCAACAACGCTTTGTCTTGCGATTGCTACGAGATTGACAGGCTCTGGATGGATCGGCTGCATATTATATTCTAACTTCGAGGCAAGATTCAGGTCATTGATGAGATTTTTCATTTTTGTACTTTGCTGACGGATAATCCGTGCCTTTTTCCTTTCGCTTTCCGGCAGGCTTTCATTGTCCTCAATCTGTCCGGCATATCCCATTACCATAGAAAGTGGTGTGCGAATGTCGTGAGAGACTCCGGAAATCCAGTTTGCTCTTGCTGTTTCCTTTCTTTGCAGGTTTCGCTTCTGTTTTTGGAGAATATCCGATGTTTGATTGATTTTAGCGGCAAGGTCGGATAAAAGTCCTTTTTCCTTGACATAAACAGGCTCACCTGAAGGTAGCGCCTGTATGCCGTTTGTAATCGGTTTAACGGATTTCAGCAGCTTGGAATTGGCGATCATATAAATCAGGAAAATCAAAAAAACATTCACACCGATTACAATCAGGACAGTATACGGGGCGTTTTTGATGAAATCATAATCCCAACTCGGAGACATATGTTTCCAATATCGGTCTTTCGGATAGCCGACAACGACCAATCCATTTTCGCATTCTCCCGTATAGGTCGGGTATCCATCAATATATCCTCGTGTCAGACTTGCAATGTCGGAGATCGTATAGTGCAGAGGAACGGTATCCGGCAGATTTTCCGTGTGCCATTTTACCTCTAATGTGTCATTATCTATATAGATTGCCCACGCATTCTCCCCGCTTAACCGCTCCGTCATATCGCCGGATAAGATATATCCCGTTTCTGTTTTCTGTAAAGCTTCAGCAGTTTCTTTTGCAGTCGTCCACGGTCTGCCATTTGCCGTTTGACTTGCGGAAATAGCAGCAAGAATAATAATGTTAAGGACGATGACCAAGACTGTGCTTAACAGCAATATGCCTACAAACCGCCGAATGAGTTTCGTAATATCTTTCATATCATTTCCCCGCTAATACTAACTTGTAGCCTAAGCCTTTTACCGTAATGAGGGATACCGGCTTTGACGGGTTAGCTTCAATTTTTTCTCGGATTCTGCGGATATGCGCCATCAGCGAGTTTTCATATCCGTATGGATTATCTCCCCACGCAGCTTCGCAGAGCTGATCGATGGTTACAATTCTTCCCGCATTGCGGTAGAGCGCCAGCAGTATATCGTGTTCTTTTGCAGTCAGCGGGAAATGTTTATTTTCTTTTATCACTTCGGCACGGTCAAAGTCAATTTGGCTTCCGGCAAGTTGGACGATAGGATCTTCGCCTTTGTAGTACCGCCGCAGAATGATTCCGATACGCAGGGATAATTCTTTTGGCAGGAACGGCTTTACCATATAATCATCTGTACCAAGTCCCAATCCTTTCAGCTTGTCCTCATCTTCTCCACGGGCAGTTAAAAAGAGAACTGGGACTTCGGTAAAAGTCCGCATTTGTTCAAACAGAGAAAAGCCGTTCCCATCGGGCAGCATTACATCGAGAATGGCAAGATCAGGCTCCCAATCCCTGCATATTTTCAGAGCTTCGGCTACTGTTCCAGCAGTCTTGATTGTTTTGAAACCGTCCTAGCTCTAAAATAGATGTTACCATTTCACGCAGATCAGCCTCATCATCTACGATGAGGATTTTTTTGATTTTAAGTAATCATAGTCCATAATGCAATTC
>ENA-OQKQ01000119-OQKQ01000119.1-human-gut-metagenome-genome-assembly--contig:-NODE-119-length-31486-cov-6.923690_pt1 | contig 31486 bp, 33 predicted proteins | sample MGYA00242651_ERZ504803 | MGnify/ENA primary metagenome ERZ504803 (study PRJEB26092, sample SAMD00036380) | human gut metagenome | host: Homo sapiens | study: EMG produced TPA metagenomics assembly of...
TCCGGACATGCCGTCCTCCGATCTCCCGGGGCCGGCCGGTCCGGCCCTCAGAGTATCGGATTCCCATATTCATCCGTACATGTACGGATGAATATGGGAAGTGTTCGGATGAAGTTGCCAATCAAGGCTTTAGTTAGATGATGGATATTGAAATTTATTAGCGTATAATGTACATATATCGTAATGTATGCGTTTCACCATGAGAGAGGGATCTGTCATGAGCTGGAAACCGAGAAAATGCGTTATCGCCTTACTGACTTTGGCGGCTCTGGCGTGTTTCGCCGCCTTGATCGCCGTCAATATCAAACCGCAACACGATGCTTATCCCTCATCTTTGTCCATTAAAAAGGGCCAAGATTTCAGCCTTGGCCGAAACGTCAATTATTTTGACAAGCTAAAACCTAATGAGGAAAACATCTTGATGTTCTGGGCATCGTGGTGTCCGCACTGCGAATCTCTCATAGAGGATATGCAGCAACTTGATAATTTCGCAGCCATAAGGAAGAACCTTTTCACTGTTTCCGAGGACAGCACGATTGAAGAAGCCTCAGTCCATGAAGGAGACTTTCCCATATACATAGATCAAGATAAGGCCGTGTATGACCAATATGAACTTGAGCATATTCCGTCCGTATTCATACTGGATGATCAAGGAAACATCATCGGCTCAGCCGAGGGAGAGAAAGAATCTCTTGCCTTATTAAAGAAATACGCCGAATACAACGGATAGAAAGCGGCAGGAGGCGATATCGAGTAACTATCAAAGGCCAGATTAAGGAGCCCGCCATGAAGAAATGTCTACCCTCCATCGTCTCAGCAACTCTTTGCCTCTCCCTTGTCATGACACCATTTGTACCCGTTGCGGCAGCCTATGCCGACGAGGGATCTCCCGCCGAGAGCAGTGAGATCTACGTCGGAGACAACTACGACGAAAATTACAATATATCCCCCTTTGAGCGCGGGCGCTGCACGGATTCATATTCCAAGGCGTGGTGCGATTCTCACGGATTTGCAAATAACCGCCCTGTCCCTCACAAGGTCAAGCTGATCCCGAAGGAGGAGGCTTGCCTGCGCGATCTCTACGTTGCTGGCACCGCTGGTGTGATCGCCGGTTACGTGACAAAAGGTCCTGGCGGCGCCTTGTATGCAACCGCAAGGGCAGCGTACCAACTTTTCACTTGCCTGTTCTGAAAGGCAGTTGCCATGCTGTCGCAAAATCAATCGAGATACTTGGTCCCAATCGGCTTTACCCTGCTCGCAGCACTCTTTGCTAGCGACCTTTTGCTGAAACCGCCCAAGGAACTCGTTTCGCTTGCCATAGACTGCCTTTCCGCCCTTTACTTTACGGCAACCCTATTCGTCGGACTAAAGGAGAGGAAAAAAGGCGCAGTCGCCGCATCCGCCGTATGCTTGATCATAACCATTGCATCATTCTTTATCTGACACATTGGTGATTTAGGGGCGATATCGTAGGAATACGACCGGGAGAGTCGGGACCATAGGCTCCGGTAAGAACCTTCGCCATGCCCCACGTATCGAGCCCGATGATTTCCCCGCCGGACTCCCTGACGGTCACGGCCTCCGGCGTCCACGCGATTTCATCGTCCGTGAGGCGGATGGGTGTGACGCTGCCGGCGTCCATCCGCCTCACGACCTCATTCCGCTTATCGCGCCAGCCCGGCTTGAGCCATTTGATGACGGTCGGACGCGAGACGCCAAGGACGCACGGGCGCAGCTCGAGCTCTAATACATGAGGTCCCAGCTTGTAATGCGTGAACATATGACTACATTAACATGGTCATGTATTACCGAACGTTATATGCTGAGCTGGATCCGCCCGTCTGTTATCTTGGCTGCTGACCGCTGAGAACATGGCCGCCGTCATCGGCAAGGATGGCGTGGAGACGGAGATTCAGGTGGGGCAGATGCGCCAAACACTGGGCAAGCCTGGCTTCGATTGGTTGTTTAATAAGCACTAACGGTTGAGTTATTGCATCATAATCGCAGCTGTAAATAGGTGACCATATGACCATGCTAACATGTGCGCACAGTCATATGGTCACAGTTGTAAATCGGTTTAATCTGTGGCCCTTAAGCTGAAGCTGCCTCAACGAACCGTGGCTGGCGAGACGAAAAAGGGGAATCCCTTTTGTGAGATTCCCCTTTCCGAGTCGTTATGCGATTTGCACTACATCTGCTCGCGGCGCTTCTTTTGATCGAGGAAGACGCCGGCTGCCACGAGGACGGTACCGCCGATGACGAACGTCTCGCCGATGAGTCCCGCGCGGTCACCGGTCTGGGCGAGGTTGCCGGGCTGGGCGGTATCCGTGCCGGCGAGGTGCTTCGGGGTGTATGCCGCCTGCTGCTTTGCCGCCTCCTTTGCCTCCTGTCGTGCGATCTCATCGGAAAGCTTCTGCTCCGCTGCGATGCGGTCGGACTTCGCCTGCTCGTAGGCGGCGAGTGCCGCATCATAGCCGGACTGGAGCCCGTCCACCGCGGCCTGCTTCTCGTCCAGGATGGCCTTGGCAGGAGCGACCTTGGCACGTGCCTCGACTGCTGCGGCGAAAAGCGCGTTGAGGGCGTCATCCGCGTTCACATCATGGCCGGAAGCGATCGCCGCGCCGGCATCGATGGAGTTCAGCTTCGACAGCTTGGCGTCTGCCTGCGCCTTTGCCTGCTCGGCGGCGGAGACCAGGGACTCGGCGGCGATGGCATCCGCCTTCGCGGCATCGAGCGCAGCCTTGGTGTCATTGACAGCCTTTACTGCATCCTGCTCGCGCTGCTGTGTCTCTGCGAGCTTCGCGGCAAGACCGGTGAGGATGTCGAGGTTCGACTGTGCGCCCACAAGATCGGTCTGGGAGCCGGTGAGCCTATCGGCGGCAACGCCGGTGTCGGCCTTTGCGGCATCGACGGCACGCTGGGCATCCGCGAGGGCGCGTGCGGTGCCGTTCGCCTTTTGCTTGGCGGCTGCGAGGACTGCCGCCTTCTCGGCCTGGTCGGCTGCCGCCGCGTCATGGACGCTCTTTGCGGTATCGACCGCCTTCTTGGCGTCGGCGACGTCCTGGAAGAACTTCGCGAGGTCGGCGTTCGCATCGTCCACGCCCTGCTGCTTAGCAGCGGTGTCCGCCTTGGCGGAATCCAACTTAGACTGTGCGGTCATTACGGCTGCGTTGGCAGCATCAAAGGCGACCTGCTTCTGCTGGACGGTCGACTTTGCCGTATCGACTGCCGCGTTGGCGGCATCGAGGTCCGATTTCGCCGCATCAAGCTCGGTCTGGGCATCCGTGACGCCCTGCTGCTTGGCGGCGACATCAGCCTTGGTGGCATCGACGGCACGCTGGGCATCGGCAACACCCTGCTTTGCGGCATCGACACCTGCCTGTGCGGAATCCACCGCGACCTGCTTCTGCTGGACGGTTGTGGCGGCGCCGGCGGCTGCCTGCTTCTTGGATGCGAGATCGGCCTTGGCTACGTCGAGTGCGCTCTTGGCGTTCTTGAGGCCGTTGATATAGGAGGTCAGCTTCTGCTCGTACTCGTCGACGGACATGGGATTCATGTTCCAGCCTGAACCTGCCCAACCAAGGTTTGCGGTATCGAGGCTGTCGGTCTGCCAGCCGTTCAAGGTTCCCTTGCTGCAGACTGCCATGCCCATATAGCCGATTTCGGGGCTGATGACATGCAGGTAGTGACCGACGGTTGCGGGATATCCGGCAACCTTGAAGTGCTGGTTGACATAGGATTCAATCCCGCTATGCGTCTTGTAGAAATCTACGGCATCCTTACCGGTTAGACCGGTGACGCCATAGAGCTCCTGAACCGCCTGATCGAAGAAAGCCTTTTCTTGGTCAACCCACTGCGGTTTCGGATCGGTTCCATAATTCCATGCGAGGTTTTCGGTCGTATCGAACTGCATGGAATGTCCAAACTTGACATCGGAATAGTTTGCGTTGGCTATCGCCGCTGCAATGAGCTTATAGGTGACCTGGAGTTCGGAGAGACCGACGGACTTGCGATACTCGTTGATGGACTTCATGTACGGGATTGCCGCGAGCATGTTGTCGAGACTGGTCGCATCGAGGCTGTTTCCGACCTCGGTGTAGTCCTTGTGTGTACAGTTCTGGATGATCTCGATGGCTGAATCGGCACCCATGGCCTTGAAGAAGCCGATGGCTCCCTGCTTGAGTTGTGCGTCGGCGGAGTCGAGTTTCGCCTGTGCCTCGTCGACCTTCTGCTGGGCGGCGGTCACGGCCGCGTCAGCGGTATCCTTTGCGGTCTTGGCGTTCGCGAGCTCTACGTCGGCGGCTGCCTTGGCGGACTCGGCGTCCTTGACAGCCTGCTTCGCGGCATCCAGCTTGGCGATGGCATCGGCGTTCGCCTGCTTGGCCGCATCGAGGTCGGAGTTCGCGGCATCGAGTGCGGACTGGGCGTCGTTCACGCCGGACGCGGCATCGACCGCGGCCTGCTGCTTCGCAGAGAGGGATGCCTGGGCATCATTCAGGTCGGCTTGTGCCGTTGCCTCAGCGGACTGGGCCTGCTCGAGCTCGGACTCGCACTGGGACTGCACCGCTCGTGCGGCGGCGAGGGTTGCCTCCGCGTCCGCGACCTTCTGTTTTGCCGCATCGTACTCCGGACCGCTGGCGCCTGCCTCCGCTGCGGCGAGGTCTGCTTTCGCCTTCTCGTAGGCGGCGCTGGCGGCTGCGGCCTTCGCATCCGCCGCGTCCTTGTTCTGCTGGGCTGCGGCGAGGACGGCGTCGGCGGAATCCTTTGCAGACTGGGCCGCAACCAGCTTGGACTGGGCATCGGCAAGCGTCGCGTTGGCGTTGGCGAGGCCGGCCTGTGCCCTTTCCACGGCAGCCTGGGCGTCGCGCACGGCCTGTTCGGCGGCACTGATTGCCTCCGGGGTGGCGCTTACGGCATCTGCCTTGGCCTTATCGAGGGCGTCCTTGGCATCCTGGGCCGCCTTGAGGGCGGACTGGTACGCTTCGTCCTTCTCGGACGCATCCGCCTTGGCGTCTGCGAGACCCGCCTTCGCCTGCTCGAGGTCCTTGCCGGCGGCATCGGCGGCGTCCTTGCCCTCTGCGACCTGACGGGCGTACTCGTCCATTGCCGCTCGGTCAGCTGCCGTACCGGCGTTGACTGCAGAATCGTAGGATGCCTTGGCCTGGTCGCGGGCGGAAGCCGCCTCGTTGTAGGGACCGGCGGCCTCATCGTAGGCTGCCTTGGCGGCGTCCTCCTTCGCCTTCGCCTCGTTGACTGCCTTCTGCAGGTCCGCGATGGTCTGTGCGGCGGATTTCGCGCCGGTACCGGATGCCGCGCCGGCGTGGGCGGCGATCGGCGACATCACGGCGGGGTGCTGTGTGCCCCCGTCACCGGTCTGGGCGAATGCCGTGAACGGTGAGATGAGGCTCGATCCGGTCATGGCGGCCATGGTCGCCGCGGTGACGGTCAGACGCGCGATCCCCTTCGGAGTGTGAATCTTTTTGCTTGGCAGTGCGGCGAAGTGATCGCCACCGGCAGCGAAATGCTTTCCCTGAGTCATTGTGCTGTTCCATTCCTTTTCCATGCCATGTCCGACTAGGCATCAGAACTCTTTCCAATAAAGGTAATTATGCGCCTTAACAGGGATTATTGTATATAGTCCGTTGGCATAAATACAACAATCCATGACTCTTTTTGTCATGGATACGACGCTTCAGAAATCATTCGGCATGAGATGCAAAGAGCTCCGCGCTGGACTCGGGTGCAGTCAGGAGCAGTTCGCCAATTTGATTGAAATGGATCGTTCCTACTACGCGAGCATTGAAGTCGGTCGGCGTAATGTCAGCCTCTCAAATCTCAAGAAGATTGCCGACGGATTTCAAATCACCATTTCGGAGCTCATGCGCGGTGTTGAGTAGATGATTTTCACTTCGTGCATGTTTAATCTGTTTCGTTAACTGAAATACGAAAATCTGGTTAATCAAAAAAGCAAAATCTGGTTAAATGAAAACCGTAAATTCGGTTAAACGTGCTGGTAATCAATGGTGAAAAATATGCCCAAAAAGTACTACACTCGAATTATCGAAAATGAGCTCGACCAGATGCTAGGAATATTCGGTGCCGTTCTCATCGAAGGACCGAAATGGTGTGGAAAGACAACCACAGCCGGGACCCGTGCGGCGTCCAGGCTCCTTCTCATGGACCCGTCGCGCAACTTCGAGAATCGCTTGCGTGCCGAGACGGACCCGGCGCTTGCCGTTTCCGGCGAGGTGCCGCGGCTGATCGATGAATGGCAGGAGGTTCCGAAACTTTGGGACGCGGCGCGGTTTGAGTGCGACAACCGCGGCGGCGAGCCTGGCCAGTTCATATTTACGGGGTCGGCGACGCCGCGAGACAATGAACGGCCGATGCACAGTGGCGCTGGAAGGTTCGCTAAATTGCGCATGGATACCATGACGCTTTTCGAACTTGGGAAATCTAGCGGCGCGGTTAAGCTGTCGGGCATTATTTCTGGCGAAAAGTTCAATGGCGCTTTCGGATCGTTGGATTCTGCCTCGATTGCCGAGTACGTTGTCCGTGGTGGATGGCCCGCGGCGGTCGGTCGCGATGCGCTGACTGCGTCGGCGATGGCGAAACGTTACATCGGCATAGTCGCCGAAGAAGATTTGTCTCGTGTTGATGGCTCTCGACGCGATCCTGAAAAGGTCAAAGCTGTCATCGAATCGCTCGCGCGTAATGAATCCACTTTGGCGACACTCAAGACGCTCGTAGCTGATCTTGGTGGAGAAGTATCGAGACAAACGGCGGCATCGTATATATCTCTTCTCGCACGGGTTAGCTTCGTTCGCGATGTTCCCGCGTGGAATCCAGCAATGAGATCTCCGGTGCACTTAAGAGAATCAAAGAAGCATCATCTTGCTGACCCGTCACTGGCGGCCGCTGCGCTCGGGGCGACTCCGGAGACTTTGCTGTTAGATTTCAAGACGCTTGGACTACTTTTTGAATCGCTGGCACTCCATGATTTGTGGGTTTATGCGCGAGCAAACGGAATGAGTCTCTATCACTATCACGATTCTCGTGATCTAGAGGTCGATGCAGTCATTGCGGCTCCTGGTGGGACCTGGATCCCGGTCGAAGTTAAACTCAGCTCTGCTCAAATAGAAGAGGCATCTGACAATCTTGTTGCTGTCGAGGAACGTATGGTTGCTGCTGGAAACACCCAGCCGGTTTCTAAAGTAGCGATTATTGGATTTGGCTCACAAGCCTATGTTACCGACCGCGGTGTCCAAGTTGTTCCCTTGGATGTTCTTGCGCCGTAATGCTGCGGGCGAAGTGAAATCGACGCCGCAGTTTCTAAATCTGTTTTCTGAGATCTAAACCGCGAAACTCAAAAACTCACCGTCTTGATTTTCATTTGAATCGAATCGCGCCCGCGCAAAAGTCAAAACGACTCGCGCGGGCGTTTCGTTTTTTCATATCGCATTTCATATCGCGTCAAAACAAAACGCGAGTTTTGAAAATAGATAGCGACCATCGGTCGCGATCGTAGGCGTGTGTGCACGCCGCATGAAAATCGACTCGCCATTCGATTCGTAATGCGAGCCGCGTCAGCTTTCGACAAATCCAACAGCGCTGCGAGTCACGCTAATGACTCTCCGCGCCATTGAAATTGTTGAAAGCTGTCTCAACTTTTTCGCAAATGCCATGAAAACGATTCGACGAAGTCGAATGTTTGCGTCGCAGGCGCCGCAAACCCGCTTCGCAAAAATGCAAACACTCGGCATCCCTCGCATTCGCATTTCCGCTCCGCTCTCGCTACAGCGAACTTCTAACACTCAGCATCCTTCGCGTTAAAAGTTCGCTTTCGCTCACGGTCTTCACACAGTTACGACGCCGCGAGGCCTCTCGCTTGGAATGAGGCCTCTCATTCCACGTCTACACTGCGTTTCGCCCAATCACCGTTCCGGAGATTGCAAGATGTACGTATATCATGATAACCGGGCCCGTATTCCCTGTTATCATGATATACGAATCTTGCTTTTCTCCTGTCACGGAGAAAAGGGAAAGGGTGAACTGCAGCACGCTTTTTGCGGGTTGGTTTCACTCTTTTTAAAAAATTAGGCAACCATAGCAAGAGGTGACGGATGCCAATCCTCAGTTTCTTGCTTACTTTTCCGGAGGCCACTCCGGAGAAAGTAGAAAAATGGCACGAAATGAATTCGTAAAGGCTCGCGTTTCTCCTGAAGAGAAAGAGATCTATCAACAACTTTGCGAACAAGCTGGTTGTACGGAAGCTGAGTTGATTCGATCCGTACTGATTCATCGGGAAATCTCACTTGATGATCTCGATGACGAAATGCAAGTTCTTGATCGGAAGAAAAAGGCCCTCCATAAGCAACAGGAGGATTACAGGAGAGCACAGGCATCGCGTAAAACCGATGAACGTGGCGAGCCGATTTCTGAAAAAAGGAGTATTCCGTTCCAAGTAATGCTCACTGCTCCAGAAAAAAAGGCAATTGAGCAGCGTGCAGCGGCGCTCGGCATTTCTGCAAGCGAACTGGTTCGCCGTAGCGCAATTTACGGAAAGATCGAATCATTCAATTTTGACATTGCGGAAGTTGAAAAACTCCATCATGAGTTATTGAAGGAAGGAACGAACCTCAATCAGCTGATGTACTTCGTGAATGCCCAGGGGCTTCCCGCGTACAACGAGAAAGCTGTTTTCCGCACACTTGAAAAGGTTTACCAAAATGCTCGAAAGGTCGACCGGTTTATCGAGGAGTTTGAAAAGCGTTATCACGTCGATTATGTTCCACATGATTATCTGGCAGATGAACCTGACAACAGAAATCTTTAAGTCGGAGCGCAATTGGATCAGATTCAAAGTGAGAGCAATTACTCGTTTAGCTATTTCTGATATTCCATAAAACGGCTTTCGGGAAATGGAAGGAATGATTTTATATATCTGAGAACGTTCAGCTATAAGTACTGAGGAAAAGTGAAAGGAGATGGCAGAAGAGATTGACAGCCATTAAACAGAAAGCAGTCAGCTCGTACCCCGCCTCGCTAACTTAGCCCTGCCCTGGTGCGAGGCTGGGTACGAGCTGACCGGTGGCGATTGACGACTCTGCTAGGATCGCTTCAGCGCGCCGCCGCGCTGAAGCCCTGCCCGAGTTTTCGGGGAGGTGGTCGCTATGTCCGAGTTCCGTCTTATGATCGTCGCTCTTCCTCTGGTGACCATTCTGGCCATTTTGGGCTAGGGTAAAACCTGGCCTTTAAAGACCAAAGCCGTTCTGCCTGGGACGGCTTTGTTTCCTCGATTATCAACTTCATACGGATGAATGCGGGGTTCGATACCCCGGCGGCCTGATCGGCAGGCCGCCGGGAACTCTCACTCCTCGATAAAAGCCGGCGCTCGGTTAGTTTTGCGCATCTTGAAATCGTCAGTTTCGTGGGAGACGTAGAGGATGCCGTCCATCCCATCTCGCGATGCATATGAAAGGTGAACAGAACCGCAATCCGCTCCATCATTGTCGAGAAGATCGAACGAATTCGGATCGCTCGTTGCGGCCAAACGACCACTCAGACAAGAGCCATCGTCATTACAGATTTGCCATTCCATGTCTTCGCCTGCAAGAATCGCCATAGACGTCCTGGTCGCGCCATCGTTGACATACATTCCGTCTATGCCAAAACCGTTTTCAGCGCCATCAATAAACGATTGCTCGGACCTATACTTCGCGAATGATGCACATAGTGCCATTGCAAGACCGATTACAAGGCCAACAATCGCTATCTTTGCATAGCTCTTGGCCGTCATGTCATCCTACTTTTCGCTTGCCTAAGGCAAGACGGAAGAAGTCATTCGTCGCTGCTTTTTTGTACACCTTCTTGACGCCATTGACGGTCTCATAAACAACAAACGGCTGGACCTTGTGTTCAACGTTCGCCGTTACTTTCCAAAAGCCAGGGCCGCCGATATCAATGGAAAACCCAGTCGCCATCGCCTCGCGCTTTGCCAGCGGTATCGATACGCCTATGCTTCCGACACCATTCGGGAGCGGCACCGATACACTCACCGAACCGCCGCCATATCGCTGGACGTTTACAGAACCGCTCCCGTCGATGTGAATGCCCCCCGGGGGCTGCCCAGCAACGTCGTGCCATCCGCTGGCTTTCGTTTGCACGCTCCCGTATACGGTGCTGTAGCTTGGGCGACCGCGCGTCGCATAGAGCTCAACATCATCAGATGACATCGCCTCTTCTATGATAAGGGCCGCTTCTTGCTCTGCACGTTGACGCACAATCGCCTCGACATCAGATTCACTCAGATCCGGGAACGCTAGGAATTCTACGGTTTCAGAATTGTAACCATCAGCAAATGCACCATTTGGGGTAATTAGTGACAGTCCGCCCAATGCGGCTGCCGTCAGGATTGACCTGCGAGTAATAAACAGGTTTTTCGTTGTACTCATCTTCGCCTCCAAACATCTTACCGGGGTCCTTCTGGCCAATTTTGCCCCGGCTCGGTTACTTCGGTTACTTGAGCGCTCCGATATATGCTTGTTACCCATGTACGTAATATTAATTTCGGACATATCGAAATTAATCAATGGTTGCGGGAGTTTCCGATCTCAGTGAAATGCCGCCCTATACCCACAGAATCAGTCTGGCTTGACATGTGCCAATGGCCGCTAATGGCACTTGGTCAGCAACGGTCTTAGCCCATCGGCCCCAACAGTGTCTCCTTCTGTCGCGCCGTGGGCCAGACGCACAGCGGTGGCGCCGTGTCGAGGCAGCTGGACGACCGCGTCGTCGGTCGCGGCGATTACACTCGCGGCGACACGCCTCGCTAGTTTGCCTCGCCCTATTGGCCCTAGCGCGTCGCAGTTCAATCAACTGTTACAATTACCCACCCACAAAAAAGCCCATCTAGCAGGGTCTTTGCTGTTACAGAATCCTGAAAGAAAGGGTCGAACCGAAGTGTCTGGCCGGACGCCAATTGTCTGGGAACTGCTTCTGGTTCGACCCTCTTTTACTTTCGCCCACTCGGTGGACTTCGGGTTTAATGCTTAGGGGCGGGGATTTACCAAAGTGAAAAATTAATGAAAAGAAACCCAGTGCAACAAATGCCATGGCGAGGGCTCGAATTGGCCATATAGATCTAAAATAGTCACGATATACAAATGTCGAGAGACGTTGGGGATAGAGATGAAAAGAACTAAGGGTTTTCTTTTGTTGGTAATGATGCTGCTCGGACTGTTCTGCCTGAGTGGCCCTTCTTGGGCCGAGGCTGCCTGTCCTGAAGGTGAGCCTCAGCAGTCTTATACGGGCAGCCTGCTGATAACTGCTAAGGAGGGCGATGCCGACTCTCAGTCTGGGGTAAATCCCCTTGCCACTTTTGAGGGGGACGGCGGAACGGTCAAGCTTGACCATATTGGTAGCGGGATTTTGAGGTGGCAAGTTCTTCCGGACAAAATTGCGAACGATCCCTTCTCTTTTGCTGGAACGATATATCTATACAAGGTTGTGAGCGGAAAACAAAAATACGTCGATTGCTATCCGACAAACGGGTCTGGAATTGCATTCACCGGCATTTCGGGGCAGATTGATACACATGTACGAAAGGGAACCTATGTGGTGCGTTGGGTTGGAGCTGCTGGAGGCCCGATATGGATTGCGGTCTTGCGCCCCGATGTCCAAATAGGTTTCTCTCTCTAGATGGGAAGTTGCTCATGAACGCCATATATGACGGAGATGACTGGGTCGATCACTATACTTGGCGCCTGGTCGGCTCGAACGACAATGGGGATGTGGTGTTTGATGGACTATGTCCAAAGCATCTCCATCCTTTTGTCTCGTCGTTAATTGAGAGTTCCGCTCGTGTTGCCCCCTACAGCTCGGCATCGCTTCATGATACGGACGTTTTGAAGACCATAAGGGAATCAATTGACGAGGGCACGATGAGCGGCCCGCTGTTTTCTCGGCTTGTGGGGCTAGATGAGATTGGCTCGAAACGACTGCTTGCGGGCGAAAAAGTGGAACTCACTTATCGGTCGATGATTTCAATCCTGCGGCTAGCCGATGTTCTTCGCAAATAAATGATGCTTATAGGACAAAATGTGTGTCTACTTTAGGGGCATCGGCGCAGGTCGATGCTCCTTTTTCAGCCGTTTAAATTCCGTGCCCGCTTTTAACCGCTCGGACAGAATGTGTGTCCGGTTGCCTATCGTTCCCGCAGGTGGATAACCTTTTCCGGAACCGTTAAACACCCTTTCGGAAGAGGTGACCATGAAGGCCTTGATGGCCCGTGCGAGCTGATTCTTAAAAGCATCAACCTTCTCAACTGCGGCAGCTCGGTCTGCCATCTCGCGTTCGAGTCGTTGAATGATTTCCTGTGTGTCGCTCATGCCATTCCTTTCCCTCGGGTGTTTTACCTAAAATATCGCCCCGTGCGGACACGATTCTCGCCCATGACACGACGGTAGCAAATATCACAAAGTCGCAAGTAGACGGCTCAGCAGGATTCGAGTTACGGGGCGATTGAACCTGGGGCGGCGTGGATGTTCGCGACACCCCTTTTCCGCGTCTTAAAACGCATCTGGTGAGGTCGATTTTTCGGCCTTGACCTGCGTGGCGGCACTTTGGGGTGCTTTGGGTGTGCCCTTAAGCAGTGCTTGCACCTACCAGCGCGTGAAACATTTCGACGGTAATTCGTGAAACAAATTGCGGAACTATCGCTTCAACGGGCGCTGCCGCCGCTCAACGCGAGCGGTCAGCTTGGCACCGCAAACGGCTACTCGCCCTTCATGGCCATACACATGGCGTCGGCCATTGAGTAGCGGGCACCGTCATCTTCCATCAGCGCTTCGTTGAATGCCTCGATGTCCACCATGTCCTCGATTTTCTCAAGCACAGCCCTTCTCACGAACTCGGAAAAGGACATGTTTGAGATGTTCGCATGGGCCTGAACCAAAGCCATTTCGCTCTCATCGAACATGACCGCAATTTCGCATACCCCCATGGCCTCTCCAATCAATGCCGGCGACTGGACTGTACTGGCATACATCTTGTTGTTCAGATTAAACGGTCTCAAAACGTATACCCGCCTCAATTCAGAGACGGCATCTGGTTGCTGAAGAAGTTCATTTCCTTCGCTAAGGGAAAGGCAATCGCCTAGATCGGAGTTTCAGATGACCAACGATGATGGCCGCCTCCTGCTGGATGTGACCGAGATCAAGCGGCGGCGCAACCGGATGATACGTCAGACGATGGGATTTCGACATGCGGTTGTTGATGCGCACAACGGAGAGCTTGTTGCCGTGATACGCAGTCCCGATGATGCCTATGACTACTGCGACTATTTTGCCATGGTTCGTCGGGACGCCACTGTTCTCGATTTGTGGGCTGAGATTTAAAACATCTCTCCTACTTCAATGCGTTTTTTGGGTTTATAGCTGTTCGCTTTTTCGGCTGTGTCGCAGTTCGCTAGTTCATTCATTACGTTCTTCATATCGTCTGCAAATCAGTTATGCCGCGGTTACACAGCTCTGTTGTTGCGTTTCGTCGTAATTCAGCAATGACATAGCCGGAGCTCGCCCGCAAGTGTCGTACGCTGCCGTACAAAACTGCGTTTCGGCCGTCCGCGTACTGACAAGGCTCTGCCCTAGTACCCGGCGCCTGCTGCGGTTGTTCATATCTGAACTGCGACACAGCCGAACAAAGCAATTACGACACTACGCAACTGTGTAATTACCGAACTACGTGATAACGACAAAACTGAAAAACGTAACTGTTGAATTGCAGAACAATGAGCTAACGCCGCGAGTGCCGGGTACTAGGGCAGAACCCTAGCGTGCGCCGCTTGCGGCGGTACGCTGCCGGGCATTTTGTGCGGCAGTGTACGACTCTTGCGGACAGATTTCAGGACCGAATAGTCCGAGGTTCAATAGTTCTGTTATTACGTAGTTACATAGTGCGGCTATTCCGCTTTGTCGTTATTGCGTTATGTCGCATTGTCGATATTACGTAGTTCGGTTTTCACTTTTTACGCCGTTCACTTATTCATTTGTTACATAGTGCCGCTATTCCGTGGCGTCACTTTTATGCCCACCGCGTGCGTATTCGACGGTGTGGGCAGCGTCTCCGAACACCTCGACTGCTGCCGCCACGAATTGCGGTGTGGTGCGCCTCGGGATATAGAAAGTTTTGTTGCCGAACACGATTGCGATCCAGGCGTTACGGTAGATGAATTGATACGCCGCCTCTCTTGAGCGCTTACCGCAGTATTCCTCTGCAATCTCGTCGATCTGCCAGAGATGGCCGAAGCCGACGATATATTCGGCGATGTACGCGCTCGTCTTGATTTGCACGCGCCGCGGGCGGCGGTATGGAGTATAGCTGCTTTTCCCAGGGTCCGCTTTAACGGGCACGGAATAGACCTCGGCTCGAGCCTTTTCAGCGACCACGCGCCGTGCATCATCGAGGCTATAACGCTTGCACAGGCGCTCGCCGTCGTCGGTCGAGCACTTCACGGTGATTGACTTGATATGCGGCGCCAGATACTTGTACATCCATGCTCGCGACGCGCCGAACTCCCACCGCAGATCTTCAATACTCAAGAACTCATCCATCTTCTGACCTCGATTTTCTGCCGATAAACGAGAAATCCCGCAAGAGACGCATACTTGTACCCCCATCGTAAATGTGTGTACAAATCTGCCGCCGACCCGGGCGGTTCGGCGCTTGCCAGGGATCCGCCCTTGGACCGGGGGAAGGACACTCGCGCGCCTTGTTATTACGATAACGGACAAGGGAGAAAAGGAGCCAGTTTTCAAATTATTACGATAAAAGACACGGGTACGGCGGCGTGCGCGGTGGTGCCTGCGGGAGATTATTACGATAACGGACACGGATGATTTATCGACCCAGCACCGGGTGTTCCCCCTCGAAGATGCGACCGCCGTGGCGGCACCATCCAAAATCGCGACATTGGGATGGTGCAAACTGACCCTTAAGAGTCAGTTTGCACGCCAGCTTCGTTCAACGTCAGACATTGGGAATGTCAGACATTGAACCTGCGGCAAAGCCGCAGCTTGGGCCGCATGCGGCCTGAAATCGCTCGCGAAGCTCGCTTGATCGTGCGCGAATGTCTGACAGGGCTGTCAGACATTGTCGGACAATTCGAATGTCCGACAATGCGCACGGGATCTCACCCATGGTCAATTCATGTGCTCATTCGCGATTCTGTTGGGTTTTGGAGCACCGGCATGTTCTCGGCGGCTGGACTAGCCGTACAGCTTGAGTTCATGGGGCTCCATGTGGTCGTCTCCCAACACGACATCCCTGATGTAGTCCTGCGGCAGCATCTCGACAGGCAAAATTGTCGCCAGGAAGTCGTCGAACCACGCCCGTGGCGTCTGGTCGGGCGCATACATGACCTTGGTCGCGCCGTCGGGCAGGGTGATGGTGAGCCGCACCGCTCCGTTGCGTCGATACGCCCTCGACCATTCCTCGTCCGTGTCCCCGTAACCCTTGCGGTCCGCGGTCGTCCTCCACACGGTCCCCAGCTCGTCGAATGACCGCGGGTGCTCGCCGAGGTCGACCCAGTGCATCTGGGACCTCTTGAGCCTCGCCGCGTTATAGGCCGGTTTCCACTCGTCAGGCAGGTACACCCTCTCGAAGACCTCGCGGGACAGCTCGCGGAACTTAACTTCATCCGCCCGCGACCGGCGCGGGTCGCTGCCCAACTCGGCCGCCTCGGCGGCCGCGGCCTCGAGCCAATCCATCGCCTCCCGGCTGCCCGCGAGAATATCCGCCGCGCCGACGACTCGGGTGCGCCTCTCGACCGTGCCGTTCACCGCCAAGTCGCGCAGCTCCTTGCGGGACCAGATGAAGCCGCCGCCGGGCCCGAGGCCGACCTTATCGGACCAATCGCCCGACACATAGATGTGCCGGATATGCTTGCAGTGTGACAGCACGAACGGGCGTGTACACTGCAGGGCCCGGCAGACCTGTTTGGTGGTCACGTCGAATTCGCTTTTGACGGCGTCGCCCAGCTCGTCGATGCCCTCCGGCAGCGTGATCAGCCCCGGGTCGTTCTCATTTGCCCTCGGCTCGCACCTGCCCATGGCAATCGCCTCCTAATTATGTTAGTGATTTCGCTAACACTTTTATACCCGTTTGCAGTGGGGCCATCGGCAAGGGAATCGCGAAAGGGGCCCACCATTGAATAAAGCAGACGCCTTGCCCGGCGCCCTGTTTAATCGCGCTTATGTTAGTGATATAGCTAACATAAGCGCGATGTAGCCCATTTCGCTCCCACGGAAAGGCGCGCCGTGAGGCTATGCCGACCTGAGGATTCTCTCAGCCTTCTCGAGCGCAGCCGAGCGCAGGAACTCCGACTTCCGCATCCCGCACGCGGTGGCCGCCCTCTCGATGAGATCGGCGCCCGTTTTCGGGCACTTGAAAGACAGATTGGCGTTGGCCTCTCCCTCGGAGAGCCTTGGGCGGCCGACACGGAGGTTTGCCAGGGCCCCCGTCCAAGAGCCGGATTCATATTCCGCGCACTCGCGCTCGATGTCCTCGTCCGTGATCACGGTGCCGTTTGCAAGCCTGAACTCCATCAGTAACCTCTCCTTCTCGCGCTCTCGATCTCCTTCAGCGTCTTCTTGCTCGGCGGCGTCATGGCGTGATAGATAAGCCATACGCCGTCAGCCAGGAGGACTCCGACCATCTCGATATACCGGCCATGTGGGTCGTAGCCTGTCCGCATCTCCTGTTCCCCGGGTACGCGAACGGCCGCGAAGCGGTAGTTCTCCCATGCCGCCTCGACATCTCCGGCATCCAACTCGGGGTGTCGCTCGTGAACCCTTCGGTGTATCTGAACCATTGGCCTCCAATCGTACGAGAATATTCTACTACTATTTGGTAGTAGAATATTCGACGCATCAACTTATAAGGCCTATTCGCCAACCGTTCGTTCCAAAACGTATGTTTGGGGAACCTACGGCGACGCGCAACATCCTAACGGCGCTTCGGCTGTCAATAACTCCTATACCAACAGCGAGGATCAGGGGCATTACGAGCAGCAGGCGACCGGTAAGCACTGGGTCGTCGACGTCGCCGGCCACTGGGAGTAGGGATTACCTTCGGGCGCGGCATGGCCGTCTGCCCGAGCCCGCCGCAATCGAATCCCAACGGGCTCGGGCGAGTGCATTAAATGCATGAATATGCCGCCAGACAGGCTCTTATCAAAGTAGAATCGCCGCAGATAAACCCATGTACCAATTTTTGGTACATGGTATCGACCTGCGATTTGTTGAAAACCCTGACATGCGCTGCCGGCTGCATTAAAAATTGATGGTCAATCAAGTCTTCCTATATATGCGAGTCCTGAGAAACCAGACTGTGAACCTGAGCACGCCTTTGATCGGCCCAGGGTGCCGGGTTGCTGCCTCGAGCTAAAAACAGCTTGCCGGTCTCAAAAGGTATGCCGCGTGGAACTCGAAAACCGAACCGTCGATGCCGTGAACAGCGAGTGCCAAAACCCAGTGCCAAAACCTCCCCTTGCATTCCCATGAGAAAATCAAAAGACAAGGCAGGAGGCTGAAAATGACCAGATACGGATACGCTCGCGTGAGCACGAAGGACCAGAAGCTAGACAGGCAAATCGAGGCGTTAGTCAACGCCGGCGTGCCCTATGGCCATATCTACAAAGATAAGGTCACGGGTGCCAAGGACGGCGACCGAACTCAACAGAAGCGTCTGTTCAAGAAGATGAAGGCCGGCGATGAAGTGGTAGTCGAGTCCTGGGAGCGCCTAACCAGATCGACCAGGCAATTGCTGAACTACGACCTTATGTTCCGAAATCTCGGCGTGAAGCTAACCTCCTTGAAACAGCCGGTCGACCTCGATACCGCCTTCGGCCGTTTCGTGCTGGGTACCCACGCCTGCACAGCCGAGCTTGAGCGCGATCTGATTAAGCAGCGTCAGGCCGAGGGCATCGCCGTAAAACGGAACCATGGTGGCAACGTCGGTGGCCGCCCGCGCATCGCGGACGTCAAGGCGGATGCCGCCGTGAAACTCTACCTTGCGCGGGAGACGCCCATCCCCGACATCTGCGCCGCCACAGGCATCTCCAAATCGACCCTGTATCGCATCCTCCGTGAACGCGGATTGGTGGGCGTCAGGAAATGAGCTCGTCCATCGTTTCGCGATCTGTCTAATAAGCTCGGGTGCGGCGACGCTACTATATAAGAGTGCGGTATTTCTCCAACTGAAACCCTGCGTGAACGCATGACCTGAGACGCCTTTTTAGAACTCACCGATCGCAGGATGACTACAAATCAACAGCGGCCGTGCATTGTTCCCAGCCGTTTGGCATGGCGGAGCCATGCCGTTGTTGATTGGAGTGCCGCAATGGCAGACGAGAGAAAAATCAGGGAAATCTACGGCGTGAAGTCCGTCCACGAGGAGGCCGCCGATCGGACCGAGGCGACGTGGCGGGAGAAGCTACTGCTCGAGACGGCCGATCTCAGGACCGAGAACGCGCTGCTCAGGGCCCAGCTCGACGAATTCAACCGCAAGCTCGTCGAGGCGACGGATCGGAATGAAAAGATTGAGGCCGACTGCAATGAGCGGGTCGCCTTTATCGAGGAGAAGTTCGAGCTCGATACCGCGAGACTCGAGCTCGAGAACAACGAGCTCCACGCCGCGAGCGTCAGGTACCTCTCCCGTGCTAAGGGGCTCGGCCGTCAGGTCGTCCAGCTCCATGCCGAGGCTGAGGCCATGGTCGATGAGATCGAGCGGCTGCGCGGCGAGCGTGACGCCGCACTGAAAGCCCAAGCCGACACACTCCTGGCCCAGCGCGACCTGACGGCCGAGGTCGTCGCCCTCAAGGACCGCCTTGCTGTAGCCGAACAGCGGGCGGCCGTGGCCGAGGCCAAGATCGAGGTCATGACCCAGATGAAGGGCGAGTAGCCCCGTGCTTCTCCTGTCAGGCTGCTGATTTCTAGGAACCTTCTAGAGCGCTTCTAGAAGGTTCCTAGAACCGGGCGCAGCATCTTCGATCGGCACGATATCTCGATAGATAAGGCGATGCCTGTCGTCACGCCACTCGTCGTCGTGGTAGTGGCCGAAGAACCAAGCGCGGTAGCCGAGCCGCCCGTCGAGCTCGCCAAGGAATCGCTGAAGCCGGTCGCATCGATACTCGCGTCCGCGCTCGCGGCACAGCTTCTCCGCCAGGGCGGCAGGGGCCTCGTGGGTCACAACGTGGTCGACCTTCCAGCCCACGCGATCGAGCGAGGAGCGGCAGTGTTCAATCTCTTCCTCGCTCGGCATCTCCTCGGGCCACCAGTTCCTTCCCTCCCTGCGATACTGCCTGTCGTTGCTTGCGGCACCGCCCATGGCAAGGACCGTGAGCCCGTCGATGTCGAACACCTCCCCGCGCATCAGGTGCAGCACGTGCGGTCGCACCTCATGGACGAGCCCGCCGTTCCACTCCCGTACCGGCAGATTGGCCAAGGTGTGATGGTTCTCATGGTTGCCGTCTACGAAACACGTGGTCCACGGCTTCGATTCGAACCAGTCGAGCCAGTATTTCTCGGCGTTGGATCCATCCCAGACAAAGCCGAAGTCGCCGGCCACGATCACCGCGTCATCGCGCGTCAGGGTCCGGCCCAGTGGCCAAGACCTGAAGGCGAACCTGCTGGCCCCGTACTCGGCCCTGCCGTGCACGTCTCCCGTCACATAGACAGCCATCAGTACGCACCCCACGGCAGGAGTTTGTCCCCGAGCCTCACGATCCGGTCGTACAGCACGGTATGACGTTCGTTCGGGTTGCCGTCTCGGTGAAAATGGCCGTAATACCAGCGCTTATAGTCCAGGCGATCCTCGAGCTCGTCGAGGAATCCGGTCAGCCGGTCCACATCAGGGCGCCCCCAGCCTGGGTCCGGGTAGAGCGTCGGCGAGAGCATGCGCGTGGCGCAGGTATGGGTGATGACGCAGTCGACCTTCCAGCCGACCTCGTTGAGCTTGGCCCGCGCGGCATCGAATTCGCGCTCGTCCGGGAGCTCCTGAGGCCACCAGCTGGAATACGGCACACGGTATTCCCTGTCCACGCTCGTGGCACCGCCCATGGTGAAAATTGTCGAACCGTCGAGCTCAAAGACCTCGCCGCGCGTCAGGCGCCGAATGGGCGAGGTGTCCGACAGGCGCTGTGTCAACCCACCGTGCCACAGCTCCATGGGGCGCTCCGCCCAGTAATCGAAACGCTCGTGATTGCCGTCGACGAACAGCACGGTATAGGGACGCGATTCCAGCCAGGCGATGTCGGCGCATTCCTCGGCAGAGAAATCCCACGGAAAGCCAAAGTCGCCAGCGACAATCAGATAGTCGTCGCTGGTAAGACTGTCGCCAAGCTCCCAGTCGCGGAGCTTTTGCATGTCGAGCCCACTGTGGATGTCGCCCGTCACATAGACCGTCATCGACTCACCTCTTCCCTCTTGTACGCCGCCAGCTCGCGCTCGACCTGCCTGTCGCCGGTCTCGTTGACCCACCAGGGCCATTTCACCCGGTCGCACGGCTCGTCGACCCCGGCGAACCATTCCCCCAGCTCGTCGAGGCTCACCGGGGAGTGCCCGTTGGCGTCGCAACCGACGTCGTAGCGCAGAAGGCCCTGCTTGCGGTTGAACTCGTTGTACGCGCCGCCGCTGCTGTGGATGTGCCCGTGGAGGTGCCACGATCCATGGCTCATGCCCTGCCAGTCGGCCATGGGGTAATGGCACAGGACGATCTTCTGCCCGTCGATCTTGAGCACGCAGATCGGCGGCTCCACGGTGAAGGCGCCAGCGACCGCCGGCTGGGTCCAGTCCTTGTCGTGGTTTCCCGGGACGAGGTGGATGCGCCTGCAGGCGATCTGCTTGCGCAGCCCGTAGGCGTCCTGGGCGGTCATCTTGAATGAGAAATCCCCCAGGATGTAGAGCTCGTCGTCCACGGCAACCTTGCCGTTGATGCTGTCGACGATGGCGTCGTTCATCTGCCAAATCGTCTCCCACGGGCGGTCGGTGAACTTCAGCACGTTCTCATGCCCGAAGTGGGTGTCGCTGGTAAACCAGATCATATTTATGTCTCCTTTTATCGCTAAAAAACGTTCTCCTTCGAGGTCAGGAGACGTTTTATGAGCGACATGAGGTGCATATCCCTCATGTTCCAAGCTCCAATCTGCCGGATTTCCGCGCTTTTCAGGATTCAGGATTCTATAACAGAAAAGCCCCTGCTAGTTTGGTCTTTTTCGTGGGTTGCTATCGTAGATTGAATTGCAACGCACTGGGGTGCGGCCTAGTCTGGAACGGCAGACTGTCGGGCTCATTTTGGCGGCCGTCGTCCTAACTGTGGGTTGGGATGACCCACACTGAAACGACTCTATGCTCGGACCTAGTGGGTTTAATGCTAGAGTGGTGAAAGAATGCACCACTCTAGCAACGGTATGCTACAATTTCCGAAAACAGAGTCGAAAGATGGTTCTATTTGAAGGGAGGTTAATTTTCATGGCAGTCGCGGAATCAAAAAAACGAATTCAGGTCGCGCTGCCCTTCGCGATGTGGAAGAAACTCACTGAGCTCGCCGAGATTCGTGGCGTATCGAAGTCCGCTATGGCGTCGATTGCGATTAGCGAATTCCTCGAGCGCGAGGAGAAGAAATAGGCATGAAAAAAGACCCGTGCCGCCAAGCAATTTGGGTCTTCTTTCATATCAATCTTTGGCTTTTGGCCTGTTGAGCTGCATCTTAGCATAATATGTGCTGGGATTTAGCCCCCGTATCGAAAGTGATACCAAAATATCATGGTGTTATAGCATTGCGGGCAAACAGGTCGAAATGCCTTCACACTGAAGGGCATTGACCGATGGTTAAATTAACCGAAGAAGAAAGAAGGAAGCTGGCCGGCGGCAAGTCCGTCCTGCCGGACGACAGCTTGCCGAAAAGTGACGCAGAGCGCTCGATTGCTCAAGAGGAAGCTGCCGCAGGCGCCATTGGAGCGCGTGACGTCAATCGGATGGACCAGTCGAAGCAGCTGATCACAGGCAGCGCGAAACGGAAGTTCAGCTACGATCCCTACAATGCTGTCGCCAAAAGTCGCGTCCAACTCGCGCTCTTAGAGTTGATTGGCACATTTTGCTGCGGAGGTGGGCAAACGCCGACGCGCAACGGACGGCCGTTGCCTCGCGGACTGTTCATGCAGCAGAAGCAACTCGCCGATCAGTTGTTCACGGATCAGTCAACCATATCGAAAGCGTTGGGAAGTCTTGCCAATCGCGGTCTGATTTTCAAGGTGGATGGGGTCTGGGTCATGAACTGGACAGAACTTGAGCTTCAGGCGCGTGAGCGCGGTTGGGTTCCCGAGGAAGGAAAGTAATGTCAGAAGGGCGTCTGCGACGGGCGTCCTTTTTTATAGCCAGCGCTGCTCGAGATAAACGACATATGTAACCTAAGCGAGGTCAAGCATCAAATTCATATGACTTTGCATCATAAATATGATGTAAAGTCATATTTATGATGCAAAGTCATAAAAAAATATGACGCAAAGTTATATTTATGACGCAAAGTCATAATTTCATATGACGTAAAGTCATATGGGATATGACGCAAAGTCATATTTATGATGCAAAGTCATAATTTTTTCGATTGAAATATGACGCAAAGTCATATCCGTTTGGCGCAAAGCCCCATATTTATGACGTAGAGTCATATTTATGACGCAAAGTCATACGAAAATATGACGCAAAGTCATACGGGATATGACGCAAAGTCATACGAAATATGACGCAAAGTAATACGGAATCACCTGTAACTTAAGCAAGGTCAGACTGCGAATCCATATGACGCAAAGTCATATTCCAATTAAATAAAGAGAAAATGAATAAATAATTAAATAGATCTCCGGTCGCTGAAGCTCCCTGCGCGGCCTATCGGCCTTGCCCTCCACTCACTACGTTCGTTCCGCGTCGCTGCCGCTCCTTGGCGCTCGCTACGCTCGCTCTCCGGTCGCCTACGGCTCCCTGCGCGTCGGCTACGCCTCCTTGCCCTCCGTTCGGCTATGCCTCACTCCGCGTCGCCTTCGGCTCCTTGGCATGGCCTTCGGCCAAAAGTGTGGGGGCTAACGCCCCAACTCCCCGACTACGTCGCTGTCAGCCCTCGGCGCCGGCGTCGCCTACGGCTCCCCGGGCGAACTAATCTCACTTAGCTGCAAGCCCTACAATTCGGCAATGACTTGTCGAATCCGTTTTCCGGTTGATCTGGATACCAACATTTGGTTGACCTCACTTCAATTACCGGCAGGGAGCCGCAGAATCGAAAATAAGACGTCCTATCGGTGAGATCCGACCGTTTTCGCACGGATAGATAGAACGGGGTCTTAAATCGGCTCTCAGTGGCCAAGGTAAAAGAAAACGGATACCCTTCGGTACCCGTTAACTCAACTAGAGCTCTTTTTCGGCCAGATAGCAATCGAAAAGCTCCCGAGCGATATCCGATACGGACTTGTCTTCCTCAAGGGCGACCTGCTTCAATCGCTTACGATAGCTCTCGGGAACGTAGACAGACAACTGTACAAGCCTCTCAGATGCCCCTTCAGCGCCCTTTTTGGGGCGCCCGGCTTTCCGTACCTGTGGAGCCGGTTTCTGGGGCTCGGATGCGCTTTCAACGATTTTCTGCTGCCTCTCCTCGGCGGCCTCCGCGGCCTTATCGAAGTACGAGGTCGATTTCTTGAACTTGCTTGCCATTACAGGACCTCCTCGATCTCGTCCAAGATGCTCTCGATTGCCTGGGCGGCCTTGCCGTTCTTGGCGATCTCATACACAGGCTTTCCCAGCGCCGCACCCTGCTTGAAGGCCGCCGCGGTCGGAACGGTGCCCAGCACGGGCAGGTCGTCGGCTTCGAGCAGTTCGAGGAACTGACGGTCGACCGTCTGGTTGCCGGCGAAGTTGTTGACGATGATTGCGAACGACAAGTCGGGATTGGCCTCGGTGACGACCTTGATCGTGCGCTTCATGGGCTTCAGGCCCAGCGTGCCGGGCTGCACCGGGATAATCGCGATATCCGCGTTCTTGGCATACTCGGCGGTGTCGTCGCTCAGGAACCCCGGCGTGTCGATGACGTTCACGGCGTCCTCGTCGTCGAGCAGCCCCTTCTCGTGGTTCGCTCCGCCCTGGGGGTCCAGGTTGCCGAAGCCGACCTTGTGGCCGCGGCGCTCGAGGCCCCAGGCGATCTCGTCGGCGAACGTCGTCTTGCCGACGCCGCCTTTCTGATTGACTAGCAGGATGTTCGTCGCCATGTCCTCCCCTTTCTGAAATAGCATAGTCATATATTAGCACATTAACATGTGACTACATTAAGTAATTTTAAGTCGCAGTTAGAAATATATGAGCATGTTAAGCAATTAGTATAGTACTACGCTAACGCGGTCATGGCTGTGGTTGTTTTAACCCACAGCCGGGCTAAAGTTGCCAAAAGGGGCACAAAGGCCAATACGTTTGCGCAGTGCCGGCACAGCGACCTAGCATCGTATGCACCGGCGGAATCATCGCTGGCCTGCAAGGAGAGCATATCCACGCGCTCACGGTCGCCGGAGGCCTCGTGATGCAGCACGGCCGCGGCGACGACTGGAAGTGCGTCGATTGGGATGCGCTGCCGCCTGGCTCGACAGATACGGTTACAAGGTCGCTGAATGCGAGACGGGGACCCTTCCGACCGCCGACGCAGCGAGGCGGGTACGCGAGTGGGAACGCGAAAGGGTAAAAATGCATCGTCGCTGAATCAGTGAGGTAGCATTCTTTAGTTAGAGTGGGTTGATTTCCGATCTCAGCCGAACACATTGAGACAAATAGGCCCGTTCCCGCACCTACGCCGAACCGCCCCCGCTCGCCCCGTCCCGGGGCCCGGGGGCGCCGTTTTCCCAGTTGAAGGAACGGTGGAGATGTGTTTCGATGGGTCCGGTGGCCATGCTCCGCCCGCCGCCCCGGCACCTCTTCCCCAGACTCAGCCGAACGGTCGGTTCCGTCTATTCCGTTTTCCCTTAGGCTAGGACAGCGGGGCATCGCCCCTTTCCTCGCGCGCCCGCGCGATGAGCCCCGGCGTCAGGTCGAGCTCGTCGATGGGCACGTCCTCGATGCCGTACGCCTCCAGCAGCGCCGCCGCGTCGCCGCCGAGCATCGCCCGGAAGGCGCGGGCGGGCGTCGCGAAGCCGAGCGCGCCGCGGGGCTCGGAGTTCACGTGCGACATCGCCAGCGACAGGTCCGCCGGGGCCAGCCGGTCGAACCTGAGGCCGCGGCCCTTGGGCAGCAGCTTCCTGATCTCGACGTGGTTGCGCTCGCAGGCGCCCTTCTGGTCGCTGCGCCTAGGGTCGCAGTAGAACAGCCTCGTCTCGCCCGGCCCCTCGCCGATCAGCCCGGCGATCGCGCCCTCGTCGGAGAACTCGGGGCCGTTGTCGGTGAGCACGGCGCGGAAGACCCTCCCCGTGCCGCCGGCGCCCAGCACGGAGCGCACGCCCCCGAGCGCCGCCGCCACGCTCTCGGCGTCCTTCGCCGCCAGCGGCAGCGCGAGCTGCAGCCTGCTGGGGCGGTGCAGCAGCGTGAGCAGGCAGGCGCTGTCCTCCCGCGCGCCCTCGACGGTGTCCATCTCCCAGGCGGCGGCGCAAACGTCCTCGCCGAGGCCGAGGAACGCGGCATATGACCTGCGGGCCGAGTGAGACGTCACCCTCTTCGGGGCCCGGTGCGACCTGGGCCTGTAGCCGACCTTGCGCCTGAGCTCCATGTTGGTCATGCCGTCGTAGCCCGCCGCGACCCAGCGGTAGATCGTCGAGGGCGACAGGTCCACGGGGCCGCCGTTGCGGGCGGACAGCTGCTCGGGCGAGAGCCCCCGGCCCAGGCCGTCGCGGATGAGGGCGAGCGCCTCGGCCGCGGCGGGCTCGTCGGCGTCTATCCCGCGCCTGGACGAGACGAGGACCGAGTCCGCGCACAGCTGCGCGGCGCGGGCGTCGTAGAAGACGTGCGGGCGGCGCTTGCAGCCGATCGCGCGGTACCGCCCGCACCCGTTGCAGCAGCGCGGCCACGCGGCCAGGCGCGGGCAGGCCGCCGACAGGTCGGCGGAGGCGTCCACTCGCTCGCCGCGCCTCTCCCTCGGCGCGGTCACGAACCTGTGCGACGCCACCTCGGAGCTCACCGTCGAGGGCGACCTGCCCAGCTCCCTCGCTATCCGCCTGCACGAGGCCCCGCGCTCCAGCATCCTCTGGAGCGTGTCCCGCTCGTGCCTGGTGAGCCTGCCGTAGGCCCTCGGGGCCGACTTCCCGGCCCCCTTCTTCCTCTTTCCGGACATGCCGTCCTCCGATCTCCCGGGGCCGGCCGGTCCGGCCCTCAGAGTATCGGATTCCCATATTCATCCGTACATGTACGGATGAATATGGGAAGTGTTCGGATGAAGTTGCCAATCAAGGAATGCCCAGATAACGCCGCGTCTATTTTAATTAACTGCTTTGAGCAAACAGTAAAATGCTACTATCTAACTTGCACGTAAGAAAGCAGATTAACGGTTAAGGTTAAGAAGTGGCAGGTATGTCGGAAGCAACTAGGACTCGCACGCATGCGCCCGAGGTTAGGCAGCGCGCCGTCGAGATCCTCCAAGAGGGGGTCGGCCATCGCGCCCTCGCCGCGGAGCTTGGCATTCCCCAGGCCACGGCTCGTCAGTGGGCCCGCGCGTATGCCGTGGGCGGTGCCGACGCCGTTCTCAATGCCGGTTCGCATCATCACACCTATTCGTACGACGTAAAGCTCGCTGTGGTTAAGGACCGTCTGGAAAGCGGCTTGACGGTTCGCGAGGCCATGATCAAGCACAAGATTCCCAGCGAGTCTTCGGTCAAGGCTTGGTGCCGTCAGTACCGTGAGGGCGGTGAGTCCGCACTGGTCGATAAGCCGCGCGGTCGCAAGCCGCGCGTTAAAAAGGCGGAATAGCAAACGGGATGGTGCGCCCACAGGGGCGCATTTTTCTGCCGCGCCAACTTTTTGGACCGGCGCGAGCCTGTCGGGACATCCTCCAAAGTGGCCAATAAACCGCGCGCAGTGGCCCGCGCGCCTGTCGCTGCGATAGGGGAGCGTCGCCTCTCTGCTCCAAAGCAGACGTGCCCTTACCCCGTACGCCTAAAACTCCCCAGTTGACCGAAAACCTGCCGCCGCTGCTCCTCAATTGAGCTATAACGTTAAACAATTGCAGCGTTTTTGCATGGGGGAGTGATGGTATGACGCTACTGTATTTCCTTACCCTGTTTCCGCTGGTACCGGCGCTGGGCATGCTGCTCGCGCGCGGTGACCGCGCCCGCGATGCGGTGGGGCTCATAGGTTCCGGCATTATTATGGCGGTGACAGTTGTAGTCGCCGTCATGTTTTTTGGCACGGGTCCGCAGAGCTTTGAGGTTGCCCCCGGCACCTCGCATGTGCTCTCGATCATCTGCTCCGCCATCGATGTCATCCTGTGCGCCGTCATCCTGTACAACGCGTATAAATATAGGAACGCGCTCACCACGGTGCTCGGCATAGTCCAGCTGGTGGGTTCGCTCGCCTTTGCGGCCATGACGCTGCCCGCGGCCGAAGCCGTCACGGCGACGCCGCTCTACCTGGACTACATGAGCGTGATCATGGTCCTCGCCGTCGGTATCGTCGGCAGCCTTATCTGCGTGTATGCCCTGGGCTACATGAAGGACTTCCAGGCCCACGACGAGCACGAGGCTGCGCTGCGCGGGCAGACCGCGCCCGACCGTCGCCCGCAGTTCCTGGCGCTTATGTTCCTGTTCCTCTCGGCCATGTTCGTCATCGTGACGAGCGACAACCTTGAGTGGCTGTTCTGCGGCTGGGAAATCACCACCGTGTGCTCGTTCCTTATGATTGGCTACACGCGCACGCCCGAGGCCATCAAAAACGCCTTCACCCAGATCATCCTCAACATGCTGGGCGGCATCGCGTTTTTGGTCGGACTCATGTACCTGCACGTTAACGGCATGCCGCTGACCATCTCGGGCATGATCGAGCTTTCCGGCGCCGGCACCGCGCAGTCCGCGCTGCTGGTGATGCCGGTCATCTTGCTATCGCTCGCCGCCCTTACCAAGGCCGCACAGATGCCGTTCCACACTTGGCTGCTTGGCGCCATGGTTGCCCCCACGCCCACGAGCGCCCTGCTGCACTCGTCAACCATGGTCAAAGCCGGCGTGTTCCTGATGGTCAAGCTGAGCCCGCTCTATGCCATCTATCCCGTGACCGGCTTTATGGTCACGAGTGTGGGTGCCATCACGTTTTTGCTCGCTGCCCTCATGGCCATCTCGCAGAGCAACGCCAAGCGTGTGCTCGCGTACTCCACCATTTCCAACTTGGGCCTCATTAGTGCCTGCTTGGGTGTCGGCGCGCCCGAGGCCGTATGGGCGGCCATCTTCCTGATCCTGTTCCACACGGTGGCCAAGTCGCTGCTGTTCCTGTGCGTGGGCACGGCCGAGCATCATATCGGCAGCCGCGATATCGAGGACATGGACGGCATGTTCAGCCGCATGCCGCACCTGACGCGCCTGATGATGCTGGGCATCATGGGCATGTTTGTGGCGCCGTTTGGCATGCTCGTGTCCAAGTGGGGCGCCCTGGTGGCGTTCGCGCAGACCGGCAACGTGCTCATGATCATGGTGCTTGCCTTTGGCTCGGCCGCGACGTTCTTCTTCTGGGGCAAGTGGCTTGCCAAGCTTTCGGGCGTCGACCCCACGGCTCAAAACGTTGAGGTCAATGTCCATAAGACCGAATGGATGGCCCTCAACACCATCGCCGCGCTGCTTATTCTGTGCTGCGTGGCGTTCCCGGTTATCTCGAGCGGTCTGGTGTCGCCTTACTTGGCCATGGTGTTTGGCCGCGTGCCGTACGTTATTGGCAAGGACGCCATGTATCTGATGGTGGTTATCGTGGCTTTTATTGCCGTGGTGTTGCTGACTTCATTCCGCGTGAGCAACAAACCGCATGTAAACGTATATCTTTCGGGTGTGGGAACCGACAAATATCGCCATTTCCGCGGCTCGATGGGACACGAGGTAAAGGCCGAAAAGCGCAATTGGTACTCGGAGGACGCCCTTGGCGAGAAGCGTATTGGCCCCGCGGGTAGCGTCGTGTGCTGCAGCATTATCTTGTTTGCGCTGCTGTGTTGCGCATGGATTGGGCCCGAGAGACTTGCCATGAGTGCGCCCTCGGTGCTGCGCGGCAAGTATTTTGAAGGTTCGGGTGTCGTGGGCATCTTTATTGGTACCGTGGTGTTTGCTCTGCTGGCGCCTTTGGTTGGTGGTCTGATCGACGGCCTTGACCGTAAGCTTTCGGCTCGCATGCAGGGCCGCGTGGGCCCGCGCCTGCTGCAACCCTTCTACGATGTGGCCAAGCTCCTGCGCAAGGCCCCCGCCAGCGTAAACACCATGGACGACACCTACATGGCGTGCGCGCTCATCTTTACCGTGGTGGGCGGCGGCATCTTTGTGTCGGGCTCCAACACGCTGCTGTGCGCCTTTATGGTGACGCTCGCCGCGATCTTTGTGGTGCTGGCGTCCGCCTCGACGCAAAGCCCGTTTGCCCAGGTTGGCGCCGATCGCGAGCTGCTGCAGGTTATGAGTTACGAGCCTGCCGTTCTGCTGATGAGCGTGGGCCTGTACCTTGCCACCGACAGCTTTGATTCCATCGCCGTGACGGGGCAGTCATCCCCCATCATCGTGTACAGCGCGCCCATTTTCCTGGCGCTGTTCGCGGTGCTTACCATCAAGCTGCGCAAGTCGCCGTTTGACCTTTCGTACTCGCATCACGCGCATCAGGAGATCGTCCAGGGCGTCGCCACCGAGATGAGCGGCGGCACGCTGGCCAAGATGACCCTTAATGCACTTGGTGCGAAGACCGTAGCTGTTTTTGATGTGGGTGGGCATGTTCTTTGTTTGGGACAACCCCGTGAGCTAGGGTCGTAGCCCTGGTCGTGATGGCCGCGACGTATTTTGTCGAGGTCCTGATCGACAACACCTTCGCACGCAGCACCTGGCGCAGCTGCTTTAGGCTCGGATGGGGCGTGGCGCTGGTGTTTGGCCTGCTCAACCTTATGCCCATCCTCGTCGACGTGTTTATTTAGGAGGCGGCATCCATGGATCATAAAATGTCGCGCTCGCCGTGGGTTATTCATTACGACGGTTCGAGCTGCAACGGATGCGATATCGAGGTGCTGGCCTCGCTCACGCCGCTGTTCGATGCGGAGCGCTTTGGCGTGGTCAACACCGGCAACCCCAAGCATGCGGATATCTTTTTGGTGACGGGGTCGGTCAATGCCCAGAACCTGCCCGTCGTGCGCCAGATTTACAACCAGATGCTCGAGCCCAAGTGCGTGGTGGCGTGCGGTATCTGCGCGTGTTCGGGCGGCGTATTCCGCGATGCCTATAACGTGATCGGCGGCGTGGACCGCGCGATTCCCGTGGACGTGTACGCGCCCGGGTGTGCCATTCGCCCCGAGACGGTGATCGATGCCATCGTGGAGGCGTGCGGCATCCTGGACCAGAAGGAGGCCGTGATGCGCGCCGGCGGCGACCCGCTTACCGTGGGCGGTGCCACTACTTGGGACGGTGGCGTTGAGCTGGGCGAGGATGGGTTTGTGGCTGCGGCTGAGGCCGGGGCCGGTGTCGACGCAGGCACGGCTGACGGTGCGCCCGCCGCTGCAAGGGAGGCCGAGTAATGCAAAAGGCTATCTATACCACCGTCGGGATCGATGAACTGTTGCCGCATGTGCAGGCGCTCAAGGGCGTCGGCGCGCGCTTTGTGCAAATGCACGCTGAACGCAACGTCGACGACGGCTCGTATCGCTTGGTCTATACGTTTATCAACGTTCGTGCTGCTCAGGAGCATATTGCGCAGGACGGCAGCTATGCGATTGAGAACCTGGTGGTTGAGGGCATCGACCAGTACCAGGAGATTCCGTCCATCAGCTCGTATTACCCCGCGGTGTTCCCGTTTGAAAATGAGGCCCACGACCTGTTTGGCCTTGCCATTACCGACATGCAGATCGACTTTAAGGGCTTTTTCTACCAGGTTTCGACTGCCGAGCCCATGAGCGTTATCACGCCCGAGGTGAAGGCCGCGCGCGAGAAGGCCATGAAGGTCCGTGCCGCCGCCGAAGCCAAGGCGCGCAAGGCCGCTGCCGAAAAGGCCGCCGCTGCTGCGGCTGCTGCAGGGGAGGGCGCTGCGAGCGCCGGCGATGCCGCGGGCTCCGATGCTCAGCACGATGAGGCTGCTGCGAAGGCCGCGCTCAAGGCTGCCGAGATGGAGGCAAAGCTCGCTGCCATGGATCCCGAGAAAGCAGCCAAGGTCCGCGCGGCGCTTGCCGCCAAGGCCGCCCGCGACAAGCAGAAAAGGAGGCGTAAGGCCCATGGCACGATCGCTCCGTCATTCCGTTTGGCCCGCAGCACCCGGTGCTG
>ENA-OQKQ01000123-OQKQ01000123.1-human-gut-metagenome-genome-assembly--contig:-NODE-123-length-31185-cov-3.493271_pt1 | contig 31185 bp, 32 predicted proteins | sample MGYA00242651_ERZ504803 | MGnify/ENA primary metagenome ERZ504803 (study PRJEB26092, sample SAMD00036380) | human gut metagenome | host: Homo sapiens | study: EMG produced TPA metagenomics assembly of...
GCCGCAGCTTCCTCAAGGCCGCTATGGCTGCTTCCGCCGTTTCTGCACTGGCATTCACCGGCTGCGGCGGCTCCGCTTCCAGCACCGTGGCTGCATCTTCCACCGCTTCTTCCGCTGCCGCTTCCGCAGCAACCGAGGGCGGTCAGACCTTCAAGGTAGGCATCGTCAACTATGTGGATCATGCTTCCCTCAACCAGATCGTGGAATCTGTGGAGAGCCGTCTGGATAAGCTGGGGGCAGAGAAGGGCGTTACCTTCGACTACGCCGACTACTACGCAAATGCACAGGCTGACCAGTCCAACCTGAACCAGATCGGTGCCGACCTCGTAGGGGACGGCGTGGATGTGATCGTGGCTGTGGCTACCCCCACCGCCGCAACCATGCTGGCCGCTGTGGAGGATACCGATATCCCCGTTGTCTACTCTGCTGTCACCGACCCCGCCGCTGCAGGCTTTGACGGCGAGGAGAACATCACCGGCACCTCCGACGCACTGAACACCGAGGCCATCATGAACCTGATCACCGCTGTCAACCCGGACATTGACACCATTGGCCTGCTGTACGACCTGAGTCAGGATGCCTCTACGCAGGCCATTGCAGATGCCAAGGCTTTCTGTGATGCCAACGGCATCAAGTACATTGAGAAGAACGGCACCACCACCGCTGAGGTGCAGATGGCGGCTGAGGCTCTGATCGCCGCCGGTGTCAAGGCCGTGTTCACCCCCACCGACAACACCGTGATGACCGCCGAGCTGTCCATATATGAGACCTTCTTGGAGGCAGGGATCCAGCACTTCACCGGTGCCGACAGCTTTGCTTTGAACGGTGCCTTTGTGGGCTACGGCGTGGACTACGTCCAGCTGGGCGAGGCCACCGCCGATATGGTGGTGGAGCTGCTCTGCGGCGGCAAGACCCCCGCAGACCTGCCCTACCAGACCTTCGACAACGGCATCGTCACCATCAACACCGAGAGCTGTGAGGCACTGGGCCTTGACCTCGACACCGTCAAGGAAGCCTTCAAGCCCTACTGCACCGAAATTGTGGTAGTGACCACGCAGGAGAATTTCTAAAAAGGAGTACATCAACCATGCTGGCGAGTATCTTTTCGCTCAACGTGATCCAGACGGCGCTGGAGCTGGGCTGCATTTACGGTCTGGTGGCGCTGGCGCTGTTTCTGAGCTATTCGATCCTGAACATTGCCGACCTGTCCACCGATGGCTGCTTCACCCTTGGCTGTGCCGTGGCCTGCCAGGTGGCGCTGACAGGCCACCCCATCCTGGCCCTGTTCGCGGCTATGGCGGCGGGTGTGTGTTCGGGCTTTGTCACCGCCTTTTTGCAGACACGTCTGGGCGTTGAGAGCATCATGGCAGGCATCATCGTGAACACCGGCCTGTACACCATCAATCTGGCGGTCATGGGCTTTTCGTCCACGATGTCCCTGGTCAAGACCGATACGGTATTCTCGCTGGCAAAATCCGCACTGGCCTTTACGGGCGGCTGGTATAAGCTGGTCATCGCGGCGGCGGTCATTGTACTCGCCTGTGCCGCCATGGTGGGCTTTCTGGGCACCCGGCTGGGCCTTTCCATCCGCGCCACCGGCGACAACGCCGCCATGGTGCGGGCCTCCAGCATCAACCCGGCCTTCACCATCACAGTGGGCCTGTGCATCTCGGGCGCGCTGACCGCCCTTTCCGGCGGCCTGCTGGCCCAGTACCAGAAGAGCAGCGACATCAATGTGGGCACCGGCATGGTGACCATCGCACTGGCTTCCCTCATCATCGGCGAGACTCTGCTTGGTAAGCGCACCATGCTGCGCCGGATCATCGGCGTGGTGTTTGGCAGCTGCCTGTACCGTTTTATCGTGGCTGTGGCCCTGCGCTTCAATGTGCCTGCCGCCGCCATGAAGCTGGTGTCCGCCATCATCGTGGCCATCGCCATTTCGATGCCGGCCATCAAGGAAAAAATCGCCTTTGAGCAGCGCAAGCATGGGGCCTGCCGCCGCCGCGTGACTACCGGCAAGGAGGGAAAGTAAGATGGAAATGCTTCAGCTGAACGATCTGCACAAGACTTTCAACCCCGGCACGGTCAATGAAAAAGTGGCCCTGAACGGTGTCAGCCTGCACATGGAAGCCGGGGACTTTGCCACCATCGTGGGCTCCAACGGCGCGGGCAAATCCACCCTGTTCAACGCCATCACCGGCGGCTTCATCGCGGATGAGGGCAGCATCCTGCTGGGCGGACAGGATATCACCTTTGCGCCGGAGCACCAGCGCAGCAAGGTCATCGGCCACCTGTTTCAGGACCCGCTCAAGGGCACGGCACCCAACATGACCATTGAGGAAAACCTTGCACTGGCCTATCTGCGTGCCGGCACCGCGCCCCACGCCATCTTCTCCCGCATCTCCCGCAAGGACAAGGAAGTGTTCCGCGAAAAGCTGGCGCTGCTGGATATGGGCCTTGAGGACCGCATGAAGCAGCCGGTGGGACTGCTTTCCGGCGGCCAGCGGCAGGCGCTGACCCTGCTCATGGCCACCCTCGTCACCCCCAAGCTGCTGCTGCTGGACGAGCACACCGCAGCGCTGGACCCCGCCACCGCCGAAAAGGTACTGGAGCTGACCAAGAGCATCGTGGCTGAAAAGAAGATCACCTGCCTGATGGTCACCCACAACATGCATCAGGCACTGGAGCTGGGCAACCGCACCCTGATGATGGATTCCGGCCGCATCGTCTTTGACGTGAAGGGCGAGGAACGCAGCCGGATGACTGTGGACGACCTGCTTGAAAAGTTCCGCGAGAACGCAGGCAAGAATCTGGACAACGACCGCATCCTGCTGAGTAAAGTGGAAAAGTGACCCGGACAGAAAAGCACAGCCCCGACAGACCATGCAGTCTGCCGGGGCTGTATTTTTGCGGGAGCACACCGCAGGGAAAAGCGGTTCCCCCTGAAACTGCAAATCCCCCCTGCGCAGATGCACAGAGGGGATTTTAAATATCAGAAATTACTGAACGTATTCGACCGTATACTCGAAGCCGTACTCTTCCTGCAGCTTCTTCACCTCGGCCTCGCAGTCCTCGATGAAGGTGGGGGCGTAGACGGAAGCGCCATTGTGGGCCTTCTTGTAGTCCTCAACGATCTGCTGCAGCTTTGCCCAGCCCTCGTTGGCCTTGTTCTGGTCGATGCTGTCGGGGAAGTTGATGATGAACTCGCGGTGCTTAGGAATACGTGCTTTCATGGTAGGTTCTCCTTATAACAGTTTGGATTTTGATTGTTGATTTATACAGAAGCACAGAGAAAAACCTGTGCAACTTGCGAAAAACGGATCACAGCCCGTATACCCGGCGGGCATTTTCGGCTGTGGTGCGGAACACCTCTTCGGCAGAGATGCCCCGCAGCTGGGCGATATACTCGCCCACATAGCGGATGAGGGAGCTGTCACAGCGGGTGCCGCGCACCGGCTCCGGTGCCATGTAGGGGCAGTCGGTCTCCAGCACGATGCTTTCCAGCGGCAGGGCGCTGATGGCTTTTGCCGCCCGCTTGGCACCCTTGAAGGTACACGCCCCGCCAAAACCGATGAACAGTCCCTGCTTTGCCAGCCACACCGCGTCATCGGCACTGCCGGAATAGCAGTGGACGATGCCCTTGGGCTGGTATTTTTTGAGCAGGGCGTAAACGTCGGCGTGAGCGTTGCGGTCGTGCACGATGATGGGCTTGTTCAGTTCCAGCGCCAGCCGGATGTGTGCTTCAAACATGGCCAGCTGGGCGTCCTTGGGCACAGGCCAGTGGTAGTCCAGCCCGCACTCACCCACAGCTACCACCTTGGGGTCCTCGTAATACGGGGCCAGAGCGCGCATCTCTGCGGCCCAGTCCCCGCCGTACACCGAGACCGTAGGAGCCGGGCCTTCCTCGCCGCAGTCGGCGGCGGGCAGCAGGCTTTCCGGGTGGATGCCAACAGCTGCCACCACCCACGGGTAACGGTGCGCCAGCTCCAGCACTTTGGGTGCATCCCCGGAGTGGGTGGCCTGTTCACACACGCCCACCACGCCTTTACCGGGCAGGCTGCCCAGCAGGAAATTGCGGTCTGCGTCAAAAGCGCGGGCGCTGTAGTGCGCGTGGGTGTCAAAAATGGGGCCGGTCATTTGCCCTCCTTTTTGGCGGGGGCCTTGTTCACCAGCCAGATGCCCACACACACGAACACCAGCGCCGCCAGATACTGCCAGCGGAACAGCGGTTCGCCGTTGAGCACGGCGCTCAGCAGCACGTTGACCACCGGGTTCACGAAGCCAAAGATGGCAATGCGGCTGACCGGGTTGTTCTTCATCAGCAGGGCCCACAGCACATAGCCTGCCCCGCAGATGAAGGCCAGATACAGCATGACCACCACCGCCAGTGCGCTCTGCACATCGGAGACTGCCGCCCAGCACAGTGCCCAGCACGAACAGTGCCAGACCGCCCACGAACAGGTTGATGAAGCAGACGGCAAAGCTGTCTGCTTTTTTGGTCACGGATTTGTTCCATGGGCCGGACAGGGTAAAGATGATGGTAGCGGCCATCATGCAGAACACGCCCCAGCCGCTGCCGCTGCCGTGGTTTCCCAGCGTGCCGATGAGCACGCCTGCAAAGCCGATGACACAGCCCAGCGTTTTGGCAGGGGTCATGCGGTCGGCGTTGCCGTAGATGAAATGGGCAAAGATCACGCCCAGAAAGCTCTGGGTGCTGTTCAGGATGCCGCCAAAGGCACCCGTGAGCATGGCAACAGCGATGTAATAGAATGCGTACTGGATCGTGGTCTGCCACAGGCCCAGAGCACAGCACTCCGCTGCCACTTTGCCGCGGGGAAACTTGGGCAGGCGGCTCTGCAACAGAACACTGCCCAGAAGCACCAGAAAGCTGCCCAGCATGAACCGCACACCGGCAAAGCAGAAGATGGAGGCGGTGTTGCTGGTCTCAATGGAGAACAGCCGGTAGCCCAGCTTGATGAAGGGGAAGGCCGAGCCCCACAGCACATTGCAGAAGATGGCCAGCAGCACGGCGAACACCGGCGTGCCGAAGATCTTATCCAGCCATTCCGCGCGGGAAAGCGTTTTGTTTTCCTGCATGGCGGCTCAGTGGATGCGGCTGCCTACGGGGGTGTCGTCGCCGTAGAAAGCGATGGAGCAGCCGCCGTCGGCGGTATCAGCAGCAAAGATCATGCCCTCGCTGACATACTTGCCCTTCATCATGGGGCGAGGTGCCAGATTGCACACAATGCCGATCTTCTTACCGATCAGGTCTTCCGGCTTGAACCACTTTGCAATGCCGGAAAGGATGCAGCGCTCCCGCTCGCCGTCAAACACGGTCAGGTGCAGCAGCTTCTTGCTTTCCTTCAGGTTCTCGCAGGCGCGCACTTCGGCCACGCGCAGTTCCACCTTGCAGAAGGTGTCAAAGTCGATCTCTTCCTCGTGGGTAAAGTCCACGGTGCTCTCCTCGGCGGGGGCGGCAGCCTTCTTCTCCGCTTCAGCCTTGGCCTTGTTGGCAGCTTCGGCAGCGGCCTTGCGCTTCTCGTCCTCTTCCTTCAGGTGGGCAATTTCCTTTGCCACATCGATGCGGGGGAACAGTGCCTCGCCCTTGTGCACGGTGTAGGTCTCCTGTACGCCGTAGGTGGTCTTGGTCAGGTCCAGAGCAGATGCGTCCAGACCCAGTTGTTCCATCATCTTGGGTGCGGTGGTGGGCAGGTATGCGTTCAGCAGGATGCCGCACACGCGCAGTGCCTCGCACAGGTGGTACAGCACACTCTCCAGACGGGCCTTGTTGGCCTCGTCCTTGGCCAGCGCCCAGGGAGCGGTCTCGTCGATGTACTTGTTGGCGCGCTGGATGACCGCAAAGATCTCCATCAGGGCCTGCGGGATGGTCAGGCTGTCCATGTCGGCCGTGACCTTGGCGGTCAGCTCGTTGACCATGGTCTCCAGCTCGGTGTCAATGGCTTCGGTACCGGCCACATTGTGCACGGTGCCGCCGAAGTACTTCTCGCACATGGCGACGGTGCGGCTGAGCAGGTTGCCCAGATCGTTCGCCAAATCGCTGTTGATGCGGGTGATCAGGGCTTCGTTGGTGAACATGCCATCGTTGCCGAAGGGGATCTCACGCAGCAGGAAGTAGCGGATGGCATCAACGCCGTAGCGGTCGCACAGGATCACAGGGTCCACCACATTGCCCACGGACTTGGACATCTTGCCGCCGTTCATCAGCAGCCAGCCGTGGCCGAACACCCGTTTGGGCAGGGGCAGATCCAGAGCCATCAGCATGGCGGGCCACAGGATGGTGTGGAAGCGCAGGATCTCCTTGCCCACCATGTGCAGGTCGGCAGGCCAGAACTTGTCGTAGTCGTGATATTTTTCGTTGCCGTAGCCCAGCGCGGAGATATAGTTGCTCAGGGCGTCCACCCACACATACATGGTGTGCTTGGGGTCGAAGGGCACGGGGATGCCCCACTTCACGGAGGTGCGGGACACGCAGGTGTCCTGCAGGCCCTGCTTGATGAAGGCGATCATCTCGTTCTTGCGGCTCTCAGGCTGGATGAACTGGGGGTTCTCCTCGTAGAGCTTCAGCAGGCGGTCGGCATACTTGCTGGTCTTGAAGAAGTAGGCTTCCTCGTGTGCGTCGTACACTTCGCGGCCGCAGTCGGGGCACTTGCCGTCCACCAGCTGGCTGTCGGTCCAGAAGCTCTCGCAGGGCTTGCAGTAGTGGCCGATGTACTCGCCCTTGTAGATGTCGCCCTGCTCATACAGCTTGGTGAAAATTTTCTGGCAGGACTCCATGTGGTAGTCGTCGGTGGTGCGGATGAAGCGGTCGTAGCTGACGTCCAGCAGCTTCCACAGATCCTTGACGGTGGCTACGATCTTGTCCACATACTCCTTGGGGGTCACACCGGCATCGGCAGCCTTGTCCTGAATTTTCTGGCCGTGCTCATCGGTGCCGGTCAGGAACATGACGTCATAGCCCTGCATCCGCTTGAAGCGTGCCAGTGCGTCGCAGGCGACAGTGGTATAGCTGTGGCCGATGTGCAGCTTGTCGCTGGGGTAGTAGATGGGAGTGGTAATGTAGAATGTCTTGTGCTCACTCATAGGTTGATACTCTTCCTTTCCTGATTTGGCGGGGGACGAAAAAAGCCCTCATCCTGCCGGACTGAGCCGGACAAGGACGAGAGCCTGAAACTTTCGTGGTACCACCTTGTTTCGCCGCACCCTTGCGGGCGCAGCCTTTTGCCGGGCCAAAAAGCACGGCGCAGCGCGGTAACGGGCGCACCCGTCGCAGGCTCAATTTTCACCTGCGCAGCTCCGAGACCATCTTCGGCATCGCGCGGCCTGCCCGGTTCCATCCTTCGGGCTTTCTGTCAGGCGCAGACGGTGCGTACTCTTCTCTTCACAGCCAATTTACATTGTTATGTCTATAATACGCAAAAATGGTGGGTTTGTCAACATTAAATCTCGTAATCCAGACAGAACCGTGCCTTGGTGTAGGGCCGCACCTTGCCGTCGGCCACAGCCACATGGGCGGGATGGACGGAGTAGCCCTTGAGGGCCTCGGCGCTTTCAAAGGTGGTGTCCAGCATCAGGTCGGCGGTGGAAGAGGGGAGACCGTTGATGTTGACATGCACTTCCACAAGGCCCGGGACCTTGCCTGCCAGACCTTCCAGCCCTTCCTTGATGCCTGCCTTGACGGCGGCTTTTTCGGCATCGGACAGCTCGTCCTTCAGCTGCCACAGGATCACATGCTTGACCATAATAAAAAAACCTCCTGCGTTTTTTCTCATTGTAGCAGGGTGAGAAAAAATCCGCAAGAGGAAAGCTGCAAAGTATTATTGGGGTGCGAACAGCAGAACCACCAGAAGCACGGCACAGAGCACCGAAAGTCCGATGCCCTCCAGCCGGGTCAATTTGATGTACGCTTCCGTTGGTTCGGTCTGTGTATACCGTCCACGGTCATGCAGGGCAATGGCATCTTCCGGATGCAGCGCCATAAAAATGCCGAACCCGATGCCGAAAAGTGCGGTTAAGATCGATAAGATGACTTCCATAGCAACCCCTCACTTTTTGGTTTTGTCGTCCCTGCTCAGAGTATAGCACAGATACGAGATCAGCAGGGCAGCGCACAACACGAGCGCTGCCACCATCAAAATGGAATTCAGCGGCTCGACCCTGGGAAGAAAGGTGTTGACCAGATAGAGTGCACCGCAAAGGATCGAAGCAATGCCGTAAAATTTGCGGAAGTGCTTCTTTTCGTCCTCACTGCTCCATCCGGTGCCGGTGCCATTGTACAGATCCCGGATGCCGCGGTACAAAAACAGCACACCCAGCGCGGCGTTCAGCCAATCCCAGTCCGAAAGATTCAAATTCATGGTGACCCCTTTCCGGCTGTCAATCCGCACTATGGTTCCAGCTTTCGTAAGCGACAAGATAAAGAAGGTCTCCCACGATGGCGATGCCGAAGATGATACGGTAAATCAGCGATGTAACAGGTGTGAAAGCTAGGATCAGAAAGGCGATGCTGTTGAGCATGTAAAACACGCCGTTCTTTTTCTGCCAGAAGGCGCGGTACTCCGGGTCGCGGTGATACTGGTTGAACGGCAGATCGAGGAACGGGTCTTTGCCTTGAAGATCCCGAATGCCGGAGATGAACCAGATAACGGTCAGCACAAGGTTGAACAGAGTGGAAAACGAAACGAACGACTCCATGAAATGCACCTCCCATCTTTTTCCACAGTATACCACAGAAAAGTGCAAAAACAAAGGACGGTATTCAACCTTCCTGCGTAAAATTTGCACAAATCGGGTGTTGACTATTGGTAAAAACAGCACAAAATAAAACCAGCCGGACGAGGCGGTTGCAAGCCCTCGTCCGGCTGGATACTTACTTCTTCGGAGTCATAAGCCTCTTCTCCTTGGGGTTCCTCATTTTCGGAGTAAACGTTTCATAGGGTGACTCTCCTTAGAAACTACTGGAAACTGAGAATCTATTTCAAGGGGACTGATTACTTAGTACATTGGATTGACCCTTCTCTTAACTGATGGAGTGCGGCACCGAGATTCGAAAGATGAATTTCATATTACCACATTCTTTCGAGTTAGATTCGCCAGGGGCAAACTACTTAGTACATTGGTAGAACTCCTTTTTTGCTATTCAAATAATGTTCTCCGTACAAAAGATACCTTCATAGGAATCATCTCCGGCGGATTTATTTGAATCGCTGGGGGTTAAGTTTATCGACAGGTTGTCGTGTAATCGCATTTTTGATGCTCAAGACTGGCTCATTTTTGTTGTGTTTTTATACGGGGGAAACATCCCGTCTGTGGTGAGCCTCTATTTTGCTTCTCAGCGAATCCCGACAGCCTGTCCCTGCTGTGCGGGTTCCATATCGACCATCGGTCTCGCTCCTTTCTGCTTCAAGTCAGCGGGATTAGCTCTCTCTTGAGCTTCTGCTGTACTTCTCTGGTTTCTGGCTTTATTATACATATTCCTGATTGATTTGTCTATTCGCAGAGTGCACAAGGATAGAAATATAAAATTGTGCAGTTCTTGAAAAACAGCAGATAGAACGTGCAAAATGCCGCTTTCTGTGCGGTGTGCCCGGGCGATCGGGCCCTTTGGGGAGGAACTCTGTGCCCTGCAGGGAGGGCTGCCGGGAGAGTCACAGCAAAGCTGCCCAGAAGTTCCGGGCCGTTTGTGGAGGATTTTGCGCAAAACGGGAGAAAGTGTCCACAGGGTATTATGCGTCAGATCGATTTGTGCTAAAATAGCACCAATGAATGGTAGTCGCCGCCGCCCCGCGAGATGAAAGTTTCGCGGGGCGGCTTTTTTGCGGCAAAAATTTAGACACAAAAGAAACGGAGAATCAAAATGCCTAAAACTTTACCGGAACGTATCTTCTTTACCATTGTCATGGCTGCAATTATGGTCTATGGCATGATCGTTTACAATGTGGCGCTGAACACAGGCGGTGTCACCAATGCCACCTTTGTTATGGCTCTGCACGAGATGCCGATCATGGTTCCCATTGCCTGCGTGCTGGAATTTTTCGTGGTGGAGAAACTGGCCACCGGATTGGCGTTTATGTTCATGCGGCCCACAGATCGTCCGCAGTTCATCACCTATGCCATCTCGCTGATGATCGTGTGCATCATGTGCCCGGTGATGAGCCTGATCGCAACGGTGCTGTTTAAAGAACCCGGCTTTGGCACTTGGGTGCATACATGGGGCTGCAATATGCCCATGGCCCTGTGCTGGCAGATGCTGTACTGCGGGCCGCTTGCCCGTGCCATCTTCCGGCTGGTGTTCCGCCGGGGCGAAAAGCAGACGGACTGACAGATTTTAGATATGCAGTTATAATAAATATGTATAGGAGCGGGTGTAATACCAGACGAGACACCTATACGAATTTTATATATCGGGCATATAAAGTATGTACAATAGGGCATTTTTGATGGAAATATTTCCCGGAATGCCCTGAAAAAGCCATCGAAACCTAAGAATTAGCTAAGAAATTTGTGAAAAAAGTACATGTGAAGAGCGTTTTGTTAGACAAGATGCACAACTTTTTTAATATATCAATGCAGTAGAATCACCTAAAATGTAGAATGTGCACAAAGCTACTTGCCAATTTTCGTCAATCGTACTATCATACACAACGAAAAAAGACGAAGTGACCCGTGCAGGAGGGAGGGTGTGACCGGACAAAGCCGAACGCCTTCCTTACTTTTTTCACAAAGCTGCGCCTTTTCTTCGAGCGATAAGAAGGACGCTGCGCCGCCGGGGCGGTGCGGCGGTCTTACCCCCGGAACCCTATTCTTCAGGAAGGAGGAAAAACAATTGAATAATCTGACCAAAGCATTGATGGAAGAGCTGACCGTCGAATACGTCAAGGTCGGCCCACTGCAGATCCCGGAATCCGTGGTCATCAGCTGGGTGATCCTGGCCATCGTCACCATCGGCTCGATCCTGCTTACCAGAAACCTGAAGGTGGACCACATCAGCAAGCGTCAGGCCGTGCTGGAAATGGCCTACCTCGCAGGCACCAATTTCTTTGAAGGTCTGCTGGGCGAAAAGGGCAGGCGCTATGTGCCTTACCTGATGACCGTGGCCATCTACATCGCCTTCAGCAACCTGATCGGTGTGTTCGGTGTCAAGCCCCCCACGAAGGATCTGGATGTGACCGCAGCGCTGGCGCTGATGAGCATCGTCCTGATCGAGGGTGCCGGCATCCGGGCACGCGGCGGCGTTGGCTTCCTCAAGAGTCTGTCTGCCCCCACTCCGGTCATGACCCCTATGAACATCCTCGAGATCGCCATCCGCCCCACCAGCCTCTGCATGCGACTGTTCGGCAACGTGCTGGGTGCATTCGTCATCATGGAGCTGATCAAGCTCGTGGTGCCCGTGTTCGTCCCGGCGGTGTTCAGCCTGTATTTTGACCTGTTCGATGGTCTGATCCAGACCTACGTGTTCGTGTTCCTGACTTCGCTGTTCATGAAAGAGACCATGGGCGGAGAAGACTGATCCATTGATATTTACTGAATTTAAAAGGAGATTATTACTATGAATGGTTTGATTGCTCTGGGCGCTGGCATTGCAGCGCTGACCGGCATTGGCGGCGGTATCGGCATCGGCATCGCAACGGGTAAGGCAACGGAGGCAATCTCCCGTCAGCCCGAGGCATCCGGCAAGATCCAGACCAACCTGCTGCTGGGCGCTGCTCTGGCAGAAGGTACTGCAATTTTCGGCTTCGTCGTTGCACTGCTGATCATCCTGTTCCTGGGTCAGTAACGGAGGCGCAGACGAATGCTGAAGTTGGATATTAACCTGCTGTGGACCGTCGTGAACGTCCTCGTCATGTATGCGGTGCTGCGCAAGTTCCTGTTCAAGCCTGTTCAGGACGTGATCGCAAAGCGCCAGCAGATGGTGGACGCAAACCTGGCCGATGCGGAGACCTCCAAGAAGGAAGCCGCAGAGACCATGAACGCCGCACAGGAAAAACTGCGCAATGTGGACAATGAGGCCGCTGCCCGCCGCGAAGCCTACGAAAAGCAGGCTGAGGTCGAAAAGCAGCAGCTGCTGGCAGATGCCCGCAAGCAGGCAGACGCCATCGTGGCAGCCGGCAAGGCAAGCGCCGAGGCCGAACGCCAGAGCAAGCTGCGGGAAGCCGATGCCCAGACCACGGCACTGGCCCGTGCGATGTGCGAGAAGCTGCTGGCCCGCAATCTGACCGCCCAGGACGACGCACGTCTGCTGGACGATCTGCTGGAGAAAGCAGGTGCAGGCAATGGCAACTGAATTCAGTCGTGAATTTTTTGCGGACAACCGCATCGTCAAGGCCGAGCTGCGCAGCGCCCGCAAGCCCCGGGAAGAGGAGCTGAACCGGATCCGCGCCGAGGTACGCAAGCTGTATGATGCCACCGAGGTCATCCTGAACGTGACGGTGGACGAGAGCCTGCTGTCCGGCTATGTCCTGCAGGTGGGCGACCGCGTGTTCGATAACTCCGGCCGTCATCAGCTGGACAAGATGATGGAGGGCAAGCCCTCGCTGGCTACCCTCAAGACCCGCATTGAGGACTACAAGCCCGCCGAGACCTCTGCCGAGGGCGGTGTGGTCATCTCCTCTGCCGACGGCATCGTGCACGTCGAAGGCATGAACCGCGCTGTGTACGGCGAGATCGTCACCTTCGACAACGGTGCCAAGGGCATGGTGGAGAGCGTGGACCCCGAACAGCTGGGCATCATGCTGTTCGACGGAGCTGAGACCGTCGGCGTGGGCACCATGGTGACCCGCAGCGGCAAGCGTGCCGGCATCCCGGTGGGCGATGCCTTCCTGGGCCGTGTCATCAGCCCGCTGGGCGAGCCCATCGATGGCAAGGGCCCCATTGAAGCTGTGGGCTACAACCCCATCGAAAAGCAGGCCCCCGGCATTCTGGAGCGTCAGAGCGTGGATACCCCGCTCCACACCGGCATCCTCGCCATCGATTCCATGTTCCCCATCGGCCGCGGCCAGCGTGAACTGATCATCGGCGACCGCCAGACCGGCAAGACCTCCATCGCCACGGACGCCATCCTGAACCAGAAGAACACCGGTGTGCTGTGCATTTATGTGGCCATCGGCCAGAAGGCTTCTTCCATTGCCCGCGTGGCAGGCGATCTGCAGAAGCACGGTGCCATGAGCTACACCACCATCGTGGCGGCTACTGCTTCGGATTCCGCTCCCCTGCAGTACATTGCACCCTATGCCGGCACCGCACTGGCCGAGTACTTCATGAGTCAGGGCAAGAGCGTGCTGATCGTTTACGACGATCTGTCCAAGCATGCAGTGGCTTACCGTGCCATTTCTCTGCTGCTGCGCCGCTCTCCGGGCCGTGAGGCTTACCCCGGCGATGTGTTCTATCTGCACTCCCGTCTGCTGGAGCGCTCCTGCCGGATGCGCGACGATCTGGGCGGCGGTTCCATCACCGCACTGCCTATCGTAGAGACGCAGGCAGGCGACGTTTCCGCCTACATCCCCACCAATGTCATTTCCATCACCGATGGTCAGATCTTCCTCGAGAGCGCCCTGTTCAATGCAGGCAACCGCCCGGCCGTCAATGTGGGTCTGTCGGTGTCCCGTGTGGGCGGCGCTGCCCAGACCAAGGCCATGAAGAAGGCCAACGCCAACCTGCGTATCGAGCTGGCACAGTACAAGGATATGGAGTCCTTTGCACAGTTCAGCTCGGATCTGGACGCGGAGACCCGCCGCCAGCTGGATCACGGCAAGGCTCTGATGGAAATGCTCAAGCAGCCGCTGTATCAGCCCAAGTCCGACGCCGAGCAGGTGGTCACGCTGGTGCTGGCTTCCCACGGTGTGCTGGACGAACTGCCCACTGCCGAGCTGCGCGCCAAAACTTCCGCATTTGTGCGTCAGTTCCGCGCGGATGTGTCCGGTACGATGGATAAGATCACCGCCACCGGCAAGCTGGAACCTGAAATGGTCGATGCCATCCTGAACGCCTGGAAAGCTTATGCGGGAGGCGACAGCCATGCCGTCCAGTAAGCTGCTGAAGGAGCGCATCGAGAGCATTCAGGACACCATGAAGATCACGAACGCCATGTACCTGATCTCCTCGTCCAAGCTGCGCAAGGCACGTAAGAACTACCAGAATGTATCGCCCTACTTCAACCGTATGCGCGATACCATTTCCCGCGTGGTACCCCACCTGCCGGAAGAGCCGGTACATCCGTTCTTCCACGAACGCAACATCGCAAACCCCAAGCGCGCTTACATCGTGCTGACGGCAGATAAGGGCATGGCAGGCGCTTACAACCAGAACATCATCAAGTTCCTCAAGGAAAATGCGGATGAGAATGACCGGTTCTATGTGATCGGCCAGACCGGCTACCGCGCCCTGTACCACAAGGACCCGCGGCTGGTGGAGGATTTCCACTACGGTGCCACGGAGCCTACGCTGCAGCGTGCCCGCGATATCACGATGGACGCCATCGATGATTTCAAGACCGGTAAGCTGGATGAGATCTATCTCATCTATACCCGCATCGAGAATGCACTGACCAGCGAGCCCACCATGGTGCGTCTGCTGCCGCTGGACCGCGCCCATCTGCAGCCTGCCCCCAAGGGTCTGGGCGATCCGAAGGGCGATGTGGAGATGTTCCCGTCTGCATGGACGGTGTTTGAACAGATCGCGCCCATTTATATGCACGGCATGATCTTTGGTGCCATGACCGAGAGCTTCTGCGCAGAGCAGAGCGCCCGCATGACCGCCATGGATTCCGCCACCAAGAACGCCAACGATATGATCCGGGAGCTGCAGCTGGAGTACAACCGCACCCGTCAGGGCTCCATTACACAGGAGATCACCGAGATCATCGGCGGTGCGGCTGCCGTGCAGAACCGGGCGGAATAAAACGTATTTACAAATTAGTATAGAGGCAATCGTATGATACAGGGAACTATTATTCGCGTAGCCGGCCCTGTGGTGGACGTGCAGTTCACCGCAGGCAAGCTGCCTGCCCTGCAGGAAGCGCTTACCGTGACCGCCGAGGGCACCGAGCGCACGATGGAAGTGACACAGCATGTCAACGAGACCACTGTGCGCTGCATCATGCTTTCCGCCAGCGAGGGTCTGGGCAAGGGCATGACCGTGACCGCTACCGGCCACGGCCTGACCGCACCGGTGGGCGAAGCCACGCTGGGCCGCATGTTTGACCCGCTGGGCAGACCCATCGACGGCAAGGGCTCTGTGGATGATGTGCCGCATTGGCCCATCCACCGCAAGGCCCCCAGCTTTGCGGAGCAGAAACCTGCAACTGAAATTCTGGAGACCGGCATCAAGGTCATCGACCTGCTGGCTCCCTACGCCAAGGGCGGCAAGATCGGCCTGTTCGGCGGTGCCGGTGTCGGCAAAACCGTGCTGATCCAGGAGCTGATCCACAACGTGGCCACCGAGCACGGCGGCTACTCCATCTTCACCGGTGTCGGCGAGCGCTCCCGTGAGGGCTGTGACCTCTGGGGCGAGATGAACGCTTCCGGCGTTTTGAACAAGACCGCGCTGGTCTTTGGTCAGATGAACGAGCCTCCCGGAGCCCGTATGCGGGTCGCCGAGACAGGCCTGACCATGGCAGAGTACTTCCGTGAGGAGACCCACAAGGACGTGCTGCTGTTCATCGATAACATCTTCCGTTTCGTGCAGGCAGGCAGCGAGGTCTCCGCCCTGATGGGCCGGATGCCCTCCGCCGTGGGCTATCAGCCCACCCTGGCCAATGAGCTGGGTGCCCTGCAGGAGCGCATCACCTCCACACGCGACGGCTCCATCACCTCGGTGCAGGCCGTCTACGTCCCCGCCGACGACCTGACCGACCCGGCTCCTGCAACCACCTTCGCCCATCTGGACGCAACCACCGTTCTGAGCCGTAAGATCGTGGAGCAGGGCATCTACCCCGCTGTCGATCCGCTGGCTTCCACCTCTCGCATTCTGGAAGCCGACATCGTGGGCGAGGAGCACTACCGCGTGGCCCGCAAGGTGCAGTCCATTCTGCAGCGCTATCAGGAGCTGCAGGACATCATTGCCATTCTGGGCATGGATGAGCTGGACGAGAACGACAAGCTCACCGTTGCCCGCGCCCGCAAGCTGCAGAAGTTCCTGTCCCAGCCCTTTGCTGTGGCCGAGAACTTTACCGGCCTGAAGGGCAAGTATGTGCCGCTGCAGGATACCGTGCGCGGCTTTGCCGCCATTGTGGACGGCGAGGCCGACGATCTGCCGGAGTGGGCGTTCTTCAACGTTGGTACGCTGGAAGATGCCCGCCAGAAGGCAGCGGAAAAGCTGGCTGAGGAAAAGGGCGGTGCCATCTGATGAACAAGTTCATGCTGAACATCACTGCGTCCAGCGGTGAGTACTATCAGGGCGATTGCGAAGACCTTGTGCTGCCCATCAGTGATGGCGTGTACGGCATACAGGCCGGACACAGCCCGGTGCTGGTGGCCATCCACATGGGCATCCTGCACTTTGAGGTGAACGGTGAAAGCCAGGACATCCTGGTAGGCGACGGCATTGCCGAGGTGACGCCTGCCTACGTGATGGTGCTGGTGGACAGCGCCGAGCGTCCGGAGGATATCGACAAGAACCGTGCCGAGGCTGCCCGCATCCGTGCCGAGGAGCGTTTGCAGCATCAGCAGAGCATGCATGAATATTATCAGAGCAAGATCGCGCTCGACCGTGCGATGCAGCGCCTGCAGGCCGCTGCAAAGTACCGGCGCTGAGAATGAGCCGCATCTGCCAGGACCAGATCTGAAAAAAGAGCATCATTTGTATCCGTTGAGGATGCAAAGTGATGCTCTTTTTTGTTTCAGGCTGTTCCATGGAACGCAGCTTTCGTGTATAATAAGGTCAATGCAACCCCGCGTGTTGTGCGGGAAAGGAGGAGGTTTTCCATGATCCAATTCGGCCTGCGTCTGCATGACGCGGAAAAGCTGCCCGTTGAACAGGTGCTGCCGCTGGTGCGCCAGAAAGGCTTTACCTGCGCCCATGTGGCTCTGAGCAAATCCTTCAAGGAGCTGCCCTGCACCCCCAGCGCCCTGACCCCCGGCTATGCGCTGTATCTGCGGCATCTGTTTGAGAAAAACGGCATCGACATTGCCGTGCTGGGCAACTACCTGAACCTTGCCCACCCGGATGCGGATGCCCTGCACGCCATTCAGGAAAAATACTATGCCCATATCCGCTTTGCAAGCCTGCTGGGCTGCGGAATGGTGGGCACCGAGACCGGCGCACCCAACGCGGAGTACAAATTCTGTCCGGAGTGCCGCAGCGACGAAGCCCTTGCCACCTTTATCAAGAACTTCAAGCCGGTGGTGCGCTGTGCCGAGCAGTACGGCGTGACCATTGCCATTGAGCCGGTGGTCAAGCACATCGTATACGATGCCAGACGCGCCCGCACCGTGCTGGACGAGATCGGCAGCCCGAACCTGCAGATCCTGTTCGACCCCGTCAACCTGCTGAACATGGAAAATGTGGACCGCCGCGAGGAAGTGTTCGCCGAGGCCATCGAGCTTCTGGGTAAGGATATCGCCATGATCCACTTTAAGGATTTCCTGCGCAAGGATGCGGGCGGCCAGCTGGCTGCTACGGGTGCAGGGCAGGGAGGCATGGAGGACTACCGCACCATCCTGCGGTTTGCAAAGCAGGAAAAGCCCTATATCTTTGCAACGCTGGAGAATACCACCCCGGAAAACGCGGTGGAATGCCTGAACTACCTGAAAAAGCAGTACGACGAGTGCTGAACACTCTATAACAAGAAAAACATCTGCAAACTTTGCCCGGAATGGGGCAGCTTGCAGATGTTTTTTGTATCAGATGAAGTTTATGGTTCGGCCTTTTACAAATTGCAATTAAGAAGTAGTTCCGCTGAAAATGCCCAGAACGAAAGCGGAGGACATTAAGATCATTCCAGATCCAGCTTATGCTCCATCAGCCAGCGGGTCAGCAGAAAGTATCCTGCGGCAAAGGCGATGCTGACCGCCAGCCCGAACAGGGTGGTGAAAGCACTGGGCGCAGCAATGGAAACATCTACACCGCCAAGGGTGGGATCGGAAACAGCCTGCAGCATGTCGGCACTGCTGACACCGGAACTCAGCCAGTTCTGCAGGAAGGACAGCAGGAAAAATGACAGAATACCGGCCGGGACCATGTGCTTTTTGAACTGGTGGCCGATCATGCATGCGGCATAGATGCACAGGATGCTGGACACCAGTGCCACCAGCCCATTCAGCGTTTCAAAGATCAGCCAGAGCCACCCGGAGCTGCCGGTCATGCGGAAGATCTCTCGGAAGATCTCTACCACTTTCTGCCACAGCTCCGGCAGCTGCTGCAGGGCCGCGCTGTTCAGAGACAGAGCCAGCAGCATCACCGCAAAGGAGAAAATGCCCACGATGCTGCTGCAAAGCATCCAAACCACGCTGGAGATCAGCTTGGAAAGGATGAGCTGGCTTTCCGTCACCGGCAGGGTGTGCATCAGGTAGCCTTCGCGGCCCAGCAGATTGCGGGTGAAGCGGGTGACAATGGTCATCACGGACACCACTGCCACCGCAACGGCTACGACCATGTAGGCGAACAGCAGCAGAGATGCAAAGTCGTCCTTGGAAGAGCTGCGCAGGGAAAAGCCGCTCAGCACTGCCAGCGCAACAAGGGCCAGATACAGCCCGCCGTAGGTGCGGCCGGTGGCCTTGAATTCATATTTTAACAGCTGTTTCAGCATTTGAATACCTCCCGGAAATATGCATCCACGCTCATGCCCTCGGTCTCGCGCAGCTCTTCGGCATTGCGGTGGGCGAACACCCGGCCATCCTTCAAAAAGACGGCTTCGTCCAGAATGGGCTCGATATCGCCGATGAGGTGGGTGGATAGAATGACGGTCGCATCCCGGCTGTAGTTGTTCAGGATGGTGCTCAGGATGTAGTCCCGGGCGGCAGGGTCCACGCCGCCAATGGGCTCATCCAGCAGGTAGAGCTTTGCGGCGCGGCTCATGGCAAGGATCAGCTGCACCTTTTCCTTGCTGCCCTTGGAGAGGGTCTTGAGCCGCGCCTTCGGTTCCAGTTCCAGCCGGGCCAGCATTTCGTTTGCCTTAGCGGGGTCAAAATCGGCATAAAATTCGTGGAACATTTCCACCAGCTGCTCCACACGCATCCAGTCCGGCAGCCAGTCGGCGTCCGGCAGATAGGACACGATGGCTTTGGTGTCCGGCCCGGGGGTCATGCCGGCGATCCGGATGCTGCCTGCACTGGGCTGCAGCAGACCGTTCGCCAGCTTGATGAGGGTGGTCTTGCCGCTGCCGTTGGGGCCAAGCAGACCCACGATGCGGCCAAAGCCGATGTGCAGGTCTACATTTTCCAGTGCGGTCTTATCCTTCTGGTAGCACTTGGTCAGTGCTTCACAGCTCAAAAGTTCATTCATTGCGGTCCTCCTTTGCGTCCCAGTGTTCCAAAAGCGCGGCTGTCTGTGCGGGACTGTAGCCGATGCCGCGCATCTTTTCCAGAAAATCCGACGCCAGCGTCCGGGCGGTGTCGGCGCGAAGCTGTTCGATCAATGCAGTATCCTCCGTAACATAGCGGCCTGCGGTGCGTTCGGTGCGCACCAGCCCTTCCGTCTCCAGCTGGGCAAGGGCCCGCTGCATCGTGTTTCGGGTTCACCCCGGCGGCTGCGGCCAGATCACGCACCGAATCCAGATGCCCGCCCGGCGGGTAGGTGCCGGCCAGGATCCGGGCCTTCAGCCGTTCCACAAGCTGTGCATAGATCGGGCGGCTGGCATCAAACTGTTCGCCCATGGTATCATCTCCTTGTCTTGCTGTATTAAGCACTTGATACAATAATACACGATTTGCTTTGTTTGTCAAGGGGAAAAAGAAAAAACACCATAAAACTGTGGGAAATTTGAAAAAAGTGCCCATAAAACACTGCACATTGATAAAAAATTACAATAAATTCAAACAATTTCACATTGCAAAGTTTTTGACAATGTGCTATGCTGAAAAACAGAGAGCTCCGCCCGGAAAGCGGCGGAAAAGAGATTTGGAGGAAAAATAACTATGGCTGACCGCATCGTTCTGAATACCATCTCCTACCATGGCCACGGTGCCATTGAGAACATCGTTCCCGAACTGACCGCCCGCGGCTACAAGAAGGCATTCGTCTGCTCTGACCCCGACCTGATCAAGTTCGGCGTCACCAAGAAGGTCACCGATCTGCTGGATGCTGCAAACTTTGCCTACGCTGTTTACAGCGAGATCAAGCCCAACCCCACCATCGCCAACGTGCAGGACGGCGTGGCCGCTTTCAAGGCTGCTGAAGCTGACTGCATCGTGACCATCGGCGGCGGCTCCTCCATGGATACCGCAAAGGCCATCGGCATCATCATCAACAACCCCGAGTTTGCGGATGTCCGCTCTCTGGAAGGTGTTGCTCCCACCAAGAAGCACGCTGTGTTCACCATCGCTGTTCCCACCACCGCCGGCACTGCTGCTGAGGTCACCATCAACTACGTCATCACCGATGTGGAGAAGAAGCGCAAGTTCGTCTGCGTGGATACCAACGATATCCCCGAGATCGCTGTGGTCGATCCCGATATGATGTCCTCCATGCCCAAGGGCCTGACCGCCGCCACCGGCATGGACGCTCTGACCCACGCCATCGAGGGCTACATCACCAAGGGTCACTGCGTCATCTCCGATATGTTCCATCTGGAAGCCATCAAGCTCATCAGCCAGAGCCTGCGCGGCGCAGTGCAGAACACCCCGGAAGGCCGCGAGGGCATGGCTCTGGGCCAGTACATCGCCGGCATGGGCTTCTCCAACGTGGGTCTGGGCATCGTCCACTCCATGGCATACGGCATGTCCGCTCTGTACGACACCCCGCACGGTGTGGCCTGCGCCATCCTGCTGCCGGTGGGTCTGGAGTACAACAAGAGCGTCGCCGGTGAGCGCTACCGTGCCGTGGGCAAGGCCATGGGTGTTGTGGGCATCGACGAGATGAACGATGTGGAAGCCGCTGACGCAACCATCGCCGCCGTCAAGCAGCTGAGCGCAGACGTGGGCATCCCCACAAATCTGCACGGCATCCTGAAGGAAGAGGATATCCAGTTCCTCGCCGAGTCCGCATTTGCGGATGCCTGCCGTCCCGGCAACCCCCGCGATACCAGCGTGGAGGAGATCGTGGAGCTGTATAAGAGCCAGCTGTGATTCCGCTCTGTAAATTCAAGCTATAATTTTGAGCCCTGCTGTCCTTCGGGATGGCAGGGCCTTTTTCTAAGATGTATCTGAAAACAAAGCAACAGGCTGGATCTTCGTCTTTTCAGAGATGCCCGGAGAGCCTGCCGCGTCGCAGAGTGACAAAATTTCTGCACGGCTCTTGTACACAGCGCCCAAAACGGGTACAATCAATGCAGTAAGAAAAAACTGGAAGCGAAAGGAACCTTATGACGCTGAACTTCTATACTCTGGGTGTTATTTATCTAGTATATTCCTTTCTGGGCTGGGTGGCTGAGACGGTAGTCGCGACCATCCGGGGCGGAAGGTTTGCCAACCGCGGTGCGGCGGCAGGCCCGTTCTGCTTTATCTACGGTACTACCGGCGTGCTGCTGGCCGTGAGTTTCGGCGACCTGCGCACCGAGCCGGTCTACCTGTTCTTTGCCTGTATGATGGCGGCAACGGTGATGGAATGGATCACCGCCAAGCTGTTGGAACGCCTGCACCGCCGCAAGTGGTGGGACTATTCCGGCAAAAAATTCAATCTGAACGGCTATGTGTGCCTGCAGTATTCGCTGCTGTGGGGTGCACTGGGCACGGCAAGTGTGCTGTGGGGCAATAATGTGTTGCTGCAGCTGTGCGCGCATATCCCTGTCTGGCTGCTGCGCCCGGCAGTATGGGTCTCGCTGACGGTGGCGGTGCTGGACCAGATCGGTTCGGCGGTGCTGGTGCAGCAGTATGCGGCCCGGCACCCGATGCTGGAGCAGCTCAACCAGAGACTGGGGGAGCGGTCGGACACGCTGCGCCGCAGGATCGCGCTTTACATTGAAAAACGCATCCAGTATGCTTACCCGGCTGCGGCCCGGCAGGAGCAGACTGCGCTCCGGAAGGGGGAAAAGAACTTCCTCAGCGTGTCCGACCTGCTGTGGCTGTTCGTGATCGGCGCGTTTCTGGGCGACATGGTGGAGACGGTGTTCTGCCGCGTGACCGCCGGGGTCTGGATGAGCCGCTCCAGTCTGGTCTGGGGACCGTTCAGCGTGGTGTGGGGTCTGGCGCTGGTGCTGGCAACGGTGCTGCTGCGTCAGGAAAAGGACCGGAGCGACCGCTATCTGTTCGCCTTCGGCACCGTCATGGGCGGTGTGTACGAATACGTGTGCAGCGCCGTCACCGAGCTGCTGTTCGGCACCGTGTTCTGGGACTACAGCAAGTTCAAGTTCAATCTGGGCGGGCGCATCAACCTGCTGTACTGCTTTTTCTGGGGCATTGCGGCGGTGATATGGATGCGCTACGGCTATCCGCTGGTGCTCAGAGGCATGAAGAAGGTGCGCAGCCGCGTCCGCCCATGTATGACCGTCCTGCTGGCCGTATTCATGGCGGTAAACATGCTCACCAGTGCGCTGGCCCTTGCCCGCTACGATGCCCGCACCAGCGGTGAAGGCCCCAAAAACAGCATCGATATGCTGCTGGATGCGCATTTTGACGATGCCCGCATGGAGCGTATTTATCCCAACGCGAAGAAAGTGACCAAGGCCGGATGAAATTTCAACGCTCCTCTTGCACTTTGGTGCAAAAACCGGTATAATATTTTTCGGATAAAAGGGAGTAAAGGGCGCTCGTTTTGCAAAAACGGTGCGCTGTGGCGCAGCGACATCCCGGCAGAAATGCCCGCTGTGTCACCGGAAGCTTGAGACTTTTATTACACTTTCCCGTTTCTGGGCAGGATGTAATAAAGGCCTCTTTTTTATTGCTGCTCTGCCAAAAACAAAAGGAGAAAACTATGCTCATTCCTGTTTTGCTGTTCATCGTGGGCCTGCTGTGCCTCATCAAGGGCGGTGACTGGTTCGTGGATGGTGCTACGGGCATTGCCCGCCGCTTCCATGTGCCGGAGCTGCTTATCGGTGCCACCGTGGTGTCCATCGGCACCACCCTGCCGGAGGTGATGGTCTCCACCACCTCGGCCTTTACCGGCCACGGCGAGATCGCCTATGGCAACGCCATCGGTTCGATCATCTGCAATGCATCGCTCATTGCGGCCCTCACCATTGCGGTGAAGCCGGGCAAGGTAGACCCCAAGAGCCTGCGCACGCCGGTGCTGTTCTTCTTTGTGGCAGCGGCCTTCTATGCCGGTGTGGCCTACACCACCGGCTACTTCTCCCGCCCGGTGGGCCTGATCCTTCTGGCCATGTTCGTAGCGTATATCATCTGCAACGTGATGGCCATGAAGAACGCCCCCGCCCCGGAAGAAGAGGAAGAACCGGAAGAAAATGCATCCCTTGCCAAGGAGCTGGGCCTGCTGGCCGTGGGCGCTGTGCTCATTGCCGTGGGTGCCAACCTGCTGGTGGATAACGGTACCCTGATCGCACAGGCACTGGGCGTGCCGGAGTCGGTGATCGCGCTCACCTTTGTGGCACTGGGCACCTCGCTGCCGGAGCTGGTCACGGCCATCACCTCGCTGGCAAAGGGCCACGGTGCACTTTCGCTGGGCAATGTCATTGGTGCAAACGTGTTCAATCTGGTGCTGGTGAGCGGTGTTTCCGCCACGGTGGCACCCTTTACCATCCCGCAGAACTCCCTGCTCTTCGGCCACAATGCATCGCTGGTGCTGGAGTTCCCGGTCATGTTCGCCGTGATGCTGCTGCTCACCTTGCCCGCCCTCTTCAAGGGCAAGCTGAGCCGCCCGCAGGGCATTGCGCTGCTGTGCATCTACGCGGCATTCTGTGTGGTGCAGTTCACCATCTGATAAAACAGCAAAAGGCCGACGCAGCACTGCGTCGGCCTTTTGCCGTTTTAAGGGTTACTTTTTTAAATGGGAATCCCAGCCGGAAGAGGTGATGACCTGCTGATCCGGTGTGCACCACATGGCTTCCACGCCGTCCAGACTTTCCACGATCTTCATCCCGTCCTCCAGCGGCTGGCAGAACAGGCCGGTGGTCAGGCAGTCGGCAAGGCCGGAGTCGCTGCACAGCACGGTCACGCCGTTAAAGTAGGCGGCGGGGAACAGGGTGTCCGGGTCGATCAGGTGGTGGTAGCGCTTGCCGTCCACCACGTAGTAGCGCTGGTAGTCGCCGCTGGTCACAAGGGCCATATCGCTCATGTTGATGGCACCGTCCAGCATGGAATCCGAGGTGTATACATCCGAAGAGCTCCACGGGTTTTCCACGCCGCCGGTCCACTGGCTGCCGTCCGGTTTTACACCAATGGCGCGCAGATTGCCGCCCACGCTCACCAGAGCGCTGGTCAGGCCGCGGGCCTCGGCGGCCTGACACACCATTTCCACGGCGTAGCCCTTGCCCACGCTGCCCACATCCAGCAACATTTCCGGGTCGGCCAGATAAACGGTCTTGGCATCCGCGTCGATGATCACGTTGTTGATATCACAGTGCTGGGCGGCTGCTTCCAGCTCTTCCATGGTGGGCAGCTTGTTGTCGGCATCCGTCTCGGCGGCTTCGGCAGCTTCGCGGTAATTGTGCCAGATATTCAGCACGCTGCCCATGGCAATGTTCAGCTTGCCGTTGGTGGTCTGGTACATCTGGTCGGCCAGCTCCAGCGATGGAGTAGGATGCGGTCGTCCACCTCCACCGGAGCGCTGCCGGCATTGTCGTTGATGGTCTTGACGTTGGTCACGCCGGGGTAATCGTTGTAGATATCATACAGCTGGTTATAGGTAATAAGGTCTGCGTGCAGGGCATCCATCTGGGTGTTGAATTCTTCCTCGCTCTCGCAGTAGGCGATCACCTGCGTTACGGTATCGAACACATCATAAAAAACGGTGGAATAGCGGGTAAGCTCTTTTTTTGGGAGGCACAGCCTGCCAGCAGGCTCAGGCAGAGCACCCCGGCCAGCAGGGCGCTGACGAAACGTTTTGCGCGGGTCTTCATACGGTGTGGTTCTCCTTTGCGGCGGTAAAGGCGGCGTGCTCCTCCTGCAGGTGGGCCAGCAGATCGCCGAACACCCAGCTGCGGTTGGAGGGAGTCACAACGGCCTTGAGCGGAATGGTGACCTGTGCCTGCTTCATCAGATCCAGCAGGGTGTCCACATCCTTCTCCTTGAAGTTGGCCAGAACCACTGCCGGCGGGTAGGCACCCGGTTCCAGCACCAGCGTGCGGGCGGCCTTGGTCTCCACCTCGCCCAGCAGCTGGGCCACGGTCTTGCCCGCATCGGCAGGGGAGACGAGCAGCAGCTTCATGCCAAAAGCAGGAGCCATGCCTTCCAGCTTGCCGCGGTCGGCGGAGGAAAGATTCCAGCCCAGAACCAGCGGGACACCGGCGTTCTGGTTGCGTGCGATATGTGCTTTCATAAAAAAACCCTCATTTCAGGGTGGATTGCAAATACACTATAGTATAACACAAATACGCAAAAAATGGAATGCGGGGGGGCCGGTACTACCGGGAGAAGTTTCGGAAAATTTCGAGCAAAGGCAACAAAAATTAGAAGAAATTACAAGGCAAATTTCAGTGCAGGTGAAGATTGTATGCAGAAAATAGAGGTGCTATACTAAAAATGTAAGACATAAGTCTTAGAAATTTAACAGAAAGCAGAGGTTTTGAGGATGAAAAAACAGAAGATGCGGTTCATCAGTGCAGTGCTTGCGGCATGCATGATGACATCTGTCCTTCCGGTCAATGCACTTGCTCTGGGGGGTACGCCTGAAAATGGCGTAACTGCACAGGAAAACGCGGAAACGGCCACGACGATCCCCACTACGGGCATGAAAATCACCAAGGGCGGTGATTACGAGATAAAGGGAGACACTTATACGGAAGGCATTACCGTTAATGCCAGCGATAATGATGAAGTGACGATTCACATTGCTAGTAACGTGAAGTTTACGCGGGATAATCAGGTCTTTATCTGGGTGGAAAATGCAAAACTGGTGACGATTGAAAACACCGATAATCACACGGTGACACTGAACGGACAGCATTTTTACGACCTAAGTACTGCAAGCAATGGTGTGGAGAGCGTTATAAATGGCGGCACCTATATAGCACCGGGTCGAAACATGATCATGGTCCAGGGAACGAACAACACTCTTACCCTGAATAATGTTAATATACGGACGAACACCGGGTATGCCGTGACGACGGGCTCTAATACGGTGTATGTCAACGGTGGAACATTTACCAAAACGTCATCGCGCTATAGTGAGTTCCAAAACCAGGGACACCTGACGCTGACAGATGTTACGGTTACACCGCAAGTTGCCGTCGACGGCAAGACGAGTACTATCGTTGAAAATTATACCGGTGCAGTTGTTGAAATCAACGGCGGAAACTATAAAACGACAAACCAAAGCTGCATTGTTAACAATGGAACGGTAACAATCAATAATGGCACTTTGGAATCTGAGGGGGCAAGCTGCATCCAAAACAACTGGGGTCGTGTGGAGATCAACGGCGGCACCATTACCTCGGATGCAGAAAGCACCATTCGTAACCGTGGCACGCTGCGCATGACCGACGGTACGGTGACCAACACGAATGCAGCCGGTGCTGCCATTGATATTTCCGGCAATTTCGGCGATATCAAGCTCATCGGCGGCACGATCAAAGGCATCAAAGACGGCATTTATGTGCAGGACCTTGTCAGCTCGGAAGTGACCCTGGAGCAGGTGAAGTTCGAAAACAACACCAACGATATCCATCTGGGTGAGGGTCAGACGATCAACATCAAAAAGACCTTTACCGGTACGGCAACGATCCTGACCGACGATCCAAGCCGCGGCCGTCATATCACGCTGGAAAACGAGGATCTCAGCTATCAGAACAAGCTGAAACTCTTCAGCAAGAATTCCGGCTACATCATCGGCTATAAGCGCGGCGATGATGGCGTGGAATACCGCTATCTGGCAGATGCCAACGGCAACATCGTCAACGCTGTAAATGCGAAGGCAACCGCTAACCTCGGTGCCGGGGAGCAGGAGCTGGATACTGCCACCGTTGTGCCGGAAAACACCCTCGTGACCGTGACGGCAAACCTCCCGGAGGGCGCAGAGGGCGCAGAGTTCCTCGGCTGGAGCGCCGTGCGTGACGATGGCAAAGAGCTGGATCTGGGCGATGATCAGACTGCACAGTTTAAGATGCCCGGTTGCAACGTGACCGTCGAAGCGCTGTATCAGGGTGGAAATGTTGACCCTGTCAATCCCGGCGGCGGCAGCGATGTGGTGGCCGGCATTGCGGCTGTTGCGCTGACCGGTGCAGCCGTGTGGGGCATTTACGAAACCGGAACCGGCATCTATCGCGTGCTGAATATGCCCGGCGTCCCCATGCCCTCCAACCGCGCCGGTCTGGCGACCCTGATCTGGGAAAAGGCCGGCTGCCCGGAACCGCAGACGGTGAAGAGCTTCAGCGACATCGATGACGCCGACCTTCATCTGCGGCAGGCTGCCAGCTGGATGGAAGAGCAGGGTCTGATGGACGATGTGAAGGAAAACGAGTTCCGCCCCTATCGCTATGTGACCAAGCTCCAAACCTGCCTTGTCTGGGATAAGGCCAAGGAAAAGAGCCTGATCTCCTGAAAAAGTAGATCATTCTTGTAACAACCCCGGGGTGACCGCAAGCGCCCCGGGGTTGTTTTTTCACAGGAAAAGGGCAGAACCGGAAGATGCAGTGTGAAAAAAGCAACGAGGAAGATCCCGCAGGATCTTCCTCGTTGCAAACACAAAATAATAATTCCGCAGAGGATAGTTCAAATCATCAGTTCAGCTTCTTGCCAAAGAACTCCACCTCTTTGCCGATGAACTGCATCAGCTCATCGAACTGGTCGGGGGTCAGGCTCTGGGCACCGTCGCACTTTGCCTTGGCGGGGTTGTTGTGCACTTCGATCATCAGGCCGTCGGCACCGGCAGCAACAGCGGCCTTTGCCAGATCCGGCACCATCCATGCGTGGCCGCAGGCATGGCTGGGGTCCACAATAACGGGCAGGTGGGTCATCTTGTGCAGCATCACCACACCGGCAAGGTCGAGGGTGTTGCGCATGCTGGTCTCAAAGGTGCGGATGCCGCGCTCGCAGAGGATGACGTTCTCGTTGCCCTCAGCCATGATGTACTCGGCGCTCATCACGAACTCTTCCAGCGTATTGGCAAGGCCGCGCTTGAGCAGCACCGGCTTCTTCTGACGGCCGACGGCCTTGAGCAGCTCAAAGTTCTGCATGTTGCGGGCACCCACCTGAATGAGGTCCACATTCTCGAACAGGGGCAGGTGCTCGGTGTTCATGATCTCGGTCACGATGGGAGCACCGGTGGCGCGGCGTGCCAGCTTGAGCAGGTCGAGGCCTTCGCTGCGCATGCCCTGAAAAGAGTACGGAGAGGTGCGGGGCTTGAACGCGCCGCCGCGCAGCAGGGAAGCACCCGCAGCCTTCACGCGCTGTGCGCAGTAGGTGATCTGCTCCTCGCTCTCAATGCTGCAGGGGCCGGCAATGACCGCAAAGTTTCCGCCGCCGATCTTGACGCCGTCCACATCGATCACGCTGTCGTCCGGGTGGAACTTGCGGTTGGCCTTCTTATAAGGCTCGGTCACGCGGCGGCAGGTCTCCACCACCGGGTTTGCCAGCACCCAGCTTTCGGCCACGGCCTTGGTGTCGCCGATCAGGCCCAGAATGTGGCTCTCACTGCCCTTGGAATCGTTGATCTGCAGGCCCATATCCTGCAGTTCGTGGCAGAACTCGCGTACCTGTACCTCAGGTGCGTTCTGTTTGAGTACGATGATCATAGTGCTTTGTCTCCTTTGCCTTATCGTGTGAAACGGCGAGGGAGACCGGCTCCTTTGCCGCAGCTTGCAGTGTCAAACTTCAGTACTCTGAAGTGCGTGACGCTATGATATCACTTCATGAAACTGAAGTCAAGAGAAATTTTGAATTTTTTCCAAAAAAGTGGTAGAATAAAAAAGAAAGAACCCGCGCAGTCATTGTTGTGCAATGACTGCGCACCCAAAGGTCGAGCTTTTTACTGCTTTCCATGGGGTATTACTTCCCGGGGAAAGAGAATCTGCCGGTTACCGCGCATAAGCTCCCCCTTTCGGGGGAGCTGGACGCGAAGCGGCCTGAGAGGGTTCAATAGAATCAAAGAGGGAATAACAATGGGAAAAGAAGCTAAAACCAACGCAATGCGCATTCTGGAACGGGAAAAGGTGGCCTATACCGCCCACGAGTACCCCCACGAGGAGGGGGTGGCGGTGGACGGCGTGACCGTAGCCGCCAGCATAGGTGAGGACCCCGCCTGCGTTTACAAGACGCTGGTAACGCAGGGCAGCAGCAAAAACTACTTTGTGTTCGTCATTCCGGTGGCGGCAGAGCTTGACCTGAAGGCCGCTGCCCGCAGCGTGGGCGAAAAAAGCGTAGCCATGATCCATGTGGCCGATATCAATAAGGTCACCGGGCTATGTGCGGGGCGGCTGCAGCCCGGTGGGTATGAAAAAGCAGTACACACCGTGTTTGATGAAAGCGTGCTGGCTCAGGAAAAGGTCTATGTCTCCGGCGGCCGCATTGGTACGCAGGTGTGCTGCGCACCCGCCGACCTCATCCGGGCAGCAAGGGCAGCAACAGCGAAGATCATCTTCTAAGGTAAAACGCCATTACTGCCAACGCAATGACGGAGAGACTGTACAGAGCGGGGCCTGTCCCAGTGAGATAAAACTTACTTTATTATATTTTCTAAAAAAGTCATACTTAAAAAGAAATACGGTGTCGAAACTGCACAAAACTTTTGAAAGTTTTTTGACGCGGGAGAACACAAGGGAGAAATTGCCCCAAGGGCCTTTGCAAAGTGGAATTTTTGCCGTAAACTGTATGTAGTACAGGGACGGTACCCCGGCGGATGCCGGGTGCCGCCTGAAAAAGCGCAGAGCAAAAGGGGAACTTCAAAGATGAAGATGCTGTCGGGCTTCACAGAACAGAACACCATTCGTGCTGTTCAGGGGCATCGTGCAGCTTTGTGCAAAGCGCTGGGAGAGCATACGCAGAAATAAAGGCCGTGGTGCAGGTGTACCACAGCTTTTTTTGTTTGCAGACGGAGAAAGAGAGGTTCGGATATGATTCGGAAAGTTGCAGTGATCATGGGCTCGGACAGTGATTGGCCGGTGGTAAAGGGGGCCTGTGCCCAGCTGAAGGCGCTGGACATCCCCTTTGAGGCACACATCCTTTCGGCCCACCGCACCCCTGCCGAGGCCGCGGATTTTGCCAAAAATGCCCGGGCCAACGGCTTTGGTGTGATCCTGTGCGCGGCGGGCATGGCGGCCCATCTGGCCGGTGCCTTTGCCGCCAACACCACCCTGCCGGTCATCGGCATCCCCATGAAGGGCGGTGCGATGGATGGTCTGGACGCGCTGCTGGCTACCGTGCAGATGCCCAGCGGCATCCCGGTGGCAACCGTGGCGCTGAACGGTGCCAAGAACGCCGCATGGCTGGCTGCTGAGATCCTGGCGCTGAACGATGACGCACTGGCGGAAAAGCTGGAGGCTGAGCGCGTAGCCATGGCACAGCAGATCGCAGCCAAGGAAGAAAAGCTGCAGAACGAACTGAACGAGCTGTAAAGGAGAACCAATGTCTGATTTTGCATATCCGCTGCATGAGGAGTGCGGCGTTTTCGGCATCTACGACCGTGCCGGTACCGAGGATGTGGCCGCAGCGGCTTATTCGGCCCTGTATGCGCTGCAGCACCGCGGGCAGGAGAGCTGCGGCATTGCCGTCAACGATGACGGCGTGATCACCGGCCACCGAGATCTGGGCCTTGTGAACGAGGTGTTCACCCCGGCGGTGCTGGCAAGTCTGGCAAACCCCAATGCGCACATGGCTACCGGTCACGTGCGCTACGCCACGGCAGGCAGCCGCGTGCGGGCCAACGCACAGCCCATGATCGTGCGCCATGGCCGCGGCACCATGGCACTGTGCCACAACGGCAACCTGACCAACGCCATCGAGCTGCGCCGCCAGCTGGAAAATGAAGGTG
>ENA-OQKQ01000126-OQKQ01000126.1-human-gut-metagenome-genome-assembly--contig:-NODE-126-length-30574-cov-6.262719_pt1 | contig 30574 bp, 24 predicted proteins | sample MGYA00242651_ERZ504803 | MGnify/ENA primary metagenome ERZ504803 (study PRJEB26092, sample SAMD00036380) | human gut metagenome | host: Homo sapiens | study: EMG produced TPA metagenomics assembly of...
CTTTGCTGGCCTATGCACCCTGGGGTCGCAGGGACACTGAACACGGTGGACTACCTTTTGATTTGTATGCTGCCCCTGTTCTGTGCAAAGCTGGCTAACTCGATTTTTTGTAGACCTTACCAGTTATAAGAACCTGATGATCTCGAAAAACAAATCTTGAGTGTAATGAATGAGCTGGAGAAACTGGCAGCATGGAGCCGCTTCACACAGCTACCCATGAAATCACATTTGACAATGTAGATTTTGCATATGTTCCCGGTGAACCGGTCTAAAACACGCCACTTTACGGTGCCAGATCAAAAGCTCACGGCCATTGTCGGAGACTCTGGCTCCGGCAAATCTACTATTTTGAACCTGATTGCAAAATATTATGAAGCAACGAGCGGGACGATTTCGATTGGCGGTAAACCCATTAACCATATTGCCGCAGAGCGTGTACTGGAACAAGTTTCTATGGTAGACCAGGACGTATTTCTTTTTGATGATACCATCCGGGATAATATCCGCCACGCTCGCCCTAATGCTACGGACACGGAAATCGAGGCTGCCTGCCGGGAGGCTAACTGTGACAGCTTCATCCGTAAGATGGAAAAGGGATACGATACGCCGACTGGCGAGAATGGAAATCTTCTCTCTGGCGGTGAGCGTCAGCGAATTTCAATAGCCCGCGCTATCCTGAAAAATAGCCCCATCCTACTTTTGGATGAAGCAACAGCATCTCTTGACATTGAAAATGAGCTTGCCGTAAAGCAGGCCATCGCTAAATCTATTAAAAGAGAAAAAGACAGTGGTAATGATTGCTCATACCCTTTCCATTGTCAAAAAACGCTGATCAAATTCTTGTAATGGGTGATGGCAGGATTGCTGAATCTGGAACCCACGAGGAATTGCTTGCGAAAGGCGGAAAATATGCTGCTATGTGGAACGCAGAGAAAAAAATATCGGCTTGATAGAAGCTAAAGAAGAATAATTGCATAGCGCATGAACCTGCCCCGACTATGGGGAAAGAAAAAACGCTGGCTGGGGCAGGTGATTTTGCGCGCCTATTTTAAGTATTATCCTAACGGCGGTTTTGAGAAATCAGAGCCGCCGTTTCTTGCGTATACCTAAAAGGAATCTTCCGCATCTATCCACATTTGCATCGTTCCATCAAGATACAATCTTGCATACTCAAGTGGTTCATCAATGGCAAGTGCGTTTAATGCACAGTCAGATCCGGGAGTAGTTGTTAAATTCTTCTCCGCTTCCCAGCAGTCAATGCGGAGCATATAGCCAGCAGAAGTATAAACATCAATGCTGTTGCGTTGTGGATTGTATTCTGCAAATATTGTTCTCATCGTATCAAATCTCCTTATCGTTAAATCAATCATTTGTTGCAAAAATCAGAAGCATTTCAATCAGTTCACCATGTCACTTTTATTTTGTGTTATACTGTTTTAGAGGATTTTCTTTTCCTTGTATTTTCCCTTATCAGGGTTCATAAATCCATATGGGAAGATATAACATAAGGGAAAGTCTAAGGGAAAGATCACCTGCGACAAACTTAGTGTTTTCAAGGGATTCAGAGATATTTGATAATAAAATATAACAATTATTAAATCCCTTGGAATACATGAAATCTCAATTTAAGTTTGATGGACTATACTCGGCGTAGATATCAGAATGAGAGCGAGGGAAAATGCATGGATATGTTACAGTTGATGAAGGAGAGGCACAGTGTGCGGCAATATAAGGATAAGCCAATCGAGCAGGAGAAACGTGCGGAGATCGACAGGCTTATCTCTGAGATAAATTCTGAGAGCGGACTGAGTATGCAGGCGGTCTACGATGAGCCGAACTGTTTTGATTCGTTTATGGCGCATTACGGCAAATTCACAAATGTTTCTAATTATATAGCGATAGTTGGCGCGAAGAACGACCAAGAAAAGGCCGGCTACTACGGTGAAAAGCTGGTGCTTGGATGTCAGGAACTTGGACTTAACACATGCTGGGTTGCAATGTCACATGGTAAGACCAGGGCAGTCATAGGCAAAGGACAGAAACTGCTGATAGTGATTGCCCTTGGGTATGGTGAGAATCAGGGTGTTGCACACAAGAGCAAAGATATATCAGAAATCAGCAGTGCAGATGTGGAGACAGACTGGTTCACGAAGGGGATGGAGGCGGTGTGTCTGGCACCGACAGCGGTGAACCAGCAGAAGTTCATGTTTGAGCTGAAAGATGAGATGGTGACAGCGAAAGCTCCGAGAGGAATCTGCACGAAGATAGATCTTGGAATTGCCAAATACCACTTTGAGGCTGGGAGTGGACACAAAATCTTCACAAAATAATTAGCACTCACCTCTTGACAGTGCCAACAACTGGGTGTATAACATAGTCAAAGATAAGGAAAGGGATTAGAAAGAAGAGAAAGAATCCCGAAAGTTTATCTTGATAAATATTTTGAAAGTAACAGTAAACAAAAAGTCTAAGTGCCTTGGGGTTTCATAAGAAACCACAATTTCCGACACTTGTTTGAGATTGAAAGGAGAAATGACTTATGTTACCTAGTATTTTTGGAGAAGATTTATTTGATGATTGGATGAATGACTATTTCCCATTTGGAAGGGATTTTGACAAGGAGTTTAGTAAAGCGTTAGCACCTACCGAGCGTGCGCTGTATGGTAAGCATGCAAAGAACATGATGAAGACCGATGTCCGTGAGACAGATGATTCATATGAAGTAGATATGGATCTCCCAGGATTCAAGAAAGATGAAGTAAAGGTTCAGCTTGCTGATGGTTACCTGACAATTGAGGCTGCAAAGGGTCTGGATAAGGACGAAAAGGACAAGAAGAGCGGCAAGTATATCAGGCGTGAGCGTTATGCCGGCAGCATGAGCAGAAGCTTCTATGTCGGTGAGGGAGTTACTCAGGAAGACATTCATGCAAAGTATGAACATGGCGTACTGAAACTGTCGATTCCTAAGAAGGAAGAGCAGAAGAAAGTAGAGAAGAGTAATTACATCGCAATCGAATAAAGTAAGAACTGCGTGATTACTTAATAACAGATGACTAATATTCGTAGAGCCCTCCGTGTATCTGCAAGGTGCAGGTATGCGGGGGGCTCTTTTGCGTTCTGCTATTAGATGTAAATGAGCATTGTTCCAGTGAAAGTGGAAAAATATTATGACTATTTTGGCTGGAATATTGTAAATGTTGGTAAACTTTTTCATTGATATTTACACAGAATATCTCTAAAAATGTTGAAATGGCATTTGATTTATTTGATAATAGTGATTGAGGCTGTTGAGGGAGGACAAGCGGTGAAACGTTATTTAATAAAGGGGGATTTATATGTTCGATTTTCAGCAAATGTATAGAGAAAAGCTGCGTACACCGGAGGCTGCGGTGGAGTGTGTCAAGGATGGAGACTGGGTCGATTACACATCGTCCCTTGGAAAACCTGTGCTACTTGACAGAGCACTGGCAAAGCGGAGAGATGAGCTGCACGATGTGAAGATCAGGGGCAATCTGATGGCTGGGCCTATAGAGGTTGCAGAGTGCGATGACAGTCAGGAGCATTTTGTGTATCATAGCTGGCACTGTTCGCAGTACGAGAGAAAGCTGTGCGATGAGGGCAAATGCTATTATATACCGATGGTGTTCCACAACAATGCGGCTTATTATGAGTATTTCCTCCATGTGAATGTGGTCATGGTGTCGGTGGGACCTATGGACAAGCATGGCTATTTTAACTTCTCGGTGAATACCGGTGTAGCTGCCCCTATTGCCAGGAAGGCGGACATCGTGATAGTTGAGGTGAATGAGCACATGCCTAAGATACGCGGTGGATATGACGAGTGTATTCACATATCGGATGTGGATATGATCGTAGAGGGGGAGCACGAGCCATTTGCTGATGTGAAAACACAGGCACCGCGGGAGGTTGACCGGAAGATAGCGGAGCTGCTCATTCCATACATAGTAGATGGTTCAACACTGCAGCTCGGTATCGGGGGAATGCCAAATGCGGTGGGTGAGATGCTGGCTCAGTCGGATCTCAAGGATCTTGCCATGCACACGGAGCTCTGCTCGGATGCATATCTAGCCCTGTACAAGGCGGGCAAGCTGACAAATAAATACAAGAACATAGACCGAGGAAAAGGCGTATTTGGCTGTGCCATCGGTTCAAATGAGCTGTATGAGTGGCTGGACGACAATCCGGGAATCGCCGCATATCCACTTGAGTATGTGAACAGGCCATATGTCATATCGCAGATAGACAACATGGTGTCCATAAACAGCTGTGTGGCTGTGGATCTGTACGGACAGGTTGCGGCAGAGAGCAGTGGTTCACGCCAGATCAGCGGAACCGGCGGACAGCTCGATTTCCTGATCGGAGCCTCGGGCTCCCGTGGCGGCAAGGCGTTTATTTGCATGAGTTCCACACACACCGACAGGAATGGGGTGAAGCATTCCAGGGTAAAACCGCAGTTCAACGGAGATATCATCACCTCGCCGAGAAGTCAGGTGTACTTTCTTGCGACAGAGTACGGTGTGATAAACCTTGAAGGACGATCCACATGGGAGAGAGCGGAGGCTCTGATATCCATAGCCCATCCTGATTTCCGGGACATGCTGATAAAGGAGGCACAGGAGAGAAAGATCTGGCGGAGGTCGAATAAGAGATGAGAAGATCATGGCATTATAAAAGTGGGGCTGCGAATGAAAGGAAAATCTAAAAAACAAAAAGTAGAAATACGAAAAAGCAGAAATATATAAAATTGGCAATTACTCTGAGCATAGTTATTGTCATAATATTGTTCTGCAATTTTCAGAACAAACACCTTGAAACCACACATTATACATATGCGGCAGAGCAGCTTGACGCAGATCTTGAGGGATATCGCATAGTCCAGATATCGGATCTGCACAATGCAAAGTTTGGCAAGAATAACCAGAAACTGGTGGGCAGGATAAGAGAATGTGAACCTGATATGATCGTCCTGACCGGAGATCTTGTGGACTCAAATCACACAAATGTAGACCGCGCAGTCCAATTTGTGGATGAGATCGTGAAAATATGTCCGGTATACTATGTCACAGGCAATCATGAATATTGGCTTGAGAAATCTGAATATGACGAGCTTATGGATGGGCTTATAGGTGCCGGGGTGGTTATTCTGGATGATCAGGTTGTGGAGATATCCATGGGTGATGCAAAGTTTAGGCTGGTTGGGCTGGACGATAAAAGTCTTGCGGATGGAACACTGGAGGCGTTGCTTAGTGACGAAAGTATTAGGAATGATCAAGCTGAACAGAAGGAAGAGACCGCTGATAATGAAGACTCTGGGGAAAAAGAGCTCACGGTCGTTCTTGCACATGAGCCACAATACCTTGTCAGGTATGCCGACACCGGTGTTGATCTCGTGCTTTCCGGACATGCCCATGGCGGACAGTTCAGACTGCCGTTTGTCGGAGGGATAGTGGCTCCGGATCAGGGATTTCTTCCAGAATATACAGCAGGTGAATACTATATGGACGGCACAGAGATGATAGTCAGCCGAGGCCTTGGCAACAGCGTGATACCTGCGAGGTTGTTTAACTATCCGGAGATCGTGTGCGTGGAGCTGGTGGGGAAGCATTAGTTATTGTGAGAAAGTTAATGTAGATAAGAAAATGATGTACATAAAAGATCGTGGGAAGATTTTGAGTAGGGATCTTCTCACGATCTTTTAATATATTAGGATTTACTTTTCTCAGCCTTCTAGCTATCGCAGCCTTTCATCCACCTCAACCTTGAAAGGAAGCTTGTTCAGAATGTCATGTTCAAGATCAATTCCCGGGTACACTTCTATGAGTTTGAGTCCCTTTTCAGTAAGCTCAAATACGCATCGTTCTGTGACGTATATAACCCTCTGCCTGTTTGCCAGCGCACGTTTTCCTGAGAAACTGATGCTTCTGACATCGTTTACGAACTTAGGAATGCTTCCCTCGTTTTTGATGGTCACGATGCCGTCATTGTCCTCCACGGCAAGCCCCTTCGTATCAAATGTGAGACAGAACACAACGGTTGCTGTCTTGGCGGTGATATTTGCAAATCCGCCTACACCGGCAAATGCGCCAGGACCCTTGTGGGCATTTACATTCCCGAACCTGTCAACCTCGATCCCGCCCATGAAACAGATATCAAGACCGCCATTGTTGTAGAGATCAAACTGGTTTGCCATGTCATAGATGGAGTCCGCGCCAATGACAGCGCCGAACACCTTGCCCGATGCAGGAAATCCGCCTACACCTCCGGATTCTACGGTCAGGGTTATCTTGTCCAGAATACCGTTCTCTCTGGCATACTTGGATACAGTCTCCGGAATTCCAACACCTATGTTGACTATATCGTCCGGTTTTAATTCCAGAGCGGCCCTTCTTCCAATGATCTCTGCGCTTGTATTGACGACATTCTTTGTCTTGGTACGACCGGAAAGCATCTCAGCCCAGTCCTGCCACTGTGAATATGGAATCTCAAAACTTCCTGTCAGGGATTCGTATGATGCGTGTCTTGGCTCCGGCGGTATCTCAACGATAGCGTCAACCAGACATCCCGGAATAATGGTATTGTGAGGTCTTGATGGCCTTGCCACAAGTCTGTCAACCTGCACGATGACCTTTCCGCCATTTGCCTTTACAGCCTGACAGATGGACAGCGCATCTCCTGCGGTAAACAGATCCTCAAATGAGATGTTGCCCTTGCGGTCGGCAGCAGTTCCCTTGATGATAGCCACGTTGATAAGCGGCAGCTTGTAGTAGAGGAATTCCTCACCGTCCAGCTCGACGTATTTAACAAGTGAGTCATCCTTTGATATGTTGTTGATTCCCGGTCCCTCAAGTCTAGGATCGACAAATATATCGAGACCGACCTTGGAGAGTGCTCCCGGAAGTCCGCCGGCCTGTGCACGAATTGCGTGTGAGATACAGCCGAGTGGGAGATTGTATGCCTCAAATCTGTCCTCAAGGACAAGCTTCTTGGTGCTGTACATGGCTCCGAAATGTCCACAGATGATCTTGTCAACTGCGCCGTCTCTTATGTATCCCTCTGCCGCCTTGTTCTCATCCCACGCGCCAAAGCCCGCGCTTGATATAGCGGTGAGGTGCTTCGGCGAACCTGTCCTCTGGTATCTTTTATATAATGCCTCGTGAAGCTCGATTGGAATATCTATGCCGAGAAATGAGTTGAGTGCGATCACATCTCCGTCATTTATAAGATCCATTGCCTCGTCGGCTGTCATTATCTGGTACATTTGTTCTATCCTTTCGTTTATATAAAAATCAATCAAAATCTGCTATGAATTTATTAGCAGGTTACAATATGATAACATTCTTTGTAAGAGTTCTGTATCCTTGTTCTGACATAAATCAACAAGGGCAAAGAGCTCAGGATTCTTGTTTTTGTCAATTACGATTTGTGTCGCGGCCGGAGAATCCGAAAGACCGGTCAAATATTCAACAGATGTGTTAAAACATTGAGCAATAATTTCCAGCGTTTGCTGAGATGGGACTCTCTCTCCGTACTCATATCTGCAATATCCTATTTTGGAAAGATTGAGTCTCCTGGATGCTTCAGCCATAGTAATTCCCATATTTTCTCTCACAAATTTTAATCGTTCTGGAATTAATTTAGCAGACATTATTATTCCTCCTAGACTAAATATTGACAGTAACCATTGGATAATATAAAATAGATATATCCAATGGTTACTATACAACAAATAATAGCCTTATTCAACATTTAATATAGAATAGAGGGAGATATATAATATGCGAAATGAGGACAAGTTAATAAAAGTAGCACATTATAACACTAAACTCAATTCAGTATTAGGTTTTGATTATAGTGCTTTTACAATTTATAGATCTAAGGGATTGTTGACACATCTTATTAAAAGAAAGCATTTTGTTGCTGCAAAATACATTGATCGTTTAGATGATATAATTAGTCATCCAGACTATGCAGGATGTTATAATGGAAATATAGAGTTGGTTAAATGTTATAATGACAATATTTTTGTTTCAATCAAATTAGATGAAAAGGAATCAAAATATTATATTGCTACAGTATTTGATGTAAAAAAAGGAAAAATTAGATTCATATGTAAAGTCAGGCAGATTGGTGCCGATATGTAGTAATATATTTGGTTAGATAAGATATCTTGACTTTATCGGTAAGCAATGGTATCATCATTGTATACATTTGACAAGCAGGAAAGGCACCCTGCGCTCCCTCGGGAACCTGATATGATGGATACGCCGCCCATCCAAATGTAAACATTAAATACTTAAAAAATGTCAGATAAATATGAGCAATGATTTGGAGCTTATATCTATCTGACATTTTTAATTTGCGTCAGCAACGAGCTAAAGCGTGCTGCTCCTTGTTCCCTAATTAGGATATTTGATCAGATCGTACATCTTACCATAAGCGCCCATATAGCGCACGCCCTCAAGCTCCATGCCGAGATGCATGTATTTGTCGCACTTCGACTTGGCATCAGTCTCAAGGATGACTGGAACGTGCAACCTGTTTCCCTCAGAGAAGGCCATGTCAAGAACTTTCCTCATGTATCCCTGTCCCTGGTATTGTTCGCGGACGCAGACCATGCCGACGAATATAAAATCTTTCTTCTCTTTCTTCATTCGATCCTGAAGGGATTTTCCTCCCTTGGACAGAGCTTTTCCCATGCGGATCATTTCTTTAAGGCTCATATTGCGAAACAGAGCTTTGAGGATAGCCATGCCAGCTTTGAGATTCATTTTTTGTCCCGGCAGGGTATAGGCGATATACCCCTCGCCGCGTTCGCTAGTCGCGTAGAGCATTTGTCCCTCAAATGCCATACGAACGTAGCCGGCTATGTAATTTGCCACTGCCTCTTTGCTGCTGTAGAACACGCCCATACCTGTTTCTTGCCCGTAGTCGTAATATCCAAACGCATGGCCGATATCCTCGGCTGCCTGTTCATCCCATTTTGTTATCTTCATAGCATTTTCTCCGTTCAATAATTGTGTTGTAATTTCTAATTCCACCCATACGGTTAGATACATCTAACCGTAATCATATTATCATATATAGAGTGAAAATGAAACTATGATCTCATTCAGGATGACATGATAGAAATATATGAAGATGTGAAGGATGCCGATGTCATAGTGTTTGCATATGAAACATCACTACTAAAACAATACATTTGTATTGAATTGGCATAAATTAAGTATTATAATTTATAAAGAAGCGGTGGAGTTGCATATTATTAATACTAGGAGGTGCATGAGAATGGCAAGCACAATACAGGTAAGGGTAGACAATGATCTTAAGTCAAAATCAGATAAATTATTTCATGATCTTGGAACAGATACTACGACAGCTATAAGAATTTTTCTTACCCAGGCAGTTGCAAATAATGGATTTCCATTTGAGATAAAAAGGGTTGTTACAGATCCATATGTGGCAATGACAGAGGAACAGATGATAGACAAACTGGCGAAGTCAAGACAACATGCTGAAAAAGGTGAATGTCGTGATGCTGATGTTGTGATAGATGATATGAGGAAGAAGTATGACTTATGAGGTGGTTTTGACAAAAGATGCAGAGAATGATTTGGATAATTTTATTCAATATCTCTTATTTGAAAAACATAGTAAACAGGCTGCAGCAAATGTTCTTCAGGACTTTGAGAATACGAAAAGAAGTTTGGAAAAAATTGCTTCAAGTTTGAAACTATGTGATAATCTGCGCTTGAGAAAGCTGGGATATAGAAGAATTAATTTTGAAAGACATAGATATTTTATGTTATATCGAATAGAAGGAGAACGTATTATAGTAGATAATATATTTCACGAATTACAGGATTTTGAGGGGAAAATGATATAGAACAATCCGTAGCGCAATTAACATTAAAGAGTGGGAAGCAATACAATACGCTTCCCACATATTTTTCTTATATGAGTAAGTGTATGATAGTGTATTTCTATTTGAGATAAAAGTATTGCTGTTGTGCGGACATATGCTTATAATTAAGGATAGATGGAAACACTACTTATGAAAGGAGATGCTTTATATGGCTACAAAATCTGCAAATTTATATGCAAGGATTGAACCAGATGTCAAAGAAAAAGCAGAAAGTATCTTGGCTACACTGGGTATCCCTGCTTCTAGTGCTATCAATATGTTTTATAAACAGATTATCTTACAGAGAGGACTTCCATTTGAAGTAAAAATACCATATGACAGACCTGTTGACATCAGCACATTATCAGATGCAGAGTTCGATGAAGAATTGGAGAAAGGATATGCTGATATGCAGGCTGGACGGACGAAAAATGCTAAAAAGGTCTCTACTGACATTCGTAAGGATTATGGAATATGATATATGAATTAGAGATATCCGAGCAGGCTGACAATGATCTGAGAGGAATTTTTGAATATATTGCCTTTGAATTACAATCTTCTCAAAACGCAAGCGGACAGCTTGACCGTCTGGAAGAGTAGATATTAAGTCTGGATACGATGCCGGAGCGTTATCGAAGATACGAGAAAGAACCGTGGAAAAGCCGTGGACTTCGTGTATTACTAGTAGATAATTATGTGGTATTTTATATTCCTGATAGCGATAAAAAGGTTGTAACCATTCTTAGAGTAATGTATGCAGGACGTGACACAGACAATCAGTTAAATCTATACACAAAGCAATAGGGTAAAGCAAATGCTACAGCAGCATAAAACTGCTGTGGCATTTTGTGTATATAAAACCATGTAATTTTAACTCAAAAGCGTTATATAAATTCCCGTAAGTATCGCAGTCGTTATAACTCCGTAGATATTTGCGCCCAGGGCGTAGTCGAGAATAAATGCTGAAGGGTCAGCCTTGGATGCCGCCTTCTGGGCGACCTTTGCGGTAGAAGGTACGCATGACACTCCGGCAATACCGACAGTAGGGTTGAAGTTTCCACGTTTGAAGAGGTATACGATGTAGCCTCCGACTATTCCGCCGATACCTGAGAGGAGCAGCGCGAGCATTCCAAGGATCAGGAGCTTGAGCACCTGTTCATTCAGGAACCAGCTTTTGTTTGGATGTGATCTTGCTTTTTCTCTGTTCCCTGACGATGGCTTTGCCTCTTATGCTCTTCGGTATGAGCAGCTTGAGTGATGCAAATAAAACCATAGGTCCGTCCGCACCGCCGATGATGGAGACTGCGGCTGAAGAACCGGCATCGAGGCCCATTGCCCTGGCGATAGGGTATGTAAGTATGGTGCCCGCCTCTGAGTCCGTTGCTGAATGTGAGTGTGTATATCGGCTGCAGAAAATCTATCTGCATATATTTCATCAGGTCATCGATGGATGAAAGCGGGGGATTGATGATCAGATTTCCTGTCTGGTTATTTTCAAGGAACAGGACACCGGCACAGTCAAGAAGCTCTTCGAAGCCTTTGGCATTTTGTCTTCTCCTGGTAAGCTGTTCGCCGGTCCTTACATTGTATACTATATTTGCTTCTATGATCCGATTTGCATCGGGGGTCTTTATGTCCCCGCTTTCAAGGGATGACTCGGCATGGCTGTCAGCTCCTTTTTGCTAATAACACCCACAATATATCCAATTGAGAAAATGGTGTCAATGAACCGCGGGGGAATTGGGGGTATCTGAACCATATCTTTGCCGAGGGGCAGTACGCTTTCCCGGTTAATATGCGAGTACCTAATCTTCACAAAATCTTCACAAAATAATTAGCACTCACCTCTTGACATTGCTAGCATAGAGGACTATAACATAGTCAAAGATAAGAAAAGGATAGCACAACCGGTGGTGCAGATGACCGTTCGGCATATGCACTGCAGATTTCTGTTATATAACATTTTAGGAAAACAGAAAGGAAGTGTTCAAAATGGATAAGAACCCAAAGCATCCATTGAAGAAAAAGAAAGTAGTTCAGAAGGTATATGCGACAGCAAATCATAACGCTGCAGCAGCTGAAGAACCGGCTACACCAAAGTCAAAAAAGCATAAATAGTATATGAGACAAAGGTCCCCTGTATCTGCATCAGGCAGGTATGGGGGACTTTTTTGTCGTGGGAACAGCAATATATAAATTTAATTTCTGAATATGGGGTTACTGATGTATAATATATATAACAAATATTTATGGGATACATTGTCGGACTTGACAGACTGATATATTTTCGAACTAAAATATATTGAGTGTTGATGGGATAATAGATTTGGGACACATGGGGAATATGAAAAATATGGAGAATGCGGAAGGAACGGAAACAACAGATAAGGTCAGAAAAACGGGTAAGCTGGATGAGAAGCTTTTGCCGCCGGACAAGCTTGTACTGCCTAAGGCCTCTACGCCCCAAAATCAGAACAAGCTTAATATGAAGATACTTCTGGTGGAAATTCTCATTGTGGCAGTGATCGCTGTGATCGTGATAGTTATGGCAGTAAATGGTAAGGGCAGGAATCCTGACATGAAAGGGTATTACTATAGAGGGCGCTGGCATCCAATAGGATTCGCCGGCATAGATCTGTATGGTTTCATTATGCTCATACTTATGTGTATTGGCCTCGGAGTGATGCGGGTAATCCCGGGTACTATAGCGGATTTTTCGACAAGACCGGGGAAAGAGAAACGTGGGGAGCTTGAATCTATCAGGAGAAATAATTATGCAAAGCATTTGTGCAGATTGATCGAGATCGATAAGACGGAAATTTTGGATAATATGAGAGATAGATTCAATCCTGTAGTCCAAATCCTTTTTTCGGAGGCGCAGGCTGAATGTCTGAATAGATCGAGGGCCTGCAATCATCTTATGGTCAGACTGGGGCTTGGCAGTGTGGATATATCTGATCATGTGGTGGTTCAGGAGGCTGGCGAAAAGCGGGAGAGAGAGGTACAGCTCACAGACGTTGCAAATGAGGTGAAGATAAAAACGGCAGTTATCCACGACTTGCCGGTGGTGCTGGATCTCAGCCGTACCGGGGTTATAGGAATAGTAAGTGATGGAAATAAAAAGAGTGCATTTGATATAGCGAGAAATATCATAGGCCAGCTTGAGATAAATGAGACAAATGACAGGATTCAGCTAGCATTTGCCTGTGATCCGGGTGATGGTGAATGGGTAGGATATGATGAGCTTTATCTGGCGGACCGTAAGAATGGAGAAATCTCTTTTGCCGCAGGAGAAGCTGATGTGAAGGGCTTGTTAGACATGCTGGCAAATGAGCTTCAGAAAAGAAATGGTACTCTGGATTATTTTGTGAATAGCGAGAATGTAGGCGGATATAGGCATATAGTTTTGTTTGTTGACGATCCCGGACTTCTGGAGGGGCATTTGATAAATCGGTACATTTTGCCGGGGGAAGAAAATCTGGATTTTACAGTTGTCGTTCTCTCTGATGATGAAGAGAAGTTTATTTTGGAGATGGACTGTGAGATAATACAAAATGATGATTTTGCGGGAATATATAAGCCTGGAACGGAAGAGTGGATAGAGATCAAATTTGACAGGGTGACCGAGGCAAGGCTGTGGAGTCTGGATGAGATTGTAAGAAAGAACAGTGGAAGGATGGTGTGAGATGAGCTACGTAGAATTTAAAGATGTTAAGAAGGTATATAAGACAGGAGAGGTGGAGATCAATGCTCTCCGCGATGTGGATTTTGAGATAGAAAAGGGAGAGTTCTGCGTCATAGTCGGAGCCTCTGGTGCGGGCAAGACTACTATCTTGAATATACTTGGCGGTATGGATACTCTGACAAGCGGCAGCGTGAAGCTGGATGGCAGAGAGATATCAACTCTGAATAAGAGACAACTCACGGCATACAGAAGGTATGATGTGGGATTCGTGTTCCAGTTCTACAATCTGGTACAGAACCTCACAGCACTTGAGAACGTGGAGCTTGCAGCCCAGATCTGCAAGGAACCGCTGGATGCTGCAACGGTTCTGAAGCAGGTGGGACTTGAGGATCGTATGGCGAACTTCCCGGCACAGCTCTCCGGAGGTGAGCAGCAGAGGGTTGCCATAGCAAGGGCTCTGGCGAAGAATCCGAAGCTCCTGCTCTGCGATGAGCCGACGGGCGCGCTTGACTACAACACGGGCAAGGCGGTGTTGAAGCTCCTTCAGGATACATGCAGAAATACGGGAACGACAGTTATAGTCATAACGCACAACCAGGCACTCACAGCCATGGCGGACAGAGTCATCACGGTTAAGAGCGGAACTGTGGAGAAAGTGGTTATGAATGATAACATCAAGAACGTTGAAGATCTGGAATGGTAGGTGGCCTATGAAATCAATGATGAGACGCACGACATTTCGTGAGATAAAAAATACATTTGGAAGATTTGCAGCCATCATGGCGATCATAGCCCTGGGCGTGGGATTCTTCTCGGGGCTCAAGATGACGAAGCCGGATATGATGAATACCATATCAAAATTCCTTGACGAGGGAAATTTCTATGATCTGCATCTTCTGTCAACTCTGGGATACACGGATGATGATGTGGATTCATTTGCCGGGGAGAAGGATGTGTTGTACGCAGAGGGTGGTTACAGCCTGGACGTCCTATACAAGAACCAGGGTGAAAATGACAGGGTGTTGAAGACTATGTCAGTTCCGGAAAACATCAACAAACTGAGTCTTGTGGACGGACGCATGCCGGAAAAGGAAGATGAATGTGTTGTAGATGCCAAGATGGACAGTATAAAGATAGGTGATGTCATAGAGGTGGCAGATGACGATGCAGCAGAAGGCAAGTCTGACGGGAAAACAGACAGTGATATCGCTGACTCGGGAAACGAAAGCGAGGGCGGCAGTACACAGGATATACTGAAGGTGAAGAAGTTCACTGTTGTCGGAACTGTCAACTCCCCTCTTTATATTAATTTTGAGAGAGGCACCACAACACTTGGAAACGGTAAGATCGCGGGCTTTGTATATGTCAGCCCTGAAGCATTTGACAGCGAATGCTACACCGATGTATATGTGAAATTTGACAGAAAGTTTGATCTGTATTCCGATGAGTACGAAGACTATATAGACGACAGGAAGGACGAATGGGAGTCAATATGTAAGACCAGTGTACTGGACAGATATAAGGATATCCTCATGGCAAAGGGTATGACGGAGGATATGGTGAAGGACATAACGCTGGATGATGCAGATGGTGTGAATTATTACATACTCGGCAGGGAGACGAATATCGGATATGTCTGCTTTGAGAGCGATTCAGACATAGTGAATGGAGTTGCAAAGGTATTTCCGGTATTCTTCATATTGGTTGCCGTGCTCGTGTGTATGACTACCATGAACAGAATGGTTGAGGAGCAGCGCTCTATGATAGGCATGTTGAAGGCTCTCGGCTATGGCAAGGCGGCTATCATGGGAAAATATATGATCTATTCGGGAACTGCAGCTGTAGTAGGATGTGCAGGTGGATATCTTATAGGTACATATGTATTTCCGGAGGTTATCTGGTATGCATATCATATGATGTATATACATGTGCCGCTTGAGAGAACCACAGACTGGACGCTGGTTATTGGCGTGCTGGCAGCATCCCTTTTGTGCACTGTAGGTACAACTTGGTTTTCCTGTAGATACGAGCTTTCTGAGACTGCGGCAAGTCTTATGAGGCCTAAGGCTCCGAAGCCGGGCAAGAGGGTGTTCCTTGAGCATATCCCATTTATATGGAAGAGACTGAAATTTCTGAGAAAGGTAAGTGTCAGAAATGTATTCAGATATAAAAAGCGTTTTTTTATGATGATAATAGGAATAAGCGGCTGTACTGCGCTGCTGCTCACAGGCTTTGGAATAAATGATTCCATAAGCGGATTTGCGGACAATCAATATGGGGAGATACAGGTCGGAGATGGAGTGATAACGCTGAATACACCGATTGCGGGTGATAGAGAAGATGAGCGCTTCAGTAGTCTGAAAGACCGGCTGGAGGAGGATACCTCCTGCTATGATCTCGTCAGTGAATCTACCTGGGATCTGGTTCATGATGGTGGCGTAAAGTCCGTGAACATGGTCATCATGGAAGAACCTGAGCACGTTGACAGGTATATGAAGTTGGCGGATAAAGATGGTGCGAAGATAGAATATCCGGGCAAAGGGGAAGCTGTGATCAATACTGCGCTGGCAGAACAGTACGACATCAAAACGGGCGATATAATAATGGTCAGAGACAGCGAGATGAAAGAGATAAGAGTCTCCGTATCAGGCATATTCAGGAATCATGTATACAACTATGTGTATATATCACCTGAAACATATGAGGATCAGATGGGGGAAGCACCTCAGTACAAATCGGTGTACTTCAATCTTGAGGAAGGCGCAGATTCGCACGAGATATCTGCTGATCTTATGGGTGATGCAGCAACAGCATCAGTGACTATCAACAAGGATATGAAGAACAGGATATCTAAGATGATGGAGAGTCTGAATTATATAGTAATTGTAGTTATACTCTCGGCGGGTGCGCTTGCATTTATCGTTCTCTACAACCTGACAAATATCAATATCACAGAACGCCTCAGGGAGATAGCAACCATAAAGGTTCTGGGATTTTTCAAAAACGAGACTTCAGATTATGTGTTCAGGGAGAACAGAGTCCTGACGACATTTGGAATCGCTGTGGGACTTGTGCTTGGAGTGTTTTTACATGCATTTGTCATAGGACAGATCAAGGTGGATATGGTTGCATTTGATACGTATATAGCGCCGATGAGCTATGTGTACAGTATAGTGCTGACATTTGTGTTCAATTTTCTTGTTAACAGAGTTATGTCAGTCAAGCTTGATAAGATAAATATGGCGGAATCGCTTAAGTCGGTGGAATGATCCTTTCATATATGGCATGTAACAGAATAGTTTAGATGTTTATTACGATCCACAGGGCGTACAGTATAGACGGTACGTTCTGTGGATTTTTTTGCAAAAAAGTTGTTTTTACCTCCTGTTACTAGCCTTTTGGTTAGTGTACATTGAAAAACACAGCAATTATAATTGTAAATATATTATTGATACCAGAATGTGGCAGCTTAAAACGGCTGGTGTTCATGGCTGGTTTTTTTAGTGAAAGGGAGGAAGAAATTATGAGAAAGAGGGCGATAAGCTGGGCGCTGACGGCCAGTATGGTGCTATCTATGCTGTCCGGATTTATTCCCGGACAAAAAGCATACGCGGCGGACAGCTCGAAGAAAACAGGCAAGACGGTGGTCGAGACGGAGATTGACGAGAGTACATACAAAGCTCTGGGTCTCAGCACCGATATAGACAAAAGCAAAGCTGCGGTGCCGTATGACAAGGATAATATATCTACATTTGCAGAGGTGAATGAGGTATACGTTGCGGCAAACGGCAATTACAGAAACAAGTACACTGTGCGAGACGGATTTGACAGGATTGGAGATTTCAAGGACAGGACTACAAAGGTAAACAGCAGCCTTGGCAATCTGTACGGAGCGTATGGTTTCTATGATCTTGGCGAAGATAATGTGAAAGTGGAACACGGCGGATCGGGAGACAGTAACATAAGTAGCAACATGGGAAATGTTCTAAAAAAGGACAGTAATGGTTTTAACGGCCTGTATGCGACAAGCGTTGCATTTGATGGAGGCGACGGAAAAACCAACTACGTTGCGGAGCTAAGAGTACATGGAGATAAAGTATTCGGTCCAGCTGGATGGAAAAGTATTAAAACTGTCATAGACGGCAAGGAGTACCGCGGAAAGATAGATGTGAATATTTTCAAGATAGCAGCTGATGGTACAAGATATTCAATTGCTACGCTTACCCCTACTTTAAACAAGAATTCTACATATGGCGATGGACTTTTGTATTTTATCAGAAGATACCAGCAGGAGCTGGATGCGATGTTTGAGATCGAAAAGGCCGATCTGAATGGAGATGGCTTTGAAGATCTTCTCGTATACTGTGGAACTTACGAGGATAGAAATATAAACGATCAGAACATACGCTATGCCATAGTCGATGTATATTATGGCAAGGGAAACGGCAGGTTCACAAAGGGAAATAATATAAGCATACCGGGCGGGCTTGCATCTAATTATGAAAGTGGAACGGATGGATCGTGGTGTGATTATGGAATAGGAAGAGCTCCTGTGGTAACTCTGGCCGGCGGTGATCTGGAGCAGGATGGCCGGGATGAGGCCGCGGTTGCCGTATCTGGATCAGTTCTGAATTACAACATGGCAAAGGCAGGTCATATGACCGTCTATACATATAAAGACGGCGGACTTGTCCCTATAGAAGGTCTGAATGAAGTGTCACTTGGAGACACAGATGGCGGAAAACAGAACTATGGAATGTATGCTGCAAATTGTGCATTTGGCCGGTTTAAGTATCCTGGATCAGGAGCCATGGTCACAGGACTTATAGTTGGTGGATATTATTCGAGCAATTCTCAATATGTGCAGAGGGAATATGAAGCCACGCAGGCTGCATACAGATACGTATACTACGATAGTCTGACGGATAATTATGTGTTGTCAGATTATCATACGAGAAGCCTGGGGACTAAGAGTAAAGAAATCGTGAAATATCACGAGGTTAAAAGTAACGAATATTACAGACCTGTGAATGCACCTCTGGCGCTTGCGTGTGCAGACCTTAAGGGCATGAACGGCAATAATGAAAATGACAGTGTGCTTTTTGGCGCAGAGGTATATGCTTTCTCACTGGAAGATGGCGGAATAACAGGTTCGGAGATAGGAAGCATGAGTATATGTACCGACCAGCGCAATCAGGGCAACGACAAGAAGAAAAAAGATCAGGTGTGGATCGGCGATGTCAGGGTTGGCTGTGTCGATAAGGATGCCAAGGGGAACAATTACAGACAGAGTTTTGTGTGCGTTGTGGGAGTGCACAGAGAGAAGAAACTCAATGATAAAGATGATTATTACTGGCTGGACATAGCGACATTTTCCATGGATGGCGGCAGCCCATACAGCAGTCAGGAGGGTGTAGTATGCCAGTCAAACAGCAGACAGGATATGTATGGAACATTTGTTTCACTGTGTCTTCCGGATATTGATAATGACAGTGTGCGGTTAAAGTACGAGGGAGAGTATCCGGTATACACAAATCCAGAGGTCTATGCAATCCTTCAGGCAAGTCCGTATTTTGATGATGTTCAGGAAGTATATGAATATGTAAATAACGGTGGAACATCATATTCAACAAGCAAAGGTTCATCGAACACGGTATCAGCTAACTTGTCAATATCAGTTGGCGCGTATGTGTCGTCGGAGATCCAGCTCATCGGAGCAGGTGAGGTAGAGGTTGAACTTTCGTATGGAGCAAGCTTTGAATATGCAAATACAAAGACAACGGAATATGAGATAACATATAATGCCGCAGGTGGAGGTTCTGATCAGGTTGTTCTGTACTGTTTGAAATATATGTATTACGAATACTCCATATATGATCCGATTGCGAGAAAATGGGAGCCGGTGGTTATGCCGGTATGTCTCGGACCTTCAACTTCAATCATAGATGTGGCAGATTACGACAAGGTTGCAAGAAGGAGCAAGGGGCTCAACGAGATATATAATAATATTCTGAATAACACAGCGGGAGACCCTGCTACATACCAGACTCTTGGAGGTAAATTAAAGTACGCCTATCAGTCAGGTGGAAATAACAATTATTCTTCTGTAAATGCCAGCTCTGGTGCAGATCAGACTCAGACGATATCTGTGACTGATGAGAATGAGTATTCAACTGAAGTGTTCCTTGAGGCGAACGAAAAGCTTGGTGCTGGAGGCGGAGGACTCGGTAATAAGGTCATCGTCGGTGTAACATCAAGCCAGCATGCGGGTCTTGGTCACACCCGTGTAAGCTCGAATGGTGTTACATACAGTGGAACGGTGGACAATGTTCCGGCAGACTGCACAGGCTTCTCATTTGACTGGCAGCTGCGAGTGAACACTGCAAAGCTGAACAGCGACAGTGATTCAGTGTTCGTCATTGGCTATGATGTTAAGAATGTTGTTCGTCCGGCGCGTATGCCGATGGGACTTTCTGTTGTCGACACAACGAGAAAAAGTGTCAGTCTTGAGTGGTCACCGTCCAATGATGCAGATTACTATGAGGTCTGTATCGTTGATGCAGGAGGTAATTACAACAGCAAGGCAGTTGTGCCATATACAGTTACTGACTATGAAGTGAAGGGACTATATTCCAACAGGACTTACACATTTGCAGTGAGGGCTCTTCAGGCAAATGGTTCAAAGAGTCTGTTCAGCCGTCCGGCAACCGCGACGACACTTCAGGACAGTTCTAACTTCCATATAACAAAGAACCCTGATGATACAAATACGTTTGCCGGTGGAAATGCAGAATTTGCGGCAAATGCGGTTTATTATGATGGGGATGGAGTAAACCAGAGCGTTGGATACAACTGGCAGGTTAATACAGATAATGGATGGAGAAGCGTATCGACAGGAGGCAGCAATCCTACGCTCAGACTTACTGATGTAAGTGATGAAATGGATGGAAACGAATATCGATGCAGAGTTTATTACAACGACATCACACTCTACACCAAGACTGCGACACTCACTGTAAATAAGGCGGACAGCAAGGTCATGCTTCTGGCGCACAACGATACCGAGAATAAAGATCTGTCGGATGGCAGCGTAGTCAGGGCATCGGGCTCAGAGACTACAAAGGTGGAGAACGTGACTAAGGAGAGAAATCTTATAACAGTAACATCCGGAGTCAGGGAATATATTCTTGTCAGCGACGGAACAAACTATATGTGGAAAGATAGTAACGAGAATTACTATCCATGCAGCGTAAGCGTCAAAAAGGACAGCGATGGTTACGTGGATGAATCACAGACATTTAAAGCATCTGATGTGGGCGGCACGGCATATGGTGTGAGTGAATCAGATTTCATCGCAGATATTGATGGCAATACTTACAAGCTGGCCAGCGTAAATGCAGATGACTATGCAGGTGAAAAGGTGTCATATGCATCTGATGATGTTACATATGACAGGATACTCGCAAAATGGGTATCAGAGGATGGCAGCAAGAACTTCTATCTTCTCGGAAACACATCGGGAAGTGAAGACAGTACGGTGTACTATTATGTGGCAGATAGTGAAAGCGGAAGTTTTACGATGACTTCAAAGAAGACTCTGAATGTGTCAGATACTGTCAAGGTGGTCCAGACTGATCTCAAATCAGTATATCAGACCAAGACGGTCAGATCTGAGACCACAGGGGCAGAGGTCACATATACAGGAGACAAGATCACACTCAGCTGTCAGCCGAAATCACTGTCAGGTGAGGATGTACAGGGAGATGTGGAATTTGTCATCACAGGACCTGAGAGCAAGCGCATAGCTGGTAAGTATGACAGAGCAAATGGCTGCTATACTGCACAGTGGGAGCCATCCGGACAAGGAATATACAACGTATATGTATACTTTGCAGGAAACAAACAGTACAACGACAGTATATCTGACTCGATGGCTATATATACCTCATTTGAGGGAAAGACGAACATGAATCTGACCATGCAGGATAATGTAAGATATGGAGATTCAGTGAAGATGTCTCTGGAGAGAGTGTCATACGACAATACAGGAAAGCTTCAGGATATCACGGACGATTCAGAATACACAGTTAAGATAAAGAATAATAAGACAGGAGAATTTGAAGACACAGACAAATACGAACTTGCAAACGGCGTGTTTATACCGAAGTCTATTGGAATGTTCCAGATAACGGCATCAAATGGCGGAGACAAGACTCAGAAGAATATAAATGTTGGAAGGGCACAGCTTGAGATAGCTGCCCAGGATACAGAGAAAAGTGTAAATGATTCTGTAAGAGAGTGCGAGGATGCGGTGATAACAGGTCTCAAGGCATGGGATACCGACATAATGCCTCAGAGAGACCGGGATTACGAGCTCGGATCAGATGGAGCAAGTGGGCTGCTGCCGGGTATATATGATATAGATGTTGTATACGTAAAGGTGGGCGATCAGCATTCACAGGTTATGAATGAACTTGAGAAGAAATATATAATAAACCTGGTTAAGGCATCATACACACTGACAGGAAACGTGTACACCGTTACTGCCAGACCGGCAAATACACATGGCACAGTTTCAATCAAGTACCAGCAGCCTGGAAATGAAAACAGTGACGGACTCACAGTTGACAGTGGAACAAGACTCCCTGAGAACTCAACGATCACTTTAGCTGCTACTCCTCATAAGGGATATAAGGTTAAGAGCTGGTCACTAAATGGAAAGACAGTTACGGATCCACAGTGTGGAACATCCGGTGGCAAGGCGTGCAGCGATGACCAGATCCAGATGGATAAGCTGAAAGCAAACATGAATGTAGCAGTAAACTTTGAGCCTGTATATCACAAGCTGACATACAAGCCTGACAATGAGGCTCATGGAACACTCAAAGCAAACTATGTGACGGATGGAACAATTGGAAAATCGTTCGGTTCAGGTGCAAACATTCATATAGAACAGAAGGTAAGACTCACTGCGGTTCCGGCAGCAGGATATGTTCTGGATCATTGGACTGTTACGGGAGAAGATGGAGTTCCGGAGACCGTTCTCGCGGAAGATGGAGTGACAAATAACACATCTCTCACATATGATGCAGAGGAGATCAGCGAGGATACACTTATCACGGCATATTTTGCAGAGGCACAGAATTTCAAAATATCAGTCTCGCCTGTAACTGTTGGAAGCGATGGAAAGACTACAGTGACAACAGGTGTGGATGTCACAGTCAAGGCTCAGCGAGTTGACGGCACAGTGATTATAGAGAGCGGTGAAGACGGTATATATGAAGTCAGCCGAGGCGACAACGTAACCATTCAGGTTACAGTTCCGTCAGGACTTCTTCTCGACGGATGGTCAGCAGCAGATGGACAGGAACTTGGAACTGTATCAGCGGATCTCAGGACGATGACAGTGTATGATATAGCTTCAGACCTCGATTATACAGTTAAGTACACTGCGCCGAACAGATACAAGGTGACATATGGTGCGGATGATGATGCAGCTGGTGTGGTAGATGCTGTGGCTGCAGGAAGTACAGACGCACTTGTATCCGGTGACAAGCAGCTTCAGGGAAGTGACATAGTATTTACAGCAACTCCAAATGAAGGCTATGAGATAGCATACTGGGAGGTAAATGGCGAGAAGGTTGATGCTGAGGCAGAAGGTGCTGGCGCCCAGAGGTATGAACTAGAATATCTCGGCAAGGATACAAAGGTTGTCGTATACTTCTACAAACAGCCGGTTGTGTCGTGGACATCAGGAAATGACACAGAGATGACTGCAAGGTCAGGAGATTCTGATCTGGCAAATGGCGGATGTATCGCATATGCAAGTAAGGATGATCTGAAATTCACATTTGCGGTGAAGAGAAATTATGAGATAGCTGACATAAAGGTAAATTACGCAGGAGAGGATGTATTCAGTCTTGCGGAGGACAGCGGAGAAGGAAAGCTGGCTGAGACTGCGGATTCTGAGTCCGGAACAGAGAGATACACATTTACGTGGAGTGCTCCGGCAGATGGATTTACAGGGGATGTGACAGTAAATGCCACATACAGAAAGATCGCACCATCCGTGAAGGCTGAGTATTCTCTGAAAGTGATAGAGAAGGCTTCTGCTGGAGAGGCGTCAGGAAAGACACACGGCTCTATAAGTGCAGATGTGTCAAGAAAAAATCTCCCTTCATACATACAGATAGGAGATACCATAAGTGATGCGACGGAGAGCAAATCTGCGCAGATCACAGACATATACAGAGATTCTGTCATCACATTCAAGGTTGTGCCTGATGATGGATACAATGTAAAAGAATGGATCATAAATGGACATAAGCTGACAAGCGAGACGGAGAATATAAAGTTATATTCAGACAAGAAAGTAAATGATACCCTTAAGATCACGGTTGACGGAGATTCATCTGATGTGACAGTTATGGCTGGTCTTGAGCTGGTTGGTGATGTACTCACATTTGGTCCTGAGACAGAGGGAACAGGTGAGGTGAGCGCCATGATCACATCTACAAAGCTGGTGCTCGAATCAGGAGATATGATAGGTGCTGCTTCATATGTGGAATTCACAGCGGCGGCTGCAGAAGGATACGAAGTTGCAGACTGGCTTGTAAATGGAATCAGTCAGGGCGTGGCAGAGAAGATATTTGCATACAAAGTGCCAAAGGATACGAGAGTTGATGTGAGGGCTGTGTTTGACAGACCTGTGTATAAGATAACATGGTCAGCGGACGGAGCCGGACAGATAGAGGCAGAGAACGTGACATCAGGAGAAACACTATATGGAGAGTCTGCGGATATCAGAGGCGACAGAATGCTTAAGTTTACGGCTATTCCGGATCTGTATATGGAGTGTACGGGATACACAGTAAAGACAGCAGAGGGAACAAAGGATTACACAGCAGAGGAGCTTGGCAGCAACGTATTTGTGGTTGACAAGGTGGCATCTGACATAGATGTTGTTGCTCACTTTGCTAAGCAGGAACTCAAGTCAGTTATAACCTTTGAGGCAAATGATACTGCTCTGGGAACTGTGACAGCGGTATATGGACTGGACGAGAAGGCTGAGATCACAAGTGGCGATAGCCAGGTATCCGGCGGAGATGCAGTATTTACGGCAGCTCCTGCAGATGGCCAGATGATCGAGGGCTGGTATCTTGATCCTGAGTGTACACAGGCTATAGAAGGCACTGAACTGGAGCAGACTACCTATGAGGTGAAGACTATCTACACAGATGTGGCAGTATATGTTAAGTTTGTGGAGATTCCAGAGTATACAGTTAAGGTAGGTACAACAGGAACCGGATCGGCGAAGATCACTGCATCTTCTGACGGTGAGGAACTTGAGATCGTATCAGGAGAGGTTAAGCTCAAGAGACATAAGGATCTTACAATTACAGTTGCACCGAAGGATGAATACAACACAGTTGAGCACTGGACAGTTGACGGAGCAGATGTTGATTCAGATGAACTCACATACAAGCTGACAGACATAACAAAGGATGCAGAGATATATGCATATATCGCACCATCACTTCTTGTAAATGTAATATTCAAGAATGAGGATGAAGTTAAGAAATATGACAATATAGACATCAGTACAGGTTATGTCGGCGAGGATGGAGATATAAGCGGACTTAAGCCAATAAATGCTGAGAATAACTTAGTGAGAATAGGTTCTGGCAAGGATGTAAGATTTGCCATAACACCTTCTGATGATTATATGATCCAGGCATGGACAGTTAAGTACATCAGAGGCGGAAAGGTTGTCAAGGAAGAGTCTGGCACTGACTTTGGATTTACCAACGAGATACTTTTAAATGATGTTACAAACAGCATAGAGGTAAGTGCAGAGCTTGTTGACAGAGTTGGATATGCCATTCCTGTAGAGGGAAATTATGACAGAGATAATAATCTGATAGAGACTGCAGGTGGTGAAAGCACACCGGAGACAGCTTACACTATAACAGACCTTACAAAGATACCAGACAATGTGGTATTCAAGAATGACAATGGCGTAGTTCTTGATAATATGGTAAGAGAGAACGGAGATGCGAGTGTTGTTATTACACCTGCTGAGGGCTGGAGAATCAGAGATATAATCATTGATGAACCAGAGAACGCTGAAAATTCAGAGGAGTCAGAGAATATCATGTCAGTCCAGCCAGTGCTTGCAGAGGATGGAACTGAGACAGGAGCATATCTTGTAAGTGATGTAAACGTCACAAAGAATATGGAGTTTAAAGTTGATGCAGTTAAGCTTTACTCTGTAACAATAGCAGATACAGAGCATGGAAACATAAAGGTGACAAAGCCAGATGGCACAGAGGTGAAGAACGGTGAAATGATTGACGAGAAAACTGTTCTTACATACACAGCAACACCGGATATGTACTATGACTTTGACGCATGGACAGAGGATGCGGCAGATCAGGCTGAGAGCACATTTGAAAAAGCCCTTGACGGAAGTATCACAGTGGGAGCAGCCTTCAAGGCAAGATATGCAAAGGTAAGTATTGCCACAGTGAAGAATGGTACGGTAACTGTCACAACAGCTGACGGTAAGAAGATATCTAACGGACAGCTGGTTCAGGAAGGCACAGATATCATCTGCAAGGCAATTCCTGCAAAGCATTGTGATCTGTCAGCCTGGGGCGGAGATGCCAAAGGCAAGACTGGTACTACAGTGAAACTTACGGTGACAAAGAACATGAATATAAGCGCGGCATTCAAGTTCAGGTATGTGAAGGTAGCGATTGGAAAGACTGAAAACGGATCGATCACAATCAGGACTGCGGAAGGCAAAACAGTTAAGAATGGTGCATCAGTGATCGAGGGAACGGTTCTTATCTGCACAGCAAAGGCGGCAAATAACTGTAAACTTGGAAGCTGGACAGGAAGCTTCAAGAGTACAAAAACTTCGGTAAAGGTTGCTGCAAATAAGAATATGAAAATCAATGCCAGGTTTGTAGCAAAAATACCGGCACAAAATACAGCTGGTATCAATAAGAATATCCATGCAGTAGTATCTGGAAACAAAGTGACAGTTGTGTGGGGTAAGGTTAACAAGGCTGACGGATATGATATATATGCACAGGAGTGCTATGTAAACTTTAACTCGAAAAGTCTTGTTAAATCGGTAAAGGGCGCATCGGCAACCCGAGTTACAATATCCAGCATTAATGGCAAATCACTTGCTAAGTTAGATACGATCAAGCTGAGAGTAAAGGCATATAAGCTGGTAAATGGTAAGAAGAAGTATATAGACAATAGTGTCATGCTTCATATAGTTACCAATAGCAGCAAATATACCAACATCAAGAAGGTTCTGCTTCCACGGAAGAGTTACGTGTTGGGAGTTAAGCAGACGATTAAGCTTAAACCTGGATATACCAAGGCAGATGCCAGCAAGAAGGTGCTTGATGGCACACATGGTGCAAGGTATTTGTATGCATGTACAAATAAAAATGTTGCTACAGTTGATGCCAAAGGAAGAATAAAGGCAAAGGCCGCAGGAAAGTGTACGGTCTATGTAATTGCTGTAAATGGCACTACACAGGCTGTGCAGATTATAGTAAAATAAAAATAGTAGCTGCATGAGGTGCTTGATATCCGGCCCGTTGGGGCTGGATGCAGGCACCTTTGCTGATATATACAGGGTGTTGATTATCTATACCGGGATTAAAAAGTGAGAAAAGGAGATTTGTACATATGGGGAATACGGCTTCGGGTAATAAAGGCTGTTTTATAAAACCGAAAAAAGCCTGGAGGCTTCTGAAGACAGCGGATGAAGGGAATGTAACTGCATATATATTCGGGGTCAGTGGTTCGGGAAAGACGACTCTTGTCAGCAGATATCTTGGAACACGTAAGTACATGGTGGTGGATGCCGGCGGTATCAGACCGGATGACCTTGTGGTAGAAAGCAGCAACGCAAGAAAAATAATTGTCATAGATAATCTGCACGAGCTCTCATGGGGGGGATGTGGACACAGTGAGGGAGCAGATCATAGAACTCATTAGAAGAGAAGACGTATGGGTTATACTCGTTGGCCGGTGTCCGGTTCCCCCATGGCTTTCTGCTGTAAGATTTCAAGAAGGATTTTATGTGGTGGACAGCAAGCTGCTTATGTTCAGTCTGGAGGATATAAAGAAGTATGCTGAATACGCTGGATTTAGTATCAATGAGGCACAAGTGCAGAGAATGTACTATGAGACTACAGGACTTCCGCTGGCTGTGGAGATGTGCCACATCAAATACATGGAAATGGCATATACAAGCGAGATAACAGATGATATGTATAATGATTTTTCGAGACGCGTTGAGGATGAGATGTGTAATTACCTTGAGTATCATGTGTATGATAACTGGGATGTGGAAATGCAGGAATTTCTCATGGAAATATCCGTGGTGGATGAGTTTACAACAAAACAGGCTGAGATGATAACCGGAAGAAGTGACAGTGAGCTTTTGATCGAGAGGGCAAAGTGGCTTGGAAACTTTATGACCAGCCGGATGGATAAGGATGGCAATACACAATATCAACTGCAGTTTCACATGAGGGTCTCTATGCGCAGACGTCTTAAGCGGAAGTACGAGAAAGAGCGTATAAGAGGCCTGTATGAGAATGCCGGACTGTTTTACAGACTTAACGGAGATATAAGGAAAGCTCTAGAGATGTATGAAAATGCAGGAGTTACAGAGCGAATAGTTTCAATACTTGTCGATAATGCCAGACATGCGGCGAACAGTGGTTATTACTATGATCTGAAAAAATATTACCTGGAACTTCCGGATCATGTCATCGAGAAAAGTCCTGAGCTTATGTGTGGTATGAGCATGCTGCAGTCACTCCTTCTAAATCCTGATGAGAGTGAAAGATGGTACGACAGACTAAAATTATATGCAGATGAAAACCAGGGAAGTGCCAGGAAAAATGCAAAGGGGCTTTTGCTGTATCTGGATATTGGTCTGCCGCACAGAGGAAGTGTTGATGTATTAAAGCTTTTGAAGTCAGCATACACAATGGTCTTTAATAAGGAGGTAAGAATACAGGAATGGTCGGTTACATCCAATCTGCCTTCAATGATGAACGGTGGAAAAGATTTCTGTGAGTGGAGCAAGAGAGACAGAGAGCTGGCATCGAAGGTTGGCAGGATAGTTGAGTTTGTGCTTGGAAAATATGGAAAAGGCCTTGTAAATCTTGCTTTGGCGGAGAGTTTTCTTGAAAAGAGCGGAGATAATTATGAAGTGGCAACTCTTGCGGCAAAGGGCAGAATGCAGGCGGAAGCAGGAGGGAAAATAGAGCAGTGCTTTGTTGCTGATGGTATATTGGCGTGGCTGCATTTGCAGAACGGAAAGCCACAGGAGGCTCTTGAGGTTTTGAATGGAATAGAGGGAAAGGCTGAAAAAGAGGAAGGACAAAATCTCCTTCCCAATATATATGCATTTGAGACCAGATGCAGCCTGTACAGAGGAGATAGAGCCTGTGTTACAGGTTGGATGGAAAATGCTCCGGATGAAAATGTTGAATTCAGGATATATGACAGGTTTATCTATCTAACCAAAGTGAGAGTATACCTTCAAAGCGGACGGAATGAACAGGCATATTCGCTGCTGACAAAGCTAAGATATTATGCTGAGATGATGTCCCGTACGTATATGCTTATGTGTGATAAAGAAGTAATAGAAGTGTAAAAAATTTTGCCTTTCCTATCCGATACTTGTCTTTGGTATCGGATAGGGCAGGCGGTCATTCGGGCAAGTCCACCTTGCCGACGAAAGAATAGTAAATCTCAATATCCTGTCTGCGTGTGCCGTTTTCATCGTAGCTGCACTCATGCACAACGATTTTCTCTACAAACTCACGTAAGAGGGTGTGGGTCAGTTCTTCAAAGTTCATGTGCTTGCGGACAATGTTCATAAACTTTTCTGCGTTTACGGTAGCTTCCTGTGCTTTGGAAAGCTCCGCCTGTATTCTGGCAACACGCTCTTTCAATTCCTGCTGTTCGGCTTCATAGTCTGCCGAAAGCTCCGTGAAACGCTCGTCAGAAATGCGACCGCTTACGCTGTCCTCATACATCCGCTTGAAAATAGCGGAAAGCTCACCGATACGCTTTTCGGCGGCTTCCAGTTCCTTTTTCTTAGCGGCGTTCCGGCGTTTGCCGCCGTCCTCGTTCTGCTCGATCAGCAGCTTCATAAACCGGGCTTCATGCTTTGCCGCATAGCTCGTCACTTTCCGTAGATTGGAGAGAACGCCCGCAGTCAAAAGGTCGGTGCGGATAAAATGCGCGGTGCAGTCATGGGTGCGCTTCTTGTAGTTCCCGCAGATATAGCAGTCCTGTTTCCGCTTATCGGTCTGGTAACGCTGCTGATACATGACGCTGCCGCAGTCCGCGCAAAAGAGCATACCAGAGAATAAGCCCACTTCATCATAGCGGTTCGGACGCTTGCGTTGTTTGCGTAATTCCTGCACACGCTCCCATGTCTGGGTGTCGATGATAGGCTCATGGTGGTTCTCGAAAATTGCCTGTTTCTCAATGGGATTTTCTACGCTGTGCTTGGTCTTGTAGGACGGTTTCTCCGTCTTGAAGTTCACCAGACAGCCCATGTACTCCCGATTTTCAAGGATATGCACCACGGTATTTGTCGCCCATTTGCACTCATAGCCGGGGTGATAGCGGCGGGTGCTGCCCGTCCTGCGGTATTCCAGCGTTCCCGGCGTTGGGATTTCCTGCTCGGTCAGCATACGGGCTATCTTGGTCGGACCGTTCCCGGCAAGGCACAGACGGTATATCTGCTTGACCACGGGTGCGGCTTCCTCGTCAATGATGAAGTTTTCGTCCTCGTCCATGAGGTAGCCGTACACGGGTTTGCTCGTAACAGGCTTGCCGCTCATGCCTTTTGACCGTTTTACAGCTTTGATTTTCTTGCTCGTATCTCTCACCAGCCATTCGTTGAAAAT
>ENA-OQKQ01000129-OQKQ01000129.1-human-gut-metagenome-genome-assembly--contig:-NODE-129-length-30134-cov-6.434365_pt1 | contig 30134 bp, 33 predicted proteins | sample MGYA00242651_ERZ504803 | MGnify/ENA primary metagenome ERZ504803 (study PRJEB26092, sample SAMD00036380) | human gut metagenome | host: Homo sapiens | study: EMG produced TPA metagenomics assembly of...
AGTTTTCTGCAAAGATACAAATCTTTTGCGGAAAGGCAAAGCCCGAGCTTGTGAAAGTTTGGGCTTTGTTGTAAATAAAAACAATTTTTTCAGTTCCGTATCTGGAAAAAGGAGAAAAAACGAAAAGAGTGCGCCATAGACTTATGACACACCCTCTTTTATCCGTTTCGAACATTGATTAATGTTCAAGATATAGTCCGTTTAGCTTTTCCAGGAAAACACAAACTTCATCATTTATCATTTCCATGAACCCATGAGTCTTTTTGTTCGATACACCAGGATATGGAGTATAGTAATGCTCCTCAATCGGTTCTCCCTGGTTTCTGCCAAACATCAGGTAAGCTATGTTTCTTTTCTCGGAAAAGAAGTTTGGAATCAATAGATTCTGTTGAGAGCTATATTATATATAATGTTCGCGTACCTTAATATAATTTAGTATCATTGGATTATAAAAAGCACTTTTTTCATCTTTGAAGAAAAGTATGTTTATTGAGCAAAAAAATACATGAGAAGTTCGAAAATTTGCAGTATCTTTGCAGCCGTAAAACAGGAAATAAACAATTAGCAATAAATTAATAACAATTGAACAATGAAGCAGCTTGTTTTTAGGTTAATAATTATAGGTGTTCTGATGAGTGTGCTGGGGACTTCAAGCCTCAGCGCACAAATCAGAGGAAACAACATCGTGGTAACGGTAACTCCTGACCATCAGGACTGGAATTACCGGATAGGCGAGAAGGCTAACTTCACGGTGAATGTGAGAAAGAGCGGTACGCTACTCAACCAGGTGAAGGTTGATTATGAAGCCGGTCCGGCAATGTTTCCGGAGGTGAAGAAAAGTACCACTCTCAAGGGCGGAACCATGAAATGGTGCGGCAGTCTGAACAGACCGGGCTTCTATCGTCTCAAGGTTATCGCTCATGTTGATGGCAAGGATTACGAGGGACTTTGCACGGCAGGTTTCTCTCCAGAGAAGATCCAGCCTTTCGCACAGGAACCTACGGATTTCGATGCTTTCTGGAAGAAGGCACTGGATGAGGCAAGACAGAATGACCTCAATCCTACCAAGGTGCTTCTGCCTGAGCGTTGTACCAAGGATAAGAATGTATATGAAATAAGTTATAACAACAACCGATGGGGCTCTAAGATGTATGGCATCCTGAGTGTACCGGTAAAAGAAGGTAAGTATCCGGCTTTGCTCCGTGTACCTGGTGCGGGTGTACGCCCTTATGCCGGCGATACTTATACGGCTCCTGCTGAATGCATCGTACTGGAAATCGGTATTCACGGTGTTCCTGTTACCATGCAGCAGAAGATTTATGATGATCTTGCCAATGGCGAACTGAAAGGCTACTGGGATACCAATCTCGAGAATCCTTATCGCAATGCTTACAGACGGGTAGTAACCGGTGCAGTCCGTGGTGTGGATTATATCGCTTCGCTCCCTGAGTGGAACGGAAAGACTATCGGTGTAACGGGTTCATCACAGGGTGGATTTCTTTCCATCGCTGTGGCAGCTCTCGATAAGCGAATCACATTCCTGGCTCCTGTTCATGATGCTATGTGTGATTATGAAGCTGAGATTCACGGAGTTGCAGGCGGCTGGCCTCACTATTTCTATAAGGAAGACAAGGCACAGGGGGCTGCATGGAAAGAGCAGAAACTTACAGATTTGGAAAAGGCAAGACTCGAAGGTGCACGCTATTATGATGGCGTCAACTTCGCCCGTCGTATCACCGTTCCTGGCTGGTACAGTTTCGGTTATAATGATGAGGTGGTTCCGCCAACATCATCTTACGGCCTTTATAATTCGGTAAAAGCGCCTAAGACCTTGAGTCTGTACCAGATGACCGGTCATTACTGGTATCAGGAGCAGTGGGATGAATGGCAGGCTTGGATTATTCAGCAATTAAAGAAATAGATATATGATAGGAAAAAGAATTTTGATTGGTGCAGCTTGCCTCATGGCGATGCAAGGAGCTGTGGCACAGGTTGATGGCGTTACGGGCGCATCAGTCCAGACTGCCAATACTTCCAGCTGCAAGGGTAAAAAGCAATGTTGCAATACTCCGGCAGAGCAATTGAAGGTTAGACTGCAGAAATTACTGAACAAGGGAATCATGCTCGGACATCAGGATGATCCGGTGTATGGTACTACTTGGAAATGGGATGAAGGAAAGAGCGATGTATTACTCACTACAGGTGATTATCCTGCTGTGATGGGCTTTGATCTCGGTAAGCTAGAGCTCGACAGCAAGGAAAACCTTGATGGCGTATCTTTCGATCGTATGCGAAAAGAAATCATTGCCCAAAATGAGAGAGGAGGCATCGTTACTTTGAGTTGGCATCCTTGGAATCCGGTTACTGGCGAGAATGCCTGGGATCCGAAAGGTGATGCCGTAGCTGCTATCCTGGATGGAGGCGCCCAGCAACAGAAGTTCGACGGATGGCTCAAGAAGGTTTCCGATTTCATCCTTTCTTTGAAAACAAACGATGGTAAACTGGTTCCTGTCATCTTCCGTCCATGGCATGAAATGAATGGCGGATGGTTCTGGTGGGGAGCTAGCAGTTGCACACCTGTACAATATAACCAATTATACGTAAAAACCCTAAATATACTTACTAAAGCAGGGTGCAATAACATCGTTTGGGCTTGGTCACCAAATCTCAGCGATGAGAAAACGGTAGAAAAATTCCTGGAGCGATTCCCGGGAGAAAAGTATGTGGATATGCTGGGTGTTGACGTCTACGAGTTCGACAACAGCGATGCCAACTATCAGCAGAACCTTGCTGCTACGCTCGATGTGCTGATGGAGGCAGCCAAGAAGGTGGGTAAGATTCCTGCCCTCACCGAAACGGGTTGCAGGGGTATCGCCAGCAAGAAGGATTGGTTTACCCAAACCCTTTGGCCTGTACTTCAGAAGTATCAGTTGAGTTATGTACTCTTCTGGCGTAATGCCTGGGATAAACCTCAGGAGGAAGCCTATCTTCCTGGAGTAGGCGATGGTGCCATCGTCGAGGACTTCAAGGCATTCAAGAAGGAAAAGAAAGTCCTCTTTGCCAAAGAGGTTTTAAAGGTAAAAAGTAAAAGGGTAAAAAGGTAAAAAGAGCCTTAACCCCTTTGTGCCCCCGTTCCTAGCGATTCCATCGCTAGTCTCCGAATATTAAAAGGTAAAAAAGTAAAAAAAGATATATTATGACTACATTTCAAGACAAAGTGAAAGCACTTCGCGCTCATCATGAGGAATTGTTGAGCCGTAAGAATGAACCCGTAGAGTGGGGAAATGGTATCTACGAAAAGTATAAGAACCCAATCCTCACCGCAGAACATACACCATTGGAGTGGCGTTACGACTTCGATGAGAAGAGCAATCCGTATCTCATGCAGCGCATCATGATGAATGCTACGCTCAATTCGGGTGCCATCAAGTGGAATGGTAAGTATCTCCTCGTTGTTCGTGTAGAGGGTGCTGACCGCAAGAGTTTCTTTGCCGTGGCAGAGAGTCCTAATGGTGTTGACAACTTCCGTTTCTGGGATGAGCCTATCACCATGCCGGAGGATGTTGTTCCTGCTACCAACATCTATGATATGCGACTCACAGCTCATGAGGATGGCTACATCTATGGCGTGTTCTGTGCAGAGCGTCATGATGATGCACAGCCTGGCGACCTCAGTGCTGCTACTGCTACTGCAGCCATTGCCCGTACCAAGGACCTGGTAAACTGGGAGCGCCTTCCTGACTTGAAGACCAAGAGCCAGCAGCGCAATGTGGTTCTCCATCCGGAGTTTGTTGATGGCAAGTATGCTTTCTATACCCGTCCACAGGATGGTTTCATCGATACAGGTTCTGGTGGTGGTATCGGTTGGGCTCTTGTTGATGATATCACTCATGCCGAAATCAAGGAAGAGAAGATCATCAATGCCCGTCACTATCATACCATCCAGGAGGTGAAGAACGGTGAGGGGCCTCATCCTATCAAGACTGATAAGGGCTGGTTGCATCTGGCTCACGGTGTTCGTGGCTGTGCCAGCGGTCTCCGCTATGTGCTCTATATGTACATGACTTCTCTTGAGGATCCTACTAAGGTGATTGCAGAACCAGGTGGATATCTCCTCGTACCGGAAGGTCCTGAGTATATTGGTGATGTGATGAACGTAGTCTTCGCCAATGGTTGGATTGCAGATGAGGATGGCAAGGTATTCGTCTACTATGCTTCTTCTGATACCCGCATGCATGTGGCAACTTCTACCATCGACCGATTGGTAGACTACTGCATGAATACACCAAAGGATGATTATCGCACTCAGTTCTCAGTAGAGAAGATCAAGGCTTTGGTAGCAAAAAATAAACAGACTTTAAGTAAATAAGTTTCGGGTATTAAGATTGTAGGGATTCGTACTCCTCATCCGTATTATCAAATATAGATGGGGAGCGAATCCCTTTTTTAGTAATTTATAAATTGTCAATTAAAAACAATGGCTCGTTTAAAAGAAAAAATAGCTTATGCATTGGGTGATGCCGCTGCGGGTGGTATTGTATGGAAGGTGATGTCTATCGCTTTTCCTCTGTTTTTTACAAATGTCTTCGGACTCTCGTTTGCGGATGCGGCAGTACTGATGCTCGTAGCCCGCATGTTCGATGTGGTTACTGATCCGCTGATGGGTACTCTTGCCGACCGTACCCAGAGCCGTTTCGGTACCTACCGTCCTTGGCTCATCTATGGTGCCATTCCTTTCGGATTGATATTCGCCCTCTTGCTCTATACTCCAGGCTTCGGTCCTGTGGGCAAGCGAATCTATGCTTACGCCCTCTATCTGCTGATGATGGCGGTATATACCATGGTGAATGTGCCTTACGGCTCATTGCTCGGTGTGATGACCGAGGATGATGATGAGAAGAACCAGTTCTCTTCTTTCCGTATGGTGGGTGCTTATGCCATGGGATTCGTCACCCTGCTCTCTTTCCCTTATCTCCAGAAGATGGTAGGTGGAACAGCCGCACATCAGTATGCTGTCATTGGTGCCGTGCTCGGTATTATTGCAGCTGTGATGACATTGGCTTGCGGACTCCTTACCAAAGAACGTCTGAAGCCGAAGCGCGCTGAGAAGTTCTCTTTCCAGCAGTTTGCCGACCTCGTTCACAACAAGGCTTGGCTCTATATGACAGCCATTGCTGTGTGTACCAACTTCTTCAACGGATTCCGCTATGCCGTAGCTGGCTATATGTTTGATTACTGTCTGCATGGCAATGTAACCGTCGAGGGATTGATTATCAACTATACCGTTTTCATGGCGTTTGGTGAAGTAACCTGTATGATTTTCGGTGGTGTATCTCCTTGGTTCACCCGTCTGGTAGGCAGCAAGCGCATGGCATTCTTCTGGTCTGCAACTCTCTGTCTGGTACTCTCGGTTGTCTTCTTCTTCATCCCGATGAATCCGTCGTATATCTGGGTAATGATAGCCATCGTTATCCTTACCTCTATGGGTATCGGTATCTATTCGCCATTGATGTGGTCTATGTATGCCGATGTAGCCGACTACCATACCGAGCATTTCGGAACATCAGCTACAGGTCTTATCTTCTCTTCCGGTACGATGAGCCAGAAGTTTGGTACCGCCATTTCCGGTTCTCTCATCGCCCTCTTCCTGGGCTGGGCAGGTGCCAACATGATAACAGATAAGATGGGTAATACGATGATCGACCCAGCCAGTGTCACCGACTCTGTGCTTACGATGGTATGGTCATTGTTCTCACTCTTCCCAGCCGTCATCGCCTTCCTGCTGATGGTGCTTGCCTGGAAGTTCCCTATCCGCAAATAATTGTTTTAACATAACTAATAATCACTATTAAAAAAGGAAAAATGGACAATCTTAAAGAAACGATGCGGGATGTTCTGGAGAACAACATCCTCAGCTATTGGCTAACGAAAGTGAAAGATGAAGAAAACGGTGGCTTTTACGGACGTGTAGACGGTAACGACCAGGTACATCCTGTAGCCGAGAAGGGAGCAGTGATGAATGCCCGTATCCTCTGGGCGTTTTCTGCTGCCTATCGTGTCTTGAAGAAGCCGGAGTATCTTGAGGCTGCTACTCGTGCCAAGGATTATGTGCGCGATTATTTCCTCGACAGGGAATATGGCGGAATCTACTGGAGTGTTGACTGTCAGGGTAATCCGCTCGATACCAAGAAGCAGACTTATACCATCGGCTTTGCCATCTATGGTTTCTCGGAGTATGCCCGTGCAACAGGTGACAAGGAGGCGTTGGATATCGCCATCTCCCTGTATCATGACATCGAGAAGCATGCCTTTGATGCCAAGAACAACGGATATATCGAGGCATTGACCCGTGAGTGGAATCCGATTGCAGACATGCGTCTCTCTGATAAGGATGAGAATGGTTCCCGTACGATGAATACCCATCTGCATATCATCGAGCCATATACCAATCTTTATCGTGTATGGAAGACTCCGGAACTGGAGAAGAGCATCCGCAATCTGCTCGATATCTTCACCGATAAACTTCTGAACAAGGAGACTTATCATCTCGACCTCTTCTTCAATGACGAGTGGGAGGGCAAGCGCAACATCGAGAGCTATGGTCATGATATTGAGGCGTCCTGGCTGCTCCACGAAACCGCGCTGGTTTTAGACGATAAGATATTGCTGCATAAGATAGAGCGCATCATCCGTCGTATAGCCGATGCTGCAGATGAAGGCTTACGTCCGGATGGCAGTATGGTTTATGAGCATTGGAAAGATGGAGATAAGTATGATCTCCAGCGCCAGTGGTGGGTGCAGTGCGAGAACATCATCGGACATATCGACCTCTATCAGTATTTCCGTACCGAAGAGAATCTTCTGGTTGCCATCTCATGCTGGAACTATGTAGCCAAGCATTTGCTGGATGCCAAGAACGGTGAGTGGCACTGGGCTATCCTGGAAGATGGTACGGTGAACAAGGAGGATGATAAGGCGGGTTTCTGGAAATGTCCTTACCACAACTCCCGCATGTGTCTCGAACTCATCGAACGTGACTATTAACATACAGATTCCCTGCAAGGCAGGAATAGAATACAAAAATCCAAGCAAATTCATATATTTGCTTGGATTTTTTTGTTTATCCCGATTTTTTATTGTACTTTTGCAGCCAATGCGGCGCCAGCCCCATTATTCATTATTAAATTGTAAATTATTCGTATTAATAAATGTATATAGCAATAGCAGGAAATATCGGTAGTGGCAAGACAACCCTCACCAAGATGCTTTCTAAACATTATGGATGGAAACAGTACTTGGAGCCCGTGGCTGAAAACCCCTATATCGATGACTATTACAAGGATATCTCGCGATGGGCTCTCAATATGGAGGTGTTCTATCTGAAGCAGCGATTCAAGAATCTGCTGGAAATCCAACACAGTAAAGAGACGGTTATCCAGGACCGCACCATCTTTGAGGGTGTTTATGTCTTTGCGGCCAACAACCGGAAGATGGGCAACATGGACCAGCGCGACTACGAGACTTATATGGAGCTCTTCGAGTCTATGATGGAAGTGGTGGAGATGCCTGAACTGATGATATATCTCCGTTCTTCAGTTCCTCACCTCGTGAAGAATATCCAGAAGCGCGGTCGTGATTATGAGCAGAAGATGCCTTTGGATTATCTGGAAGGTATCAACAATCTTTACGAAGATTTCATCATGAACAAGTATAAGGGCAAGGTGCTTATCGTAGAAGTTGATAATCTCGATTTCGAGCACAATCCCAAGCAGTTTGGTGAAATCGTAGATAAGATAGATGCCAAGCTCTTCGGGCTGTTCTCTTAAAGGTAAAAAAGTAAAAGGTAAAAAAAATGCATATAGCAATAGCAGGAAATATAGGTAGCGGCAAGACAACATTAACCAAGATGCTTGCCAAGAGATATGGCTGGAAAGCTAATTTCGAGCCGGTAGATAATAATCCATATCTGGCTGATTATTACAAGGATATGGAACGTTGGTCGTTTAATCTTCAGATTTACTTCCTGAACAAGCGATTCCATGATGTTGTGGAGATTTCCCGTTCAGAGCAGACCATCGTACAGGATAGAACCATCTTCGAGGATGCGCGTATCTTTGCGCCTAATCTTCATGATATCGGTATGATGAGCGACAGGGATTTCAAGAACTATACCGATCTCTTTGATCTGATGATCAGTCTGGTGAAACTCCCTGACCTGATGATATATATCAAGAGCAGCATTCCTACGCTCGTGAAGCATATCGAGAAGCGTGGCCGCGATTTCGAGAAGAGCATCCGCATCGATTATCTCCAGGGCTTGAACAAGCGTTATGAGGATTGGATCAAGGATTATAAAGGTCGCCTCATCATCATCGATGGTGATAATCTGGAGTTCGGAGAGAATCCGGAAGACTTCCGAAAGGTTACTGACCTGATAGATGCTGAGCTCTTCGGCCTGTTTGCTGAAAAGGAGGTTTAAAGGTAAAAAAGTAAAAGGGTAAATGGTAAAAAGAACCTTAACCCCTTTCGCCCCCCCGTTCTTAGCGATTCCATCGCTAGTCCCCCAAGTCCTTATCATAAAGGTAAAAAGCGCAACCCCGCTAGGCGTCAAAGGAGGAACGCCTGGCGTGGTTGCGTTTTATGGTTGTACAACTAAAGGGTTATGGTTGTACGACTATAAGGGTTGTAGTTGTACGATTAAAAGGTGTTGTCACTAGGCTCGGCAGAGCTGCTGACTAGGCTCAGTAGGTCTGCTGAGCTTAGTGGCAACCTTCGAGAAGCAGTCTCCTTCAACTCGAGAAGCAGTCTCCTAAAACTAAAAGAGACATCTCTTTGAACCCAAAGAAACGTCTCCTTTCGCTTATTCAATCATATCCTTAGAACCTGGTTCGTGGCTGCAAAGATACATATTTTCCCTGTTATAATCTCTTAAACCTTGGAAAATGTTCAATAGCTGCATTCTTTTTAACTTATTTTGGGGCAAAAAAATCCTACTATTCTGTTCCTTTTTGCTACAAAATACGCTCGTTTTCTCTGTTTCCGAACCTTCGTTAATACTGTCTGTTAACTGATTAAATCAGGCAGTTTTTTGTATTTTTTCACTTTGAACGCAAATTAAACCATAAAAAAAAGTGCTCTTTCAGAAAAAAGTGTTACCTTTGCAACCGCTTAGAAGCATTTATATAAAATAACGTTATAACAAATTTATGAACTTTACACTATTTATCACCGTTTTGCTGACGGCTGTAACCTTGGTGGTGGCTGCTTATGTCATCGCGAAGTTGATCGGTCCTCGTTCATACAATCCGGTAAAGGGTGAACCTTTTGAGTGCGGTATTCCGACTCGTGGCAGCTCATGGTTGCCATCACACATCGGCTACTACCTCTTCGCCATCCTTTTCCTGATGTTTGACATCGAGACAGTATTGCTTTATCCATGGGCAGTCGTAGTTAAGCAGTTTGGACCTATGGCTCTCGTGAGCATCGGGTTCTTCCTGTTGGTATTGGTATTTGGCCTTGCTTACGCTTGGCGGAAAGGAGCATTGGAATGGAAGTAAACAAAAGAGCCTCTATCAAGAGTATTCCTTACGACGAGTTTAAGGACAATGATACCCTCGAAAAGATTGCGCAGGAGCTCAATGAGGGTGGTGCTAACGTGGTAATCGGTTCGCTCGATGCTGCCATTAACTGGGGACGCAGTAACTCACTCTGGTCTTTGACCTTCGGTACCTCTTGCTGTGGTATCGAGTTTATGGCTGTAGGTTGTGCGCGTTACGACTTCTCACGTTTCGGTTTCGAGGTAACCCGTAACTCTCCACGTCAGGCTGACTTGATCATGTGTGCCGGTACTATTACCAATAAGATGGCACCTGTTTTCAAACGTTTGTACGATGAAATGGCTGAGCCTAAGTATGTGGTAGCTGTAGGTGGATGCGCCATCTCTGGTGGTCCGTTCAAGAAGAGCTACAATGTGGTTCGTGGTATCAGCGAGTTGGTTCCTGTGGATGTTTATATCCCTGGTTGTCCTCCACGCCCTGAGGCTATCCTTTACGGTATGATGCAGTTGCAGCGTAAGGTAAAGGTTGAGAAATTCTTCGGTGGTGCCAACCACAAGATGACTCAGGATGAGAAGGAACTCTCTATGAGCAAGGGTGGTCTTCGCGGCTTGAGCAACGAGAACCTCTCTGACAGCGAGAAGCTCGGACACAAGGAGCCTATCATCGTAACTGAAGTACCTGAGGATTTCGACCCTCAGAAAGGTCTAACTGATTAATATAATAAGGTATAAGAACATGAAACTGAATAATATTGAATTGAGTTTTGATAATTTCGCTTCTGAAATGGCGAAGTTGAAGAACGAGAAGCATTTCGACTACCTTGTTACCATCATCGGTGAAGACTTCGGTGAGGAAGGTCTCGGATGTATCTATATTCTCGAGAATACTCAGACCAGCGAGCGCTGCTCAGTAAAGACCATCGCCAAGAAGGTGGATGGCAGTGATGTGATTCCTACAGTAATTAACCTTTGGAAGGTAGCTGACCTTCTGGAGCGTGAGGTATTCGATTTCGTCGGCATCAAGTTCCTGGGGCACCCAGACATGCGTCGTCTCTTCCTCCGTACCGATTTCCAGGGCTATCCATTGCGCAAGGACTTCGATATGAGTCCTGAGGCAAACAAGTTCCCTTGTACTGATGAGCCAGAGGATGACTTCACCATGGAGTATTCCTTGAGCGAAGATGGTCATCTCGTTGCTACAGAGAAGCGTCGCTTTGATGAGAACGACTATGTTGTCAACATCGGTCCTAACCACCCATCTACCCACGGTGTGCTCCGATTGCAGACTGTTATTGATGGTGAGACCGTGAAGCGCATCTATCCACACCTCGGTTATATTCACCGTGGTATCGAGAAGATGTGGGAGAACATGACCTATCCACAGACCTTGGCATTGACCGACCGTCTGAACTATCTTTCTGCGATGATGCACCGCCACGCTCTGGTTGGTGTTATCGAGGAGGCTATGGGTATCGAACTCTCAGACCGCATCCGCTACATCCGCACCATTATGGATGAGTTGCAGCGTATCGACTCACACTTGCTCTATCTCGGCTGTACCGCACAGGACTTGGGTGCCTTGACCGCATTCCTCTACTGCATGCGCGACCGTGAGCACGTATTGAACGTTATGGAGGAAACCACTGGTGGCCGTCTGATTCAGAACTACTACCGTATCGGTGGCCTTCAGGCAGATATCGACCCTAACTTCGTTCAGAACGTGAAGACCCTCTGCAAGTATCTCCGTCCGATGATTCAGGAGTACCTCGACGTATTCGGTGACAACGTGATTACTCACAATCGTCTCGAAGGCGTAGGCCCTATGAACCTTGAGGATTGTATCAACTATGCCGTAACCGGTCCTGCTGGTCGTGCATCAGGTTGGAAGAACGATACCCGCAAGCGTCATCCATACGATATGTACGACAAGGTAGAGTGGAAGGAAATCACCCTTACCGGTTGCGATTCAATGGATCGTTACTATGTACATATCCAGGAGTTATATCAGAGCTTGGACATCATCGAGCAGTTGATTGACAACATTCCAGAGGGGGAGTACTACATCAAGCAGAAGCCAATTATCAAGGTTCCGGAGGGACAGTGGTACTTCTCTGTTGAGGGTGCCAGCGGCGAGTTTGGTGTATATCTCGACTCAAAGGGTGACAAGAGTCCATACCGTATGAAGATGCGTCCGATGGGTCTTTCACTCACAGGAGCCTTGGATCCAATGCTCCGTGGTCAGAAGATCGCCGACCTCATCACTACAGGTGCAGCAATCGATTTCGTAATCCCTGATATTGATAGATAATTATGTTTGATTTTAGTATAGTAACAACATTCATCGACAATCTGCTTCGCCAGACCTTGGGTCTGGGCGACTTCCTGTCGATTCTGATTGAGTGCGTGCTCGTGGGTATCTGTATTTTGACAGCATACGCCCTCATCGCTATCGTACTTATCTTCATGGAGCGTAAGGTGTGTGCCTACTTCCAGTGCCGTCTCGGCCCTATGCGTGTAGGTCCTTGGGGTATCTTCCAGGTATTCGCCGACGTGCTCAAGATGTTGATCAAGGAGATCTTCGCTGTAGATAGAGCCGATAAGCTGCTCTACTACATGGCACCATTCCTCGTGATCATTGCCTCTGTAGGTACTTTCTCATTCCTTCCATGGAACAAGGGAGCTCATATTCTTGACTTCAACGTAGGTGTATTCCTCATCACAGCCGTAAGTTCTATCGGTGTGCTGGGTGTGTTCCTCGCTGGTTGGGCATCTAACAACAAATACTCTGTGGTATCTGCCATGCGTGGTGCCGTACAGATGGTTTCTTACGAGATGTCTCTCGGTCTCTGTCTGATTTCTGCAGTTGTTCTTACCGGTACCATGCAGGTAAGCGGTATTGTAGAGGCTCAGACTGGCGCTTGGAACTGGTTGATTATCAAGGGTCATGTGCCAGCTATTCTGGCTTTCCTCGTATTCCTTGTAGCAGGTAATGCTGAGGCTAATCGTGGTCCTTTCGACTTGGCTGAGGCTGAGAGTGAGTTGACCGCAGGTTACCACACAGAGTATTCAGGTATGGGCTTCGGTTTCTACTACCTGGCAGAGTACCTCAACCTCTTCGTGATTTCTGGTATCGCTTCTACCGTATTCCTCGGTGGTTGGGCGCCATTGAACATCGGTATCGAGGGCTTCGACAATCTGATGAACCTCATCCCAGGTTTCATCTGGTTCTTCGGTAAGACCTTTGCCGTGGTATGGCTCCTGATGTGGGTACGTTGGACATTCCCACGTCTGCGTATCGACCAGATTCTGAAGTTGGAGTGGAAGTATCTGATGCCATTGTCACTGGTCATCCTGATCTTGATGACAGTATGCGTAGCATTCGGATTCCACGGATAATCTTTAATACACATTATTATAATAATAAGAAAGTATGTCTAACAATTCATATTTCGGCGGTATTGCAGCGGGTTTGAAGACCCTCGCTATCGGTATGAAGACTACCATGAAGGAGTACTTCACACCAAAGAGCACAGAGCAGTATCCTGAGAACCGCAAGACTACACTCCACGTATCTCCACGTTTCCGTGGTCGCCTGGTCTTCGTTCGTGATGAGAACGAGGCTTACAAGTGTGTGGGTTGTACATTGTGTGAGAAGTCATGCCCTAACGATACCATCAAGATTGTAACCGAGATGGTGGAGGATCCAGAGACAGGCAAGAAGAAGCGCAAGCTGGTAGATTACCAGTACGACTTGGGCGACTGCATGTTCTGCGAGCTCTGTGTGAACGCATGTAACTTCGGTGCAATCAAGTTTGTCAACGATTTCGAGAATGCAGTCTTCGACCGCAACAAGTTGGTGATGCACCTTGACAAGGAGGTTTATAAGGGCGGTAGCCTTCCAAACCTCATCGAGGGTGGTGCCCCATTGGAAATCGGTAAGTTTAACACCAAGACTAAGTAAGGAGGACTTTAGACAATGATAACAGCAAATTTATTTATGTTCGTCATCTTGGCAGTAGTCATCCTTGGCTCAGCCATCATGTGCGTGTTCACCAAGCGCATCATGCGTGCGGCAACCTTCCTGTTGTTCGTACTCTTCGGTGTAGCAGGCATGTTCTTCCTGCTCGACTATACTTATCTGGGTGCAGCTCAGATTTCTGTATATGCCGGTGGTATCACCATGCTTTATGTCTTCGCTATCCAGTTGGTATCAAAGCGTACTCTCCAGGGTCTTTTGGAGCATGTCAAGGGTAGCAAGATTGTAGGTCGCGCACTCGTCTGCCTCGTTGGTTTCGTAACCTTGGCAGTCGTCGTGTTGAAGAATCACTTTATTGATATGGCTGCAACCGTAGCCGACACCGAGGTGCCAATGGACCAGGTAGGTTCTGCACTGGTAGGTGCTGACAAGTATGGCTATGTATTGCCATTCGAGTTTATCTCTGTATTCCTGTTGGCATGTATCATCGGTGGTATCTTAATCGCAAGAAAGGAGGATAAGAAATGATTCCAGTACAATATTTCTTCGTGCTTTCAGCACTCTTGTTCTTCATCGGAGTCTATGGCTTCTGTACACGCCGTAACCTCGTTGCCATGCTCATCTCCATCGAGCTTGTATTGAATGCAGCCGACCTGAACTTCGCTGTGTTCAACCGCATCCTCTTCCCAGGACAGTTGGAAGGTTTCTTCTTCACATTGTTCTCTATCGGAGTAGCAGCAGCCGAGACAGCTGTAGCGCTCGCTATTATTATCAACGTTTACCGCAACTATCACAGTGACCAGGTGAACAGTATTGAAAACATGAAATTCTAAAAGACAATGGAATACAATTATGCATTTTTGATACTTCTTCTGCCATTCCTGAGCTTCCTGGTTCTGGGACTTGTGGGTATGAAGATGAAAAGACCGGTAGCAGCACTCATCGGTACCGTATTGATGGGCTGTGTATTCGCGATGTCTGTCTATACAGCATACGAGTACTTCTTTGCAGTGGGTCGTGATGCCTCAACAGGTATGTACCCAACTGTTACCGTATTTAATTTCACATGGTTGAAGTTTACTGAGTTGCTCACCTTCAACATCGGTTTCCGTCTGAGCCCAATCTCCGTATTGATGCTCATCGTGATTACCACCGTCAGCTTCATGGTTCACATCTACAGCTTCGGCTATATGGCAGAGCGCGATGAGAACTACAAGGTTGAGGAATACGAGAAGGGTATGCAGCGTTTCTACGCTTACCTGAGCCTCTTCACCATGTCAATGTTGGGCCTGGTAGTAGCTACCAACATCTTCCAGATGTATCTGTTCTGGGAGTTGGTGGGTGTTTGCTCATACCTGCTCATCGGTTTCTACTATCCAAAGCATGCTGCAGTTCATGCCAGCAAGAAGGCGTTCATCGTAACCCGTTTCGCTGACCTCTTCTTCCTCATCGGTATCCTGTTCTACAGCTTCTATGTAGGAACCTTCAACTATGACTTGAATGCTCAGCCAGAGCTCAACTCTGCTTTGGCAGGTGCAGCTTGGGTAATGCCAACAGCTTTGTTCCTCATGTTCATCGGTGGTGCCGGTAAGAGTGCGATGTTCCCATTGCACATTTGGTTGCCAGATGCGATGGAGGGTCCAACACCTGTTTCTGCGTTGATCCACGCCGCTACCATGGTTGTAGCAGGTGTTTATCAGGTAGCCAGCCTCTTCCCAATCTGGGTACAGTATGCTCCTGAGGCTTTGCACTATGTAGCTTACATTGCAGCCTTCACCGCATTCTATGCAGCAGCTGTAGCTTGCTGCCAGCGTGATATCAAGCGTGGTCTGGCTTTCTCTACTATCTCTCAGATTGCCTACATGCTCGTAGCTCTCGGCGTTTGCTTCGCTGTAGATAACCACCATGGTGGTTTGGGTTACATGGCTGGTATCTTCCACCTGTTTACCCACGCTATGTTCAAGGCGTTGCTCTTCCTCTGCTCTGGTGCCATCATCGTCATCATCGGCAGCAACTTCAAGGATTACATGGGCGGTCTGCACAAGTATATGCCTATTACCAACATCTGCTTCCTCATCGGTTGCTTGGCGATTGCAGGTATTCCTCCATTCGCAGGTTTCTGGTCAAAGGATGAGATTATCTCAGCTTGCTTCCAGTTCTCTCCATTTATGGGCTGGTTCATGACAGTGGTTGCCGGTATGACTGCATTCTACATGTTCCGTCTCTACTATGTAATCTTCTGGGGACAGAGCTACTATGAGCTTGATCCTGAGAACCGTCGCAAGCCACAGGAGGTTCCTTTCGTGATGTGGGGTCCATTGGTATTCCTCGCCATCATCTCTTGCCTCTGTGGTTTGATTCCATTCGGTCACTTCGTTTCTGCTACAGGTCAGAGCTACGATATCCATATCGACATGAGTGTGGCAACAACCTCTGTTATCGTTGCTATCATCGGTATCGGTCTGGCTACTTACATGTATGCTCCTAAGAAGACTCCATTGGCAGACGCTTTGGCTAAGAAGATGCCTAAGTTGCACAAGGCAGCGTTGAACCGTTTCTATATCGACGATGCTTGGCAGTTCTTCACCCACAAGATTGTCTTCGGTTGCTTCTCAAAGCCAATCGCATGGTTCGACCGTCGTGTTATCGATGGTACCTTCAACTTCATGGCTTGGGGTACACAGGAGGCAGGTGAAACTATCCGCCCATGGCAGAGTGGTGATGTTCGCAGCTATGCTATCTGGTTCCTCACCGGTACCGTGGCATTGACATTGTGCCTGCTCGCACTTCTTTAATGAAAGTCTCACAATTAAGTAAATAGAAAAGAAATGAATTTAAGTATATTCGTCATAGTACCACTCCTGATGTTGCTCGGCCTCTGGTTGGCACGCAACGACAAGCAGGTTCGTGGTGTGATGGTAGCAGGTGCCAGCGTATTGCTCGGTCTCTCCATCTATTTGGTGTTTGCATTTCTCGAAGCTCGTGAGACAATGCCAGCCGACCAAGCTCCGATGCTCTTCACCTACTGTGTGCCTTGGTTTGAACCATTGCACATCAACTATTCACTCGGTGTGGATGGTATTTCAGTGGTGATGATTCTCCTGACTTCTATCATCGTGTTCACCGGTACATTTGCTTCCTGGCAGATGGAACCAATGAAGAAGGAATACTTCCTCTGGTTCACGCTCCTGAGCATCGGTGTATATGGCTTCTTCATCTCTATCGACATGTTTACCATGTTCATGTTCTATGAGGTTGCGCTGATTCCTATGTACCTCCTCATCGGTGTATGGGGTAGTGGTGCAAAGGAGTATTCAGCCATGAAGTTGACTTTGATGTTGATGGGTGGTTCAGCCCTTTTGGTTATCGGTATCCTGGGAATCTACTTCTACAGTGGTGCTCAGACCTTCGAAATCCTCGATATCGCTCACCACACCAATGGTGCTCATGCGATTCCAGAGAGTGTGCAGAACGTGTTCTTCCCATTGCTCTTCATCGGTTTCGGTATCCTCGGTGCGCTGTTCCCATTCCACACATGGTCTCCTGATGGTCACGCCAGTGCGCCAACAGCCGTATCTATGTTGCACGCCGGTGTATTGATGAAGCTTGGTGGTTACGGTTGCTTCCGTATCGCCATGTTCCTCTTGCCAGCTGCTACTCACGGCTTCTGGATCAAGGTGTTCCTCGTGCTGACTACTATCTCTATCGTATATGGTGCTTTGTCAGCATGTGTACAGACCGACTTGAAGTACATCAACGCTTACTCATCAGTTTCTCACTGTGGTATGGTGCTCTTCGCTCTCTGTATGATGACCGAGACTGCTGCTACTGGTGCAATCCTCCAGATGTTGTCTCACGGTTTGATGACCGCCCTCTTCTTCGCCGTTATCGGTATGATTTATCATCAGGCTGGTACACGTGACGTACGTTATCTGGGTGGTTTGATGAAGATTATTCCATTCCTCTCTGTAGGTTATGCAGTAGCTGGTTTGGCTAACCTCGGTTTGCCAGGTTTCTCAGGTTTCGTAGCCGAGATGACCATCTTCGTGGGTTCTTTCCAAAATGCAGATACATTCCATCGCGTATGTACCATCATCGCATGTACCTCAATCGTTGTAACAGCGGTTTACATCTTGCGTTGTGTAGGTAAGATCCTTTATCAGAAGGTTCCTAATCCAAAGTTGGAGAAGCTTCACGATGCTACCTGGGACGAGCGTATCGCTGTAGCAGGTCTTATCGCCTGCGTTGCAGGTCTCGGTATGTTCCCACTCTGGGCAGAGGAGATTATCATGGACGCTGTCGGTCCTATCTTTAGTGTAATCATGTAATAAATATCAGAAGAAATGAATTACAGTCAATTTTTAAATATGATTCCAGAAGCTACCCTGATGGTAGTTCTGTTGATCACTTTCATTGCTGACTTCTGCAGTTCCAAGAGCGCAGACCGTAAGTGGTTCAATCCTCTGGTATGTCTCTTGATGGTGGCTCACATTGCCATCAATATCTTCCCAACAGAAGCCACAGAGGCATTTGGTGGCATGTACACAACAGGTCCTGCTGCCGGTGTTTTGAAGACTATCCTGGCACTGGGTACCCTCATCGTAATGGTACAGGCTAAGGAGTGGTTGAGCCGCAAGGACACAGCCTTCAAGGAGGGTGAGTTCTATATGCTGATTATCTCTACCTTGCTCGGTATGAACATGATGGTTAGTGCCAACCACTTCCTCCTGTTCTTCCTCGGTCTCGAAATGGCATCTGTGCCAATGGCTTGCTTGGTAGCATTCGATAAGTACCGTCACAATTCTGCTGAGGCAGGAGCTAAGTTCATCCTTACTGCTACTTTCTCAAGTGGCGTGATGATCTACGGTATCTCTCTGCTCTATGCTGCTTGTGGTACTTTGTACTTCGATGATATCGCAAAGGTTATCTCTGCATCACCATTGACCATCGCCGGTATGGTATTCTTCTTCAGTGGTCTCGGTTTCAAGATTTCCTTGGTTCCTTTCCACTTCTGGACAGCCGATTCATACCAGGGTGCACCAACTACTGTTACAGGTTATCTGTCAGTAGTATCTAAGGGTGCTGCAGCGTTTACTCTCTGCGCTATCCTCATGAAGGTGTTCCAGCCAATGGTAGAGTACTGGACCGTGTTGCTTTACATCGTGATTGTACTTTCTATCACTATCGCCAACCTGTTTGCCATCCGTCAGAGCGACCTGAAGCGTTTCATGGCATTCTCTTCTATCTCTCAGGCAGGTTACATCATGTTGGCTGTGGTAGGTAACTCAGCGATGAGCGTGAGCGCCCTGACTTATTATGTATTGATTTACGTAGTAGCCAACCTGAGCGTCTTCACCATCATCTCATCTATTGAGGAGCACAATAACGGTACAGTTCAGATGGACAGCTACAATGGTTTGTACAAGACTAACCCACGCCTGGCATTCCTGATGACCTTGGCATTGTTCTCATTGGGTGGTATTCCTCCATTCGCCGGTATGTTCTCGAAGTTCTTCGTGTTCATGGCAGCAGTTGGTACACACGACATCCACACCACATTGGGAGCCTGGGCATACGGCGTAGTATTCATCGCGTTGGTAAACACAGTTATCAGCTTGTACTACTATCTGCTCATCGTGAAGGCTATGTTCATCAAGCACAGCGATAATCCGCTTCCTACTTTCCAGAGCGCATGCTCAACCAAGTTGGCGCTTGCAATCTGCACCGTAGGTATCGTAGCATTCGGTATTTGCTCATTCGTCTTCGACTGGATTTCAGTTGCAGTGAATGCGTAAATCATCAATAATTTATAAAAATCCCAGCAATCGGTAAAAGATTGCTGGGATTTTTTTTGGTATTGTCTGAATTTTGCAGTAATTTTGCACCCCGAAAGAGGCATGGTGCCTCAAGTAATCAATAATAAATATTAATTAATCAATCAATATAAAAAGGATGGATAAGTTACCAATGAATGATGTTCCGATGCTCGTAAGCGCCATCAACTTCCTGCTTCGTGACCACGAGTTTGAAACACTCGATGAGATTTGTAATCACTTCAATGTGAACCGTGCGGCATTAGAAGCCCAAATGGCTACCCAAGGTTTTGAGTGGTCAGAGCAACAGAAGAAATTCTGGTAAAGAGCACGCTTTCAACTATAAATAGTGCCCTGTAAACTATAAATTATAAACTGTCAACTATTAGTAGTAAATTATAAATTAATTATGACTCCTCCTCGACCCTTGTGGAAGTCTGTACAAGACTATGTTTTGATTGCGATAGGTATGATATCCTACGCTATTGGATGGAACGTGTTCCTCTTGCCAACCAATGTAACAGCAAGCGGACTTCCTGGTATCTCCAGTATTATCTATTGGGCCACCGGTTGCCCTGTGCAAATTCCGTATTTTATCGTCAACGCCACCTTATTAATATGTGCGTTCAAGATTTTGGGAGCAAAGTTCTGTGTCAAGACTGTTTATGCCGTTATAGTGGTAACCATCCTGACCTCATTCTTCTCCAGCCGTTTAGGTGATTTTCATCTTTTGGAAAACCAACCTTTATGGGCTGCTTTCCTGGGTGCCGTTTTCTGTGGCTGCGGAATCGGTCTCGGTTTCTCGGTTGGTGGAAGTACGGGTGGTACGGATATCATCGCAGCCATCGTCAACAAGTATCGCGACATTTCTCTTGGTAGAGTGATTATGATATGCGACATCTTCATCATCAGTTCCAGCTATCTGGTGGTACACGATTGGGAGAAGGTGTTATATGGTTATGTAGTTCTTTGCGTTCAGGCATTCTGCATCGACCAGGTGGTAAACAGCAGAAGACGAAGCGTACAGTTCTTTATCATTTCACAGAAGTATGAGGAGATAGGCAAGCGCATCAATGTAGATGCTGATAGGGGAGTAACGGTGGTGAATGCCAGCGGTTTTTATTCCGGTCAGGATGTGAAGATGCTTTTCGTGTTAGCCAAGCAGCGTCAGGCTCCTGCTATCTTCCGTCTTATCAGCGAGATAGATCCCCATGCCTTTGTCAGTCAGAGTGCCGTTATCGGTGTGTATGGTGAAGGTTTTGACAAGATTAAATATAAAAGCAAAAAAGAGCACGGAGTTTAATATTCCGTGCTTTTTTGTGTATCAGGAAAAGTCAAGAGGGTGAATCATAAACTTATGACACACCCTCACTTTACCAAAAGAGCAAGTCTGGGTTCGGTAAGTCTAGTGGAAGGGTAGCAACTCAAGTAGTTCAGTCGAGCAACTCAAGTAGTTCAGTAAGACAATTCAAGTAGTTCAGTAAGCGAGTTCAGACGTCTCAGTTAGCTGATGCAGACTTCTCGATAAGCTTACAGATACGTCTCCGTTAGCTTACGCAGTAATATCTGTAACCCGATGCAGTCATATCCGTAACCCGATGCAGTCATATCCGTAACCCAGCGCAGTCATATCCGTAACCCAGCGCAGTCATATCCGTAACCCAGCGCAGCCATATTCGTAACCCAGCGCAGCCTTCATATGAACTAATTTTATGTAATCATCTATCATCCATCACGATTTGCATGTATCATACATTTTAATATGTTAATATACAGACACTTGAATAACGTGATAGATACTTCAAAAACGGAAATATCCATCACGCTATTCATCACGATTTGGGATTATCCCTCACGATTTTCGCACAACACTTTATCAGATACTGCATATCATTGTTGAAAAGTTTGCGATGGATGTGACTTATACTGATTAGCTTTTAAAAATTAAGAAATAGATAAAAAAATCGTCAGCTTAAGTTTGCGACATCTTTATAATCCATTTCATGTTGTTTTTATATTACCATCAATAAATGCAGTAAAGCCTTAAAGCCGCCCTTGTTCTTTTCTTCTTTGAATACTTTAAGAACTTTCTTCTCTATGATATACTTCTTAAAATTATTCCGGTAAGTAGGATGGGAGAGTAATATCCAAAGTTCCTGGTCAATGTAGGCGTACTGGGTATTCCTGTCTAGCCATGCTCTTGAAGGAGACTCTGTTTTTACTTCTCCAATAATTTTAATTTGTTCTATCTCTATATCCCTTAAAAAAATCCAAGCAAAAAATTAAGCACAATATCAAAAAACTGTTGCAGAAATAAAAATCCCTTGTCCAAATATCTATGTTTGGACAAGGGATATCTTAATTTTCAACTAGTTTAGACGGCTATTCCAGACCGTCACCAGGATTTGTGGTAGTACTACCACCTGAAGTTGAATCACCACCTGAAGTTGAATCACCACCTGAAGTTGAATCACCACCTGAAGTTGAATCACCACCTGAAGTTGAATCACCACCTGATGGGATTGTAGTTCCACCCACCACGCTGCTAGCTCTTCTCACGCTAGCTACACTGTTGAGGTTGGCATTGCTCAAGATACCAGTGGCACGAGCACGGAGTTTTACGCTGCCAATGTTGTTGGCCACGCTGAAGTCAGCCTCAGTCTTTGCACCTTCCTTGTTACGGATACCGACCGAGAAGATGGCGAGATTGTCAATCTTCACATTCTTGCCAGCCAAGAGCTGCTCCTTGATACACTTTACCATCGCTGTCATCATGCCCAGGCACATTGCCTCAGAAAAACCCGTGTTATGCTCCTCCATGTGCTTGGCAAGAGCTGCGAGATTCATCGTTTCCTCCACTACAGGGTAAGCGTACCACTTGCCGTAAGCAGGACTTTTCTTGTTCTTGTTTTCTTTTACTACATACTTAATCATAATGATAAAAATTTTGAGTTAACTACTGCCGACTCCGCTCTTCTCTTTACCCACAGCCTCATACTCTTCGCCCATAGGCATATGAGAAAAGCTTCATCGCATAACCCCTTTGGATTACATTGCAAATATACCACTTTTCTCTTCGCCGACTATACGATGCCATACGTTGCGTGAGATAGCAAACGTTAGAGGGACATTCTTAGTAGGAAAGCCATGGCTATCCCCTAGAATGCCCCTCTTTATCTTATGGCTCACCCAGGTATTCAGCGATTACCGCCACCTGCTTGGGTGTGAAAAACTTGTCCGACTTGCGGTAGCCCATCTTCATCAGTCCCTCGCTCAACTCAGGATTGCGATGAATCCACGACATGAGATGATTGACTGCTGTATGGGCAGAACCTGCATCTGGAAAATACAACATGGCAAGCTCTGACTTGCCGTATGCCTTTACCTTGAATTCCATCATATTTTTCTCAGTTTTTACATTGATATACGATATAATGATTACAACCTTGCAGGGCGTAAGTATCATACTTAGGAGCCTTAAGTAGCATAGTTAGCACTCACAAAGATAATACTTACACCCGAAAAGCAAGATACTTATTTCTCCTCAACTTTAGCCTTACAATAAACGCCACGACGAAGAGGAGTGATGATGCGATACACATTGCTCATCTGGCTGAGCATCCTTTGTGCGGTTCGCTTGCTGATGTTCTTCGTCTCAGCGCAGGCTAAGAAGTCGGCTGTGCGAAACTCGTCATCAGGAAGCGACAGGTAGATGCTAAGTTCATCAGCGTTTAAGTTCACCCCCGAATTGGCAAAAGGATTTTCATTCTCCTTGGCTAGCACTGCATACACACGAGCCGTATGGTTGATGAGGCAACCCATGATGCTCATTGCTGTATGGAAATCACGGTCATCACACACCAAGGCTCGCTCATCAGCAGTGAAAATGTCATCCTTCTTGTTCCAATCCGACAAACGACGCAGGGCAGTCAACACCATTGCATAACGGAAGTTGGCAAGAGCCATACGAAACACAAAGGCATTGAAACCTGCTCCCAACATCTGAAACTGCTCGCAAAGTGTCTCCTCGTAGGTTGAGAGAAATTCCAGCTCGCTGTGCCTTGCTCATGACAAACTGGATAGGATTGCCCTTTCTCTCCAACAGAGCGTGATAGAGAGGCAATAAGTCCTCGCCCATCTGCTTATAGGTGTCTTCCAAAGGGGAGTCGCTACGGGCAAATACATCGTGAAACTCCACCTTGTCGTCAGGCAGGTTGTAGAACTGGAATCTACTGCCCAAGCCATTCTCAAACGATGGGAAAAGACCAGGAATCTGGCCAGGGGTGCAGGTGATGAACACAGAGAGGCGTGGATTTTCGATGTCGATATGAATTTTATCACTCACACGATTCATAGAAACCGTCTCGTGATGATACGCCTTGCGCATTAAATCAGAGTAGTGACCATAGTCAGAATCTAGCATATTCGACACGGTATCTGCCTCAGTCTCAAACATTATGCCCCATCCACCGTTGGCATCGAGGGCACGATACACAGCAGAAGAAGAGCTATTGCCTGGCATAAATGGGTCGCGAAAGACAGGCTCCTTTGGAGCAGGTCCACGCTCGCCCTTATTCTTACCCTTGCCCTGAGCCTCATAAGCAGCCTTCTCCTCTTCAAACTTAGTCATCGAAGCCTCAAATTCTCTACGCATCTCCCTTTTCTCTGGTAGAGCCAACTGCTTGCAGAAAATCAAATCTCCCTTTTTTGTTGCGGCAGAGCCATATATGTTGGTAAAAAGCGGTGCAAATACACGACGACCATCATAGATGCCGTAGATACCCACTCTGTACTTCGGTCGAACCATTGGCACCACCCATCAAACCCGATGTCACATTCAGAATGCCCAAGAGCATCTTGTCTCTGCTCACAGTATCCGGGTGGATTTTATAGACGTTACGGAGGCAAAAAGGCAAGTCATTCTCATTCACCTTATCGGAGAAAGTGTAACCTGTAGTAATAGTTTGCGCCACTGGTGCCATAGTGCCATGTGCCATTTCCTTATCCAAAATACCAGAATTCTTATATTTTTCTATATTTTCTATATTTTTGGCATTTGGCACATTGGCGCAAGTGGCATGAACTGTCTCCTCTCTTGCGATAGTTTTCAGGTCGACGCCAACATCCTTAGCCATCTTGAAGAAGGTTTGGATGGTGATGCCTTTTCCATTACCCTTCATGCAACTCGTATATTTCTTGTCGCACTCCTCATAATTGTATTCGGCGTTCATGCTGCTCAACTGGTGAAAGAGTTCTCTTCCATCCTCACCCAACCCATCGACTAGGGCGAAACCTAATTTGATCCACTCTTTCGTAAGGGGTCGTAATGTCAATATGACGATTTACGAGTGTGAAAACAATGAACTTCAACCTCGTCATAAAGATAGACATCCCCACTTGGAGCATCCTTTTTTCGATGTCCTCCTACGCTTTTTTTGTGCAAAGTCTCTTTGCTTTGTCTTGTCTTTCCCTGGTACGGAGGTTCCATTAACAGTACCTGTACCTGCATAAACATCCAGGTCGAACTGATTCAAGTTGTCCTCCTTATTTTCTGCCTGTTTGTTATTTTCCATATTGTTATCCTTATAAATTTCTTTTTTCATAATCATGGAAATTTAAAATAATTGAAAGCTAGGGTTAATTACCATATTTGCATCCCAGCAGAGGAAACATGCCGAGGCTACATTTGCTGGCGCCGAGTCAGCCTCCAAACCATAAGTCAGGAGGAGATAGTTGCGCACGGCTCGATACCATTTTTCGTGGGAACCACGAGAGAGGTCGATATGCGTAACCCACTTCACTCCATCGCCACGCGGACTGGTAAACATCAGCATGGTTTCGAAGTATCGGTCTTGTTCCAGCAGATGTCTAGCCTTCCAAAGGTTCTCATTTCCACCGAGGTGGTCGAAGTCGAAACAGAGTAGTCCCGAGTGCTGTAAGAGTCCATTTTGGTTACGGTAGGCAAATGTTCCACTGAAGGTAGCGAATGGCAAAAAGCTAGCCTTGAAGAGCTTTTGCTCCTTCTCGTCTTTAATGCCCCTAAGTTGCTCGGTGAGTTGCATCATCTTCATCGAGTTCATCCAACAATATACATCCTCCAGGGTACCTTGCTTATAAGGTCTCTGGCTAGATGGCTTGTTGATGCCTGCAGCAAAGAGGCTGAAACGAGCTGGTGTTACATCTTTCATGTCATTTCGTCTTTAGGAAGTTCGACACTAGCGATAGCTTCTGCATGAGCATTAGTCTCGCTTACTCTTTCAGCCGCCATTCGCTTGCGATAGGCGACAGCCAATGGTGTGTTGGCGTGGAGAAGCATATCAGCGATTACTTCTCCGAGCGTTAATACCTTGTTCATAATACTTTGGGTATTAAAACGTTGTCCTAGCACTTACTTGGGTTATATAGGACAACTTATGTTATTCGTCCCCAAGCCATCGGACCGTGCTCAGTTTTATACTGCTGACTAACATCTTATAAAAAGAATGCAGCAGAATTCCGATGTTCTAGAATTCTGCTGCAAAGATACAATATGAAGAAATGTGAGTTCACCTTTTCTCACCTTTTCTCACGTTTACTCAACTATATTCAACTATATTCAACTAAATTCAACTAATTTACTCAAATTAATAAACAGTTTTTAAATATCTTTGTTTATATAATTACACCAATTAGATAATGAAGGTTCATAAAGACCATACTTATTTAGAACCTTCCATAAATTATTGCGACTAGACTGTTTTGAAATCTTTCTATTATTGACATAATCTGCCGCTACTTTCACGATTTCAGGGTTATTACTTATGCCGTCTATTTCTTCTAAAAACGAAATTACATCTGGAACGCTGTTGTAAAAAATAGGTAGCAGTTCGTTAATTAATTCCTTATTCTCCAATTCTCCAGACTTATTAACCATTGAAGAATAATCTTTAAGCTTATCATCCCCTAAAAAAAGAGCATAAGCATTCATAACATCTTCCAAGTTATATGGTTTGCCATTTTCATCTTTATAATAGCCGTAGTTACAAGTTGTTATGATGAACTTCTTCATATTCTTTCTACTCTTTGGATCCAAATGTATATTATTATTTGTAACGCTATCATGAGTATTCTCCATAGACTTGCTTTCGTACCATGTAGCACGTTCCTTGTCCAACAAATATTCTATGTCATCAAGCAGTTGCAATCCTTCATCTGTAGTATACAAATCAGGAGTATCTCTTTCACAAGCTAATAGCTTAAGCTTTAACAGAGATTTAGCTATCGCATGAATTTCACGATTAGTTTTCTCTCCTTCAAATATATTTTTGAACTTTTCTGTGTTTTTTTTATAATAAACAAGAATTTCATAGCTATACTTTGTCAACTTCTTTTCTTCAAGAATATGGTTGAGCATGGCTTTCTCTAGACTTTTCCAATTATCCAAAGCAGCACGTCCTTTTGTTTTTATCTGCGAAGAAATCACTTCACCCACCTCGTCAACATTTACTTTGACCATATCACAGGCTTTGAGTTCGCTAAGTGCCACACTATACTGGGCATCCGTCAATCCTGCCGGTGCCTCCTCATGCTGTTCTCCATCTGCGAGATGTTCCAGCACTCTTACTTTAAGTTTAGAAAAAATATATTCCATATTGCAATATTTTTGCTTCAAAATTACAAAAATATTCCAATAAAAAAGAAGAAAAATCAAAAAAACTACAATTATCTCCATAATTTTTATTACCTTTGCACTTAGGTTATCCTTATTACTAAGGAAAAGCCAAAGACATTGTGGGTAAAAACAAAAGCATTCGCTATTATTTCGCGTTTAGCCAAGAGCCTCGGAAACTCAATTTGGAATAAAAAGCACGAAAATAATATGTGACAGGTGGCTCGTATAGTAGCCTCTGGAAAATTCGATAAGCGATGCACACGCTATAGGCGTGGTGCATTCTTAGAATTTTCCGGGGCTCCATTCCGAGGCCGCCCCGTGCTAAACGCGATAAGAGGCATCACGCCTTTTTTAATACCCTATTGCGTTTTGCGGATTGATAGTTGGGTGCGTAACAACTATCAATAATTATGGCAAATAGTACATTATCAAATGCTAAGGCTGCCAAGAAAGACGAGTTCTATACCATGTTTTATGATATAGAAACCGAAATGGAAGCCTATCTCGATTACAATCCAAATGTATTTCGTGGCAAGACGGTTCTTCTGCCTTGTGATGACCCGGAGTGGAGTAACTTCACTAAGTATTTTGCACAGAATTTTAAAGATTTGGGTTTGAAGAAACTCATCTCTACAAGTTATGCTCCAGAGAGTATGACTTATAAAAACGGCATACAGTTATCCCTGTTTGAAACTCAATCTGCCAAGTATGATAAGGATAAGACCAAAACACATGGAAAGATATTTGTTCTTACTGAAGATTCCACAAGAGATAGAATGCCCAATCTTGATGATCTGCAATGGGATTATCTTGAGGGGGATGGAGATTTCAGAAGCGAAGAGGTCAAAAAACTTAGAGATGAAGCAGATATTATTATAACCAACCCTCCTTTTTCGCTATTCCGAGAGTTTTTGGCGTGGATTGTTGAAGCAAACAAACAGTTTATCATTATCGGCAATATCAATTGTGTAACCTACAAAGAAGTATTCCCTTTGATAAAAGACAACAAGGTTTGGATGGGATACTCTATTCATAGCGGTGACCGAGAGTTTGGTGTTCCTGATGAGTATCCATTAGAAGCTTCTGGAACAAGAATAGATGAAAATGGCAAGAAATACATTCGGGTAAAGGGGGTAAGATGGTACACGAACATCGATCATGGGCATCGTCATAGTGCCAAAAACTTTATGACAATGGCAGATAATATCAAATTTAGTAAGCATAAGGAGGTCCATGGAAGACCATATCTACACTTTGATAATTTCGATGCCATCGAAGTTCCTTATACTGATGCTATCCCTTGTGATTATGAGGGGATGATGGGAGTACCTATATCTTTTCTTGATAAATATTGCCCTGAGCAATTCGAGATAATGGGGATTACTAAAACTTGGTTTGGTATGGCTAATAAGGTATATCCAAAGCAGATACAGGTTAGTAAAACTGGCATAAAGACTATAGTAACCAAACTAAATGACGGACCTGTAATAGAATTGGATGGTCCACTTGATGGTGAAGTCTATTATATTGTTGATGGCAAGTATTATACACAAGCTTATGCCCGAATATTAATCCGCAAAAAGTAACAACAATGGAAACAGAATTAAAAGAATATACAGTTAAAGAACTGTGCGAGGGTTTCACTTACAGCAAAGCTGACGGAAAAGGCTTATATGGTTTAGCTGGCAAGTTAACTATTCAGCCTGAGTATCAACGCAACTACCTCTATATAGAAAATAAGGGTGAGAAAGAAGTTGCCGTCATTGATTCCGTCATGAAAAATACCCTTGGGATTGTTGTACTTTAACAAGTTGCCTGATGGACGCTTGGAGGTTCTTGATGGTCAGCAACGTATCACCAGCCTTGGCAGATATTTGATTGACAAGTTCTCCTATATTAAAAAAGACAATCTGCCCTATAAATTTAAGGCATTGGATAAAGAAGAAAGAGAGCTTATAGAGAATACAAAGATGTTAGCTTACATCTGTGAGGGTACAGAGTCAGAAATCAAGGAGTGGTTTGAAATTATCAATATCGGTGGCATTCGACTCAACGAACAAGAAAAGTTGAACGCCATTTACTCGGGGCCTTTCGTCAGTGCAGCCCGAAAAGAATTCAGCAACAAGGAAGATCCACGTTTGCAAAAATGGGAATGCTACATTTCAGGTTCTGCCAATAGACAGGAAATTTTTCAGGAAGCCCTACGATGGGTGAGCAAAGGAAATATCAAAGACTACATGCAAGAACATCGCCGTGACGCAAACATCAATGAATTGAAAAACTATTTCGATGATGTTATTTCTTGGATAGACCAAACGTTCGATGAGGTTTATCCCAAGATGAAGGGGCTAAAACTGGGGTGAACTATACGAACGATTCCATACCACTCCCTATAATCATGTTGAGGTATCACACAAAGTGAAAGAGCTTTATAACGATCCATGCGTTCAAGATAAAAAGAACGTATTTGAATATGTGCTTGGCGGTTGTAAGGATACAAAACTTCTGAATGTCCGTGTCTTCGATGATAATACCAAGCGCAGGGTTTATGAACGGCAGACGGCAGATGCCAAAAAGAAGCATGAAAGCAATTGTCGTCTTTGTGCTTGTGGCGATGGTCCCAATAAGGATAAAATTTGGGCATTAAAGGAAATGGATGCCGACCATGTACAAGCATGGAGCAAAGGTGGAGCCACAGATGAAAGCAACTGCCAGATGCTCTGCAAGACGCATAACCGTTCGAAAGGCAACAGATAAAATGAAATGTTTAGTTTAAATTAAAATATCAAATTTATGAAAAAGTATTTATTTTTAATGTTGCTCCTGTTTGTTGGAGCATTTGCAACGACAGCTTTCACAAGCTGCAGTTCTGACGATGATGATTCTAAGGTTCAAGATTTAAGTATTGTTGGTACCTGGAAAGATCAGTCTAGGACAAAGGATGCTGTATGGACCTTTAACAAAGATGGAAAAGGTTATTGTGAAGAGAATATGTCAGCGATATCCTATAACAATAGTTCGTTAATAATTCAATAATGTGCTAAGCAGCTATACGCTGTAAGCACGAGAGATCTTTGAAAATCTTGCTAATTAAAGTTCGGTTCGGGGTGTACCCACTTGCTTTAAAAATTCGTTTCA